>ERZ808240.3913-NODE-3913-length-13852-cov-2.981518_pt1 | contig 13852 bp, 9 predicted proteins | sample MGYA00521084_ERZ808240 | MGnify/ENA primary metagenome ERZ808240 (study PRJEB31516, sample SAMN03275571) | gut metagenome | biome: mammalia-associated habitat; material: feces | host: Papio cynocephalus | place: Kenya | collected 2012-08-06 ... | reverse complement strand
CCAAGCGGTATCAGCATGCGACCTTCCATTCCTGTCAGGAAAAACAGTGGCAGGTAACTGGCTACGATTATCAACGTTGAGTTCAGTATCGGCATGCGCACTTCCTGCGAGGCATGGAATACCACATCCAAAATTGCTTTCCGCTCGTTTTCGGGCAGCTTTCTGTTTTCGCGCAAACGTTTGAACACGTTTTCGACATCCACTATGGCATCATCCACCAATGACCCTATGGCAATGGCTATACCACCGAGGCTCATTGTGTTGACCGTCAGTCCCATCATTTCCAGTGTGAGCAAGGCAATCAATATAGAGAGCGGAATGGTTACCAATGAAATGACCGTGGTGCGTGCATTCATGAGAAACAGGAAGAGAACAACGACCACGAAAAATCCACCCTCATACAACGATTTCTTTACATTGTCTATCGAACTCTTTATGAAGCGCGACTGTCTGAATATGTCTGTAGATAGTTTTACATCCTTCGGGAACGATGCCTGCAATTCGGCCAACGATTTGTCAAGGCACTCGGTCAGTTCCATCGTGTTGGTATCGGGCTGCTTCGTTACAGTCAGCAAAACAGCCGGTTTGCCCTTGTCCGAAGCTGTGCCGAGGCGCGGAGTCTTGGCTCCTGTGCGCACGTTGGCTATGTGTTCCAGAAGAACCGGATTCTCACCATCGGTTTTTACGACAGCCCGTTTCAGTGAATCGACACGATTGGTCGACATCAGTCCGCGCACGATATACTCGTTGCCATACTCGTAGAGTGTTCCTCCGCTCACGTTCCTGTTCATGCCTTTCACGGCGGCAAGGGCTTCGTCAAGGCTCACTCCATAGTGCTTCATGCGTTCGGGGTTCAGCAATATCTGATATTCCTTGACATCGCCTCCCAGCACTGCCACCTGAGCCACTCCGCCCATCGACAGCAGGCGCGGACGTATCACGGCATCGGCCAGGGTGCGCAATTCCTGTTGCGATGTGCTGTCGGCAGTAAGGCCTACAATCATCAATTCACCCAATATGGAAGACTGTGGTCCCAGCATGGGACGGCCGCATTCTGCCGGCAACTCGTCTGAAGCCGTTGCCAGTTTCTCTGAAACTACCTGACGTGCCTTGTAAATATCAGTTCCCCAATCAAATTCCACCCATACGATGGAAAGACCTGCCTGCGATGACGAGCGTACGCGACGCACATCAGTAGCTCCGTTTACGGCCGTCTCCAACGGGAATGTCACCAGACGTTCCACCTCTTCGGCGGCCATGCCCTTTGCTTCGGTCATCACTACCACCGTAGGAGCGTTCAGGTCAGGGAATACGTCCACCTCCATATGGTAGGTTTTGTAAAGGCCTACCACTGTCAACACAACGGCAGCCAGCAATACGGCCACACGATTGTGCAGGGAAAAACTTATTATCCTGTTCAACATACTTTTTCTCCTTTAAAGGGTCTGTCAATGGTGATGGCCTTCGGGAATGACTGTTGAACGCGATGCCAGCATCACCTGTGTGGCACCTTTGACAACTACACGTTCTCCGGCTTTCACACCTTTCATCACCTTTACCCTGCGTCCGTCGGCCGCACCGGTCACCACCTCGCGTTTTTCATAATGATGCTCAGATGTCTGCACATACACGTACATCACTCCTTGTTCTTCCGTGAGCGATGATACCGGCAAAGATATGACACCTTCTTCCTGTTTGCCTAACAGATAGACTTCGACATAAGCTCCGGGCACTACGGCTCCGCGGTTGTTGAATTCGAAGGTGACAGGCACGTAGCCCGAACCGCTTTCTGCCGATTTTCCATATGAAAGCAGGCGGCCGTCCAAATCTTTCAGGCTGTAGACACAACCATCGTAAGGAGTTGTGAAATTGGCATCGTTTATTTCATGCAACTTGGCATATCCGCTTTCGGGCACTTCGGCACGCAACACCAGCTTTCGGTTGGAGGATATGGTTGCAATGGCCGTGCCCACACTGACATAGTCACCGGGCTTCACCGCCAGGCTTTTTACGAAGCCATTCATGGGAACCGTCACATTCACTCCCGTCGATGTGGCATTGGTCGCAATGCCCTCGTAGGTTATACGGGCATTTTCGTAGTCTGCCTTGCGTTGCTCGAACTCGCGCACCGATATGAGCCTGTCGTCTGCCAATGACTTGGAACGTTCAAACTCGCGGCGCGCCGTTTCATAGCTTTGTCTGGCCTTTTCCACCGCATCACCGTTCATCAGATGTTTCGACGAGATGGACACAAGCACCCGGCCTTTGCCGACGGCAGAACCTTCTGTAAGGTTACCATTTGGAAAACCGATTATGCCATCTGCCGTAGCTGCCACCGTGACTTCGTTGCCCGGAGCCGGCATTATGCGGCCGCTTGTCTTGATTGCTTCGCGAAAGGTCGAGGCATGTACGGTTTCCAGCTCCAACCCTGCCATACGGGCCTGCTTGTCCGAAAAGGCTATTTCGCCCTCGGCATGAACATGTCCGTGTTCTTTTTCATGATGTTCATGGTCATCATGCTTATGTTGGCATCCGGCTGTAACGGCCAGTGCCATACATATTATATATAATGTCTTGCTCATTGTTTTGTTTGATTAAAGATTCCAACGAAACATCTGCCGGAAAAATCCGGTCGCTTGTTTCGTCATTGTTTGATGAATACCGGTAACGCTGTTGGGCTGCCGGCAGGCCGCAAGGCCTATACTTTAACAAACAAAAGAGGGAGGTGCCCGCAGGCCGCATTGTCTTCCCAACGAGAAAGACACATAATTTGTATGGCGGGCAATACGTTTTTTTTCTTTCCTTGAAATCAGCAGCCACTGCCATCCGCAAATGGCGGCAAAGCAGCACAGCAGCAATAGCAAAGCCGTAAACCAGCGTCCGAAGCTTGTGCTTCCGTGTACTTTCAACGAATGCAGGTTGTTTTCGGCCATGCATTGGCGTTCTGCGGTGTTTTCGGCGTGGTGGGAAGTGTGACAGTCATTCAAGGCAAGGTCATGGATACACATTTCCACTTTCATGCATATCATGCCATCGTGATGATGGTGAGGCCATGCGGTGAAAACGATCAGCGAAATCACCGAAACGATAATGGCTCCTATGGAAAGTCTGTGCATCATGCTCATGTGAATGTTGTCTTGCAAAGATACAGCTTTTGCAGCACTCTGACAACGGTTTATCCGCCTTTTTGCCGCTGCGGAGCCAATGCCGGCCAACTCTTGTCAGACACATTGCAAAAAGAAAGGCTGCAAATTCTAACGATGAGGGAGCAAATCCGAACGATGAGGCTGCCAATTAAAAAAGGAGCCGCAAGGATGAATCATAACGGGAACTTTCTTAATTTTGCAGCATATAACCACAACTTTCTAACAACCATGATAAAAGATATCATCTTGAAATCCACGGGAGCGATGCTTCTGTTGTTTACGTGCTCTGCCGCTTTTGCCCAGACAAGGGGTTTTTGGCAGACAAGGCTTGACCAATGGAATTTTAGCAAGGACAGACAGAATTGGGAATGCGTGCAGATTCCCCATTCCTGCAATGCTCTCGACGGTCATTCGGCCAACTATTTCCGCGGAAAGGCCTATTACAGACGCACATTGGTCTTGACAGCGACCGACCTACTGAAGCCATCCTTCCTGTTGTTCGAAGGAGCGGCACAGGCTTCCGAGGTCAGTGTCAACGGCAGGCAGCTTCTACGCCACATGGGCGGTTATACGCCTTTTGTCATCGCACTGAAAGGACATCTGAAAGCCGGTGAGAACACCATTGACGTGATGTGCGACAACCATGAAGATGTCAATCTGATTCCTGTCTCATCCGACTTCAACAAAAACAATGGCTTGCACAATCCGGCCTGGTTCCTTCAGATGAACAGTGTCTACTTTTCCCCGGAAAGCCATGGCATGTACCGCATGCATGTGACAACTCCGGAAGTATCGGCACAAACGGCCTTGACAAAGGTAGAGGCACGCATTGTCAATGCCCTCAACCATGAGACAAACCTGAAAGTGACCACCCGGCTCAAGGATGCCAAAGGACGGACGGTATACAGCCGGACGGAAAGCATGGCATTGAAGGCCGGTGAAGAGAAAAACTACACCCATGAGTTTAAACTGAAAAAGCCCCACCTATGGAACGGTCTCGACGACCCTTATCTCTATACCGCTGAAATATCCGTGGCCGGCACGAAAGGAAAGATATTCGACAAGGCAAGCACCAAGATCGGTTATCGCTTCTACGAGATGACGCGCGACAAAGGCTTTTTCCTTAACGGCAGGCACTATCCGTTGCGCGGTGTGGCCATGCATCAGGACTACGACGGAAGAGCATCGGCCGTTCGCAAGGAATACTTCGACAGCGACTACAAAATTGTAAAGGAGATAGGAGCCAATTTCGTACGTCTGGCCCATTATCCCCACAACGACTATGCTTTCCGGTTGTGCGACAGTCTCGGCATTGTGGTACAGACGGAAATTCCATGGGTCAACGTTTGCGGTGTCAACGCGCAGCCTGTCTATTTTGAAACCATCCATCAACAGATGAAGGAAATGATTGTCAATCTGTATAACCATCCTTCGATTGCCTGCTGGGGCATGTGGAACGAAGTTGATTCCTGGGGCAACAACAACAAACTGCAGGGAAAGTTCGATGCCGACCGTGCAGTGAAAGAGACGGCCGTACTCTATGACTATGCCAAGTCGCTTGACCCGTACAGATATGTGGGCCTGACCGACTGCAGCCAGTTCGACCGCAAAGGCTACAAGCAGCTGAAAGCCGACTACTATTCCGAGAACCGTTACAACGGATGGTACTACAACGTAGGTCGCACCGATGAATTTTCCAGGCAGCTCAAACGCATAAACGAAATCATGGGTATATGCAACATAGCCGAATATGGCGCAGGAGTCAACCCCTTTTGCCACACGGCTGACACCTCACAGGTATATCTTCGCAAGGACGATACGAAACACTTTGAGGAATATGGGAATCTGATACACGAAAGACATGCGCAGCAGATGCAGGACATGCCTTATCTGAACTTCTCGTCGCTTTGGATCATGTTCGACTTTCCGGTGGCCAATCGTTTGGAAGGCTATATGGACTCTGACGACGGGGTTAACTTCATTGCACGCGAAAACCGCAAATACATGAACGACAAGGGACTTGTAACGCGTGACAGGAAGACGAAGAAAGATGCTTTCTACCTGTACAAATCGCTTTGGAACAAGAAAGAACGCACGGTCTATATCACCAGTCGCCGCCGTCACAAATACCCTGCCGACAGGGACGTTTATGTGAAGGTATACAGCAATGCCAAAGCTTTGACACTCTATCAAAACGGAGAAAAGAAGGCCACCCTTGACAATTCTGGCGAAAAGACCGGTGTCATCTGGACTTTCGGGCCGCTGAGAATGGCCGCTGGAAAAAACACATTCAAGGTGGTTTCCAACGATGGCTGTTCAGACGAAGTGGCATGGGAAGCACTTGAAAAATGACACGATTGCATGGCAAAAAACAAACAAAAGTATGCTTTTCGGCAAAAAAAGCAACAAAACATTTGGCTCTATACGAAAAAGCAGTAACTTTGCAGTCGCAAACAAAAAAGGAAAAATGACATTGACAGCTAACTTTTGGTGGTGGCAAAGCTCAGAATTGAAAAATTGTGAGTCCGCTCGTCGCACGCTCTAAAGAAGCTGAAGAGATAAAGGGAATATCTTAAAGACCTGCCGAACTTACGGCAGGTCTTTTTGCATTCATCAGGCAACAAAACAGACAATATATAGACATGAAAACTTACAATGTAGACAAAAACGGTTATTATGGTGAGTTCGGAGGGGCATTTGTCCCCGAAGTGCTTTACAGATGTACGGAAGAGCTGCGCCAATGCTATTTAGGCATCTTGGAAAGCGAATCGTTTCAAAAGGAGTTCCGCCAATTGCTGAAAGACTATGTGGGCCGCCCGTCTCCGTTATACGAAGCCAAAAGACTGAGCCGAAAATATGGCACCCGCATCTTTCTGAAGCGCGAAGATCTCAACCACACCGGTGCACATAAGATAAACAATGCCCTGGGACATATTCTGTTGGCCATGCGCATGGGCAAGACGCGCATCATTGCCGAGACAGGTGCCGGCCAGCATGGAGTTGCCACGGCCACCGTATGTGCTTTGATGGGGATGCCTTGTTGCGTCTATATGGGCAAGACGGATATGGAACGCCAACGTCCCAATGTGGAACGCATGAGGATGCTCGGTGCAGAGGTGGCTCCCGTGACAAGTGGCAACATGACACTGAAAGATGCCGTCAACGAAGCCATACGTGACTGGTGCTGTCATCCTCAGGACACCTTCTACATCATGGGTTCGGCAGTGGGTCCCCATCCGTATCCCGACATCGTGGCGCGGCTGCAGAGCATCATCAGCGAGGAAGTGAAGTGGCAGCTCACCGAAAAGATAGGACGCGATTATCCCGACTACATGATGGCCTGTGTAGGCGGCGGCTCCAACGCCATAGGGGCTTTCTATCATTATTTGGACGATGAAAGGGTGAAGCTCATTGCTGCCGAGGCCGGTGGAAAGGGGGCAGATACGCAGTTTACCGCAGCCACCATACACAGCGGCACGGTGGGAATACTCCACGGCAGTCGCACGCTGGTGCTTCAGACTGAAGACGGCCAGGTGCTCGAACCCTATTCCATTTCGGCAGGACTTGACTATCCGGGCATCGGACCCGTTCATGCCAATCTCGCAAAGTCGGGACGTGCAAAGGTCTATTCCGTAAACGATGATGAGGCACTTCAGGCGGCCTATGAGCTGACACGTATGGAGGGCATTATCCCGGCCCTGGAATCTGCTCACATTCTGGCGGTACTGCCGAAAATCAAGTTCAGGAAAGACGACATCGTGGTGGTCAATGTAAGCGGACGCGGTGACAAGGATCTGGATACCTACCTGAAGCACCGCAATGAGATAAAAGACATTTGAAACAACACAGCAACGCAACATCATTGCCATGAAAACCTATTCGTTCCATACGGCAAGCAAGACCATCCTGTCTGACTGCTATACACCTGTCAGCACCTACATGAAGGTGCGCGACCTCTACACACAGAGTTTCCTCATGGAGTGTTCCGACTATCACAGCGAAACCAACAGCCGTTCTTTCATCGGCTTCCATCCGTTGGCCAGCATCAGCATAGGCCACGGCAAGGCTCTTTTGCGCTATCCCGACCACGAGGAAGAAACGTTCGACATCTCAGACAGCTTCCCCGTTGAGGCTGCTTTCAAGGAGTTTATCAGGCATTTTCACATTGAAAACGATGCCAAAGGCTATTGCGGCCTCTACGGATATACGGCTTTCGATGCCGTACGCTACTTTGAGCACATTCCGGTCAGGGAGGAAACAGCCGAAAAAAACGATGCTCCCGACATCCTGTATATATTATATAAGGACATCATCGTCTTTAACCATCACGGTGATACCATGGAACTGCTGGAACTCCTGGCCGAGGGAGAGACCGACAGCTTTGACAAGATACAGACCATCCTCAACAGTCCGAATGCTCCTTCCTTTGATTTCCGTGCCGTGGGTCCGTGCACCAGCACCCTCACGGATGAGGAACATAAGGCTAACATCCGCGAATGTATCAGGCATTGTATGCGCGGTGACGTGTTCCAGATAGTACCGAGCCGCAGGTTCGTGCAGCATTACGAGGGTGACGACTTGCGACTTTACAGGGCTTTGCGCAGCATCAATCCTTCGCCCTACTTGTTTTATTACGATTTCGGAGGTTTCCGCATTTTCGGTTCGTCTCCCGAGACCCACTGTCGCATTGTGGGGCGTCAGGCCTACATCGACCCCATAGCAGGCACTGTGCCGCGTACAGGCAACGAGGAGCAGGACAAGGCCAACGCAGAATACCTGCGCAACAATGCCAAGGAAAATGCCGAACATGTGATGCTCGTCGACCTGGCACGCAACGATCTGAGCCGTAATTGTCACGATGTGAAAGTCGAGAAGTACAAGGACATGCAGTACTACAGCCATGTGATTCATCTGGTGAGCCGTGTCACGGGAACCATGAACCCTCAGGCCGAAGGCATCAAGACTTTCATCGACACTTTCCCTGCCGGCACGCTCTCGGGTGCCCCGAAGATCGAAGCCATGCGTATCATCAGCCGTCTTGAGCCACACAGCCGGGGTGCCTATGCAGGCTGCATCGGCTATATGGGGCTGGATGGTCAGTTGAACCAGGCCATCATTATCCGCTCTTTTGTCAGCCGCAACGGTGAGCTGTGGTTCCAGGCAGGAAGCGGAGTGGTGGCCAAGAGCGACGAAAACTATGAGCTGCAGGAGGTCAACCACAAACTCGGGGCCCTGCGCAAGGCCATTGACATGGCATCCAACAATAACTGACACCAATACAAAAGATTATGAAAGTTACCATCATAGACAATTACGATTCGTTTACCTACAACCTGGCACATCTGTTCAAGGCCCTGGGGGCCGGTGTCAACGTTGTGCGCAACGACAAGTTCCAACTTGACGACCTCGAAGACACAGACAAGCTGGTATTGTCGCCCGGACCGGGCATTCCCGACGAGGCAGGACTCACATTGCAGGTCATACACCACTATGCCGGACGCAAACCCATCCTGGGTGTATGCCTGGGACATCAGGCCATCGGACAAAGTTTCGGTGCAAGGCTCGTCAACCTTCCCGATGTTTATCACGGCGTACAAACCTCGGCACACATCGTGAAGCGCGACTACATCTTCGACCGTCTGCCCGACAGCATCCTTGTGGGCCGCTATCATTCGTGGGCAGTCGATACGGAAGACCTTCCACCTGTGCTTGAAGTGACTGCCGTCAGCGACGACGGCCGCATCATGGCCCTGCGCCACAAGACATACGACATAAGGGGCATACAGTTTCACCCCGAATCCATCCTCACGCCCGACGGCAGGACTATGATTGAAAACTGGCTGAACCACTAAACGCAGCCTGAGGCCTGCATCATACCGATAACTTAAAGATTACATACAATGAAACAGATTTTGGAACGACTCATCGCGGGAGGCAGCAACCTTACCCGTGAAGAAATGAAGACCATCATGGTGAATATCACCCGCGAAGCCTACAAGCCCGAACAAATAGCTGCCTGGCTCATGGGCTTGCAGATGAAAGGAATTACTGCCGAAGAGCTGCTCGGCTTGCGCGACGGCCTGCTGGAGACGGGCACAAGCATCGACTTGTCGCCCTATGAGCCCCTCGACATCGTGGGCACGGGTGGCGATGGCAAAAACACGTTCAATATATCCACGTGTGCTTGTTTTGTAGTGGCCGGTGCCGGCTATAAGGTGGCCAAGCATGGCAACTATGCCGCAACGTCGGTCTCTGGTGCCAGCAGCGTGCTTGAAAACCACGGGGTTCGGTTCTCGTCATCTGTAGAGCGGCTTCGTGAAAGTCTGGAACAGTGCAACATGACTTATCTACATGCCCCGCTCTTTGCCAACGGAATGAAGAATGTGGTTCCTGTACGCAAAGCACTCGGCGTGCCCACATGTTTCAACCTTGTGGGACCGCTCATCAACCCCTGCCATCCTAAGTACCAGCTGCTCGGTGTGGCCAATCTGAGCCAGATGAGACTCTACAACAACGTGTTGCAGCAAATAGATGTGAACTACGGCATCGTGAACAGCACCGACGGATATGACGAAATTTCGCTCACAAGTCCTTTCAAAGTGCTCACACGTCACAACGAGCGCGTCTATTCACCTGCCGACCTCGGCCTGCCGCAAATCAGACAGGAGGAGCTCTATGGCGGCACATCGCCCAAGGAGGCCATGAAGATTTTCGACAGCGTACTGGAGGGAACGGCCACCCAAAGCCAAACCAACGCAGTATTGGTCAACGCGGCTTTTGCCATACATCTTATAGAAAGCGAAAAGAGCATTGACGAATGTCTTGCCGTGGCACGCGAAAGCCTTGAAAGCAAGAAGGCACTGAATGCCCTTCGCAAGTTCATAGAAATCAATCATTGACCATGCCTACCATTCTCGAAGAAATCACCGACCGCAAGCGAAAGGATCTGGAAGCCGTCAAGGAAGACAGGCCGGCTCGCGACCTCTACCTACAGGTGGAGCGTATCATGCAGAGCGACATCCACCATTCATTGCCGCAGGCTTTGAAGGAGTCGTCTACAGGCATCATAGCCGAATTCAAGCGCAAATCACCGTCGAGGGGATGGATTCATCGCGAGGCAAAGCCCGAAGAGGTCATCCCGCAATATGTGACCAACGGGGCTACGGCCCTTTCCATCCTCACCGACGAACCCTACTTTGGCGGGCACAACGAGTATATCACCCGCGTGAGGCCTGACACACACATTCCCATCCTGCGCAAGGATTTCATCGTTGACGAGTACCAGCTTTTCGAGGCCAAGGTGCTGGGGGCCGATGCCATACTGCTCATTGCGGCATGTCTCGACAGGCAGCTTTGCCGCAACCTGGCACGCATGGCCCGCGAGTTGAACCTGGATGTGCTGCTCGAGATGCACGAGGAACGCGACCTTGACTATCTCGACGAGCATGTCAGTGTGGCAGGGGTCAACAACCGCGACCTGCATGTGTTCCGCACCGACCTGAACACTTCGTTCCGGCTGTCGTCGCTCATTCCCGACGAGTTTGTCAGGATTTCAGAAAGCGGCATCCACCAACCCGAAGAGGCTCGTCTGCTAAGGGCGGACGGCTTCAACGGCTTTCTGATAGGAGAGCTCTTTATGAAGCACGAACAGCCGGGCAAGGCTTTGAACGATTTTATTAGCCGGATTGTATCATGATTGTCAAGATATGCGGCATGCGCGATGCCGGCAACATACGCTGCGCCGAGCAGTTACCGGCCGATTGGATGGGCTTTATCTTCTATCCGCGGTCGCCGCGTTATGTGGACCGACTTCCCGACTATCTGCCTCAAAGGCAGAAGAGGGTGGGGGTCTTTGTCAATGCCACGCGCGACTTTATCCTACAACGCGCTGAGCTCTTCGGGCTGGACCTCATCCAGCTCCACGGCACGGAGACACCCGAGATGTGTGAACAGCTAAGGCTTGCCACCGGCTGCTCCATTATCAAGGCTTTCGGCATCGGCTACGATACTGACTTTGACCGCATCAACGATTATGAAGAGGTGGCTGACTATCTGCTGTTTGATTCGCGCAGCCCCTCTGTGGGAGGCAGTGGCACGAAGTTCGGCCACGAACTCCTTGACCACTATACAGGCCACACACCCTTTCTGCTCAGCGGCGGACTGGGGCTCGACGATGTTGCCTGCATCTCCCGATGCAGGCACCCGCAGATGTGCGGCATCGACCTTAACAGCCGCTTTGAAACACGGCCCGCCGTTAAAAACATCGGGATGCTGCAAGCCTTTTTGCGGCAACTCGGAAAACAATCTTCATCAAACCTACCATTATGAACCGTATCAACATTTTATTCAACAACAAACAATCGAATATCTTTTCCGTATATTTCTGTGCCGGACATCCCACCCTCGATAGCACCGCAGACACCCTTCGCGCCCTTCAGGAAGGAGGGGCCGACCTGGTGGAAATCGGAGTACCCTTCAGCGACCCCATGGCCGACGGACCTACCATACAGTCGGCAGCCACAAGGGCTCTGAAAAACGGAATGACGCTGAAAACGCTCTTTGCACAGCTCAAGGACATTCGCAAAACCATTGACATTCCCCTCATCCTGATGGGATATCTCAATGTGTTCTACCAATACGGATTTGAAAACTTCTGCAGGTCGTGCCGGGAGTGCGGCATCGATGGAGCCATCATCCCCGACCTGCCGTTCGATGTATATATGAAAGACTACAAGGCCATTGCCGACAGCTACGGCATAAGGATTGTGATGCTCATCACTCCCGAGACAAGTGACGAACGCATCCGCCTGATAGACGAGCATACAGACGGCTTTATTTATGAGGTCTCTACCAATGCTACGACAGGTGCACAAAACCGGTACAGCAGTGAGACCATTGATTATTTCAAGCGCATCGCCGGCATGAAGCTGAAAAATCCCACCCTCATCGGATTCGGCATATCCAACAAGGCAACTCTTACGGCAGCAAGATGCTATGCTGCGGGTACCATTGTGGGAAGCAAGTTCGTGAAGCTTCTCGAGACTTCGGCCACCCCACAGGAGGCTGTCGAAAGGCTCAGGCAAGACCTTGAAAAGTAGCCTCTTTTTCAAGGGTGTGACGCATGGCAGTTGCGGTCTGTACACATCGCACCCTGCAATGCGGCACATTGCACCCTCTGATGTGTACAGTTTGAGCTGACGATCTGTACACATCGCACCCCACGATGCGGCACATTGCACCCTGCGATCTGTACACATCGCACGCACAAACTGTACACATCGTAACAGCAGGTCTGCGGGCCACGAATAAAGGCAACCTCACATGGCTGTGTGGTTACCTTTATTCGTTGGGTAGCGGGTGTATGGTTACTCAGTCTTCACTTTTATGGCATTGGCTGTTTTCCATACCTTGTTGGCCTCGAAGGCAGACTTCATGTCGGCATCCTTCACGTAAACGGTGACTCCAGATAGATCATATGAAGTGCCGGGCTCCCATTTCGGTACGGAGGTACATGCCGACAGATCGATGGTTACAAGAGCTGTGCCATCGAACAGACTATTAATAGTGCCTGTCATATCGCCTTTGTAGGTAATGTTTGTCAAGGCACTGCAATCACGGAATGTATAAGAAGAAAAGACAGTCACTCCGGCGGGAATCACAATACCGGTCAGTTCTGAATTACGTTCAAAGGCGCTTTCGCCAAGTGTTGTCAGGGTTGATGGCAGAGTGATGTCGCCTTTATTGATATTAGACCAGAATGCATTTCTTCCAATCTCTTTCAGTGAAGTGAGCTCGTCCCAATTGGTAATTTTGCATACACTCTGAGCAGAGAAGCAGTTTTTTCCTATCTTTTCTATGGTCTTGGGCAATTTCACTTCGCCCACGTAAGAATTACCACTGGAATGATCACATGTAAAATCGGGCAGGTTCGTAATCTCTGCGTCAGACAGGTCGAGGTTGATAGGCGTGTTGTTCTGCTTCGCATAGTCCTGCAGATATTTCCTCAGTGTTCCAAGGTCGTCAGTATAGGTCGTGTTGTTGTCAGCATAGGAATCGGCCAGGCTTATCTTACCCGAAACCTTCAAGGTGTGTCCATTACCGAGGGCTGTTTTTATCATGTCCTCCGTCAGCAATCCCTCCTTGTTTAGGGTGATGGTATGGTTGGCTGCATCTATGGCAAAGGTCTCGTCGACTATAGCTGAGGGTAAGTCGTGTTTTGTCCAGTCATTCACTTCAACGGAACTGATGCTTGCCTTGTTCTTGCCCACGGTCAGATTGAAGGTATAGGCCTTGCCTTTCTCCAGACCTGTCTCGGTCAGGAATGTATTGACCGGCACCGAGACTTTCTCTGAGCCCAACCCGAACTTCATGAAAGCCTCGCCTTCCTGGTACTTCCCCGGAGGCAGAATGCCCGTAAAACTGTGCTTGCCCTTCTGAGCATCGGCAACTATATATGCTTTTACTACAGAGTAATTGTCATCCTTATAATATTCTCCAGCAACATAAGGATGGGAAATCCTATTATCATCATTACTGAGATTGGGAAAATAGGGATTCTCAATGATCGGCAGCTGGCCGTCGAACTGGTCATTATACTTGGTGATTTTCACCGTAACCTTGGACAGTTGGTGCTCGAACGTCAAGTTCACGCAGTTGTCCCCAGGCAGTTGTCCCCAGGCTTCGTGGCCGTGGCTGTGGCTGTCATC
>ERZ808240.3912-NODE-3912-length-13855-cov-24.533768_pt1 | contig 13855 bp, 12 predicted proteins | sample MGYA00521084_ERZ808240 | MGnify/ENA primary metagenome ERZ808240 (study PRJEB31516, sample SAMN03275571) | gut metagenome | biome: mammalia-associated habitat; material: feces | host: Papio cynocephalus | place: Kenya | collected 2012-08-06 ... | reverse complement strand
TCCTGTTCCGCCTTAGCCTTATCTTTGGCTAAACACAGGTTTTTGCTGGTGAGCCCGTTTACTTGACGCTTTGTTCCTGACGCATCGTAATCTCGCAAATTACATAATTGAAGTCAAGAACATAGCAACGGTAGATGTCCATGGGTGTGAATTATACCGCAATCGTCGATGCAAGTTGAGGGCATTAAGTGCTTATGCGTTTAATGTCATCTTTAAGCATTCGCTTGTGGTATTTCATATCGGCGTGGGCTCTGGCGTTGCCTGTTCAACTTCAATGGGCAATGCGAGAGCCTCGATGCGTGGGACAGGCAATAAGGAGGTTCCCACGCTTTTTTTGTTCTTAAATTCATATTCTTAACAGCTTCTTATGGGAACCTAAGAAGGCTTGATAAACGTTATGAACGAGAACAAACCTTTGAAAATCTTTTCAATTCTCGCATTTATTGCATTTGCGGCTGTCAGTTGCTGGGCAACAGCAGAGTCTCTGCATCTGCTTTTGCCCACATGGCCCATCCTGATGTGCTGGGTCGTTACAATCGGTTTTTTCTTCATTGCTTCATGGGGCAGCAAAATGATTGTTGATAGTCTTAATCAAAAAATCTACTTAGAAAAAAGAGGCTTGCGCTTATTCGGCGGTTTCCTGATCTTGGTGATTTTTTGGTTGTTCTGTAGTATGCCAACAAATACACACACCTTCTTTTATCGTAATATAATCAGTGACAAGGTGGCCGGTGATATTGCCACGACCGAGGGGTATCTACTACAAATTCGAGACAATGTAGCCCCTGAAAAAGAGATACAAGCGCGCCAAACCGAACTTGAGAATAAAGTCAAGTTAAAGCTAGGAGAGCTAAAGACCGAGATAGAGAATGAAGCCAACCCCGGCAACGGACCTAAGGCCAAAGAAATCTTGAGAGAATTTGCCGAAATATTTGGTGTGGCAAAGATAGAACCACTTTCAATAAAGGGAACATCGATACAGGAACGTCAAAAGATTTATGACACCTATCGCACAAGGATGCTTATCATGATGGACTCAAAAAAAGATGTCATCAAGAACGAGCTGACACCCAAGAATAACGAACATTGTAAACAGGCACGAATAAAATATAAGAATCTCGAGCAAGTAAGAGAATATATTGCAAATGGAACTATTGATCTGAACAGCGCGGAAGGCATAATGATTGTATGTGAAAAACTCAATGACGGATATGCGACCATACGCAACTATCAACAGTTTGTTAACTTCAAAAACGAAGCAGAAAAAGACCATTACACTGCGCCTAATGCCGTTACTGACGTGAAGCGTGCTACAAGTGTATTCGACGTATGGGAAGACTATCTCAATGGAAAGTATGACGGCCATGGTTTCTTCTTCTGGATAGTCATATCTATCCTTGTCGATGTAGCTGCATTTATCTTCTTCGACATCGCCTTCAAAAAACGAGAAGACTAAGCATAAATTCATAAAAGATTTATCCACAGAAACATATAATACATAAATATGCCAGTAACCAACGAACCTCAACAGCAAAATCCAGAGCAACCGATACCTGTCGAAAATACAGTCATCAACCCACTTTCGGACACTACACCCGACCAATTCAGTGCCAATACTACGACAACAAATACATCGGACGCCAACAGCATCAGAGTCACAATATCTGACGAAATAGCCCCTCTTGTAATCTTGTTTGGCCCTCCGGCTTGCGGAAAAACGATGACACTTGTTCGTATGAGCCGCTTCCTTAAAGAGGAAGGATATACGGTCTCCCCAATTCACACATTCCGTCCTTCTACCGACACAAACTACTCAAGTATGTGCGACAACTTCGATCAAGCAATGAACACTGATTACGCAGCAGAATCGACCGAACAAATCAGCTTTATGCTTGTCGAGGTCCTCAAAGACGGTCGACGTGTATGCCAGTTGCTTGAAGCGCCTGGAGAACATTACTTTGACCCGAATAATCCCAAGTCTTCATTCCCCGCTTATGTAAACACAATCATCAGCAGCAAGAATCGTAAAGTATGGATGATAATGGTTGAGCCGGACTGGAAAGACGATAGCGACCGGAAGAACTACGTCAAACGCGTTGTAGACCTTAAGAAAAGAATGCGTCCACGAGATGCCGCCATCTTTGTACTCAATAAGGTTGATATATCACCAATTTTTGGAGGCATTGGGCGCACCAGTATTACTCGCGCACTTAGAGAAGTCAACAATCAATATCCCGGCATATTTACGCAGTTCAAGAACCAGAACCCGATAACCAAACTTTGGAAGGACTACAATTGTGACTTTGTCGCCTTCCAAACCGGGACATTTACCGAAACAGGTAGTGGGCGATTGACCTACCAAGAGGGACCTCGCGAATACTGCGTAAAACTATGGAAATGCATAACTAAGAAAATCAGAGGCTAATAAATGAGTACCTATACATTCAACTTGTACGTTCACGGAGTACCAAGCGGGCAGGACGTCTGGGGACTTCGAGACAGCAATGTTCCCGAGGCTCAATACATCCGGTCGTTCTACGGCCAAAGCTTGGACGGCAAATCGCAAATGTATGTCGATATACTTCAATATGATGGGCGAACAAGTTCATACTACACCTATAAACAGGGTAAAACAATTGATAATACCAACAACCGCCCAGGTGGGTATTGTGCGATAACCATCCGCATCGACAACTACTATTATGCCGACATTCAGAATATGTTTAATCTGCTTAAAGCAGCTTTCGACAAGTACCTGGTAGGAAGCATTCTCGAAAGGAAAGCAGATGGATATAGGTTTATAGTTTCGAAAATCGAGCAAAGGCAAGAAATTCTTCGCACGCTTGAAGGAGAAATCCAAAAATACTTGATGAATTTTTCAAGTAATTCCGACTTCCTGCCGCTCAATGATTTTCCGAACAGCACGCAAGGACAAGCACGGATAATAAATCTAATAGATGCCTCTCCGACTATCGTAACACCAATAGTCAAATCACAAGGACGAGTAGTTGTATCGATGTCTTGCGCCACATCAAAAGAGCTGCAGATTAACGCTCAGGTCGATAGCCGGATTAATGCTATCAAAAAACAAGTGCAGCAAGACATCGAAGCAGCTCAAAAGCAAGCAAAAAAAGAGATTGATGCTCACAAAAAAAAAGAAGAGGAGGCACTAAATGGCGCTAAAGGCCTGCGCATTCAACTTGATAACTGCAAGAGCGAGTTGAATAAAACAGATGAAATGCTTGAAAAAATCAAGGGTATTATTCATAATATACCCAATCCGAAGTCTCCCGACAACGACCATACGCCCAATAAGGCTTTTAAACGGCTATACCTTCTTTCGTGCTTAATGTTGATTCTCTCTGCGGTCGCACTTTGCCTTGTGATTTTATGCACTGGACGAAATGATAAAGCAGCCGAAGTTGAGAGTGTCGAAGCAGTCTCCTTTGAATCTGATGATAATGCGGAGTCTACAAATCCAACTGAAGCAAAAACTAAAGATGGTGAAGAACTTCTCAGGAAAGAAGATTCTCTCAAAGCAGAGTATAGTAACGCCCGAATAGACATTTCGTTTATAAGCGACCAAAAGCCGATGCGATATGGCACAAAAGACTATTACCCGGTTCGTTTGAAAGACGTTGGATCGGAGCTGAAAAAAGGCCAATGGCAATCTTCTGATTTCGAGATTGACGGAGACCGCATAAGGCCTAAGCACGAGGGCAAATGCACTATATCTTACGTGGTTGATGATATAATTGTTGTTTCAAGAGAACTCAATGTTGCCAAATAAGCGAATATTAGTCGGAACAATCCTCCTTATCGTCCTTCAGTTGGTCACGGTTTCTTGTGGAAAAGAAAAAAAGGTCTTGCCCTTCTATGACTCGGAAACAGACACCGAATCTATAACCGATTCTGAGGTTGTTGACCGCGACAATGATGAATACGAAATAATGGGCGGAGAATCTGAGATTTCCGTACCTTTCATAGAGAAAGGGAGCATAAAGTATGTAAAGGTCTCAATCAATGGACATCCATTTGATATGATTATTGATACCGGATGTTCAGGAACTTTAATCTCGGTCGCCGAAGCCAATTATCTGTATCAAAAGGGTTGTTTGACCGATGAGGACATTCTCGGCACGGCACTTTCAAAGATTGCCGATGGGTCTATTGTTGAAAATATGGTAGTTAACCTGAAGGAAGTCATCATTGACGACAAGATAGTATTTCGAAACGTCAATGCCACGGTATCAGCAAACACCGGCGCCCCCCTTTTACTTGGCAACGAGATCTTAAACCGCGTACCAACGTATAAGATTGACAATGAAAACAAAGTGATTATTTTTCAGATAAGATAAATACATGAACGCAGCCTCTTATATATTTGTAGAGATCAGCCCCGGAGAACTTGTACAATATCCCAACGACAATACCTCATCAATTTTCAGCAAATTTACAGCTCATGCCCGGGGAAAACAAACCATTGCCATACACCGAGATGGGGATCTGATGTATTATGGCTATATACGACAACTGGAAGGAGGTGGATCCATTGGAATTTGCATTGTATTAAATGGTGTAATGGTGTCCGATATACCACGCAAGTTCACATATAGGCCAAACTACATATCCCAATTGTTTGAAGATGCAATAAACGCAATTGCAGAATCCAATACGTTTATTTCGAAGAATGAAGATGGGGATATCGAACTATATGATGGTATTAAAGAGTTGTTCTCCGCCTACGCCGGAATTGAACCAAAGTTAAACTCTTTATTAGAGAATTTCGGCAAATTAAAAACAACGATACTTCCGCCACCAAGCTATAAAACTCCGAAAGGGTTTACCCGAGATTACAAGTATAATGACAATTGGGGCGACATATTGCAATCATGCCATACAAATGATTACACGTATATTTTCGCCAATCCCGAACAGCCGTCTCAATCCCCCGAAGAGAATCAACCCGAAACTACAAACCAAACAGAGATAATCAGGCCGGACAGTAACTCAGAATCAGACGAAAAGTTCGGACTTGACGGAGGTATAGGCATTACCTATGTAGCAGTAGTGATTATAATACTTTTCTTGTGTGCTATTATTCTGTTGATGGTCCTGACAAATGTTAACGTCTGAAAGAATCAAAGGATGATGCGATTTCAGTGTCAGTTCCGGACAAAAGCGGCAAACCATCTGCGAAATAGTTCTGCGACTGTATGCGGAACCCGACCTCAGATACGGAGACATTGAGGAGTAGTCGGGGCTAAAGTTCGCACCATTGGATAATTGTGCGTAACTTTGCGTCAGAACTTCCAGAGACAACAATTATGGGAAAGAAAAGAACAGAAGCCGGCGAGGAGGATTACGACGGACTGCGGGCGGAGGCTGGGCGGCTACGCAAAGAGCTTAGAGAACAGAAGATGCGGACAGAGGCGCTTGACACAATGATCGATGTGGCAGAGGATATGTTCGACATCCCGATCAGGAGAAAAGATGTCGGCAAGAAGTAAACCCTGTACGCACGGTAATTTCAACGCCTGCACGGTGTCGGAATACTGTGCGAGCCGTTTTTGGCTGTGGCTCGGCGGTGGAGGGGTGATTGCGGTTACGGAAAAAAGTTGTATTTTTGTGGGTGAATAAGGAAGGATGCGTCCGGGTGGTGTGCCGCCTCGGGACGTGGTTCTGTATGCTCGTTCCACGGATATATGGCCGGGCGCTCCGGGTGGAGCTGCCGCAGGGGCGTATTCGCCGCTGGATGGGTGGGGCGTAGGACCTCGCTCGGGTGTATGGCCGGATAACCGCCGCAACGGGAGGCTGAGCCGCCGGAGATGATCTGCATCCTGATAGTGAATATTTTTGATAATGAACGATTTGTCATTGAATGATATGAATAAGGATACTCACGATATAAACGCTCAAGGCAATTACTTCGGCAAGACCGGAGCTGATGCGACTGGGGCTCGCGAGGGCGAGGCTGCCGCGCCGACGGCGGCTGAGGGCTCGGACGAGGCTTTGCGCGATGCTGTTGGCGGCGAGTATAAGTATGGCTTTGTGAGCGATATCGATACGGATATCATTCCGCGGGGCTTGAATGCGGATGTCGTGCGTCTGATTTCGCAGAAGAAGGGCGAGCCGGAGTGGCTGCTTGATTTTCGTCTGCGTGCCTACGAGCATTGGCGGACGCTGACGCCGCCCAGATGGGGGCATTTGCAGATGCCGGATATTGATTTCCAGGCGTTGAGCTATTATGCGGCGCCGCGTCGTAAGTCGGACGCGCCTAAGAGCCTGGAGGAGGTTGACCCGGCTATTTTGGATACGTTCAATCGCTTGGGCATTTCGCTGGACGAGCAGAAGGCTTTGTCGGGTATGGCCGTGGATGCGGTTATGGACAGCGTGTCGGTGAAGACGACGCACAAGGAGAAGTTGGCCGAGATGGGCATCATCTTCTGCTCGTTTTCGCAGGCGGTGCGCGACTATCCCGACCTGGTGCGGCGCTACCTGGGCAAGGTGGTGCCGTATACGGACAATTTCTATGCGGCGCTCAACAGCGCGGTGTTCTCCGACGGGTCGTTTGTGTACATCCCCAAGGGTGTGCGGTGCCCGATGGAGCTGTCTACGTATTTCCGCATCAATGCGGCCGGTACGGGTCAGTTTGAGCGCACGCTTATTGTGGCCGATGACGATGCGTATGTAAGCTATCTTGAGGGCTGTACGGCGCCTATGCGTGACGAAAATCAGCTTCACGCGGCCATAGTCGAGATTGTGGCCGAGGAGCGTGCCGAGGTCAAGTACTCGACGGTGCAGAACTGGTACGCGGGCGACCGCGAGGGACGTGGTGGCGTGTACAACCTGGTGACTAAGCGCGGGTTGTGCCGCGGCGACCACTCTAAGATTTCGTGGACGCAGGTGGAGACCGGCAGTGCCATCACATGGAAGTATCCCGGCTGTATCCTCAAGGGTGACGGCAGCGTTGGCGAGTTCTACAGCGTGGCCGTGACCAATAATTTTCAGCAGGCCGATACGGGCACCAAGATGATACACCTGGGGCGCGACACGCGCTCGACTATCGTGAGCAAGGGCATCAGCGCCGGCCGTAGCCAAAACAGCTACCGTGGCTTGGTGCGCGTGGCTCCCGGAGCCGCCGGGGCCCGTAATTACACGCAGTGCGATTCGCTGCTGCTTGGCGACAGGTGCGGTGCGCACACCTTCCCCGATATAGATGTCGCCACCGATGACGCGGTTGTCGAGCACGAGGCTACGACGTCCAAGATCAGTGAGGAGCAGCTGTTTTACTGCAATCAGCGCGGCATCCCTACCGAAGAGGCTGTGGGCTTGATTGTCAACGGTTATGCCAAAGAAGTAATGAACAAATTGCCGATGGAATTTGCCGTAGAGGCGCAGAAATTGCTGTCCATCACCCTCGAAGGGTCTATCGGCTGAGAAACTATATATAGCAAATACTTATGAGCAACGATATATTATTACAGGTCAAGGGGCTGCACGCCTCCACGACCGAAGGCAAGGAAATACTCAAAGGTATCGACCTGACCATACGTCCGGGCGAGGTGCACGCCATCATGGGGCCTAACGGCTCGGGCAAGAGTACGCTCAGCGGCGTGCTGGCCGGCGATCCGCGTTTTGTGGTGACGGCCGGCACGGCCACCTTGGGTGATGCCGACCTGCTGAAGTTGTCGCCCGAAGATCGCAGCCACGAAGGCCTGTTTCTGTCCTTCCAGTACCCGGTGGAAATTCCCGGGGTGAGCATGGTCAACTTTATGCGCGCGGCCGTCAATGCCAAGCGTCGTTATCAGGGCCTTGAGCCCCTGGGTGCCGCCGATTTTTTGAAGCTTATGCGTCAGAAGCGCTCCATCGTCGAGTTGGACAACAAGCTGGCCTCGCGTTCGGTGAACGAGGGCTTCTCCGGCGGCGAGAAAAAGCGCAACGAAATCTTTCAGATGGCGGTGCTCGAGCCTCGGCTGAGCATCCTTGACGAGACCGATTCGGGCCTCGATATTGATGCCCTGCGCATTGTCGCATCCGGCGTCAATCGCCTGCGCACCGACCGCAACGCCACCATTGTCATTACTCACTATCAGCGCTTGCTGGATTACATCAAGCCCGATGTGGTACACATATTATATAAGGGACGTATAGTCTACACCGGCGGTCCCGAATTGGCGCTCGAACTGGAACAGCGCGGCTACGACTGGATCAAGGAACAAGTGGACGGAATTCAATGAAAGGGCTTATAGTATGAACGCCAATCCATTGCAACAATACATCGATCTGGCCCGCGACCATCGCGCCCTTCTTGACCGGGAGTCGCCGGCGGCGATGAACGCCCTGCGCGACCGCGCCGCCGAGGTGTGCGCCTCCGTGGAGCTGCCTCGCTATGGCAGCCGCCCCTACCTGTACACATCGCTACGCCGAATGTTTGAGCCCGATTTGGGCGTCAATATATCGCGCCTGCCATTCAGCGCCACCGCCGCCGATGCCTTCCGCTGTCGAGTGCCCAATATCAGCACCGCCGTCGGAGTCGTGGCCAACGACACTTTTGCCGATGATCAGCCCGCCTTGGCCAACCTCGGCGAGGGTGTCACCATCTGCAGCCTTCGCCGCGCCGCCACCCTGATGCCCGAGGTGCTGCAACGCCATTACGGCACCATTGTCGACATCAATGACACGCGCAACGGCGACCGCGCCGCAGTGGCCTTGAACACACTTTTGGCGCAGGATGGCGTACTGGTGCATATCGCACGCGGCGTAAAGGCCGACCGAACCATACAGCTGGTGCAGGTGCTCAATGCCGCCGTTCCGACGCTGGCCGTGCGCCGTTTGCTTATAGTCCTCGAAGCCGGCGCCGAAGCCTCGTTGCTGTTGTGCGACCACACTGCTGCAGGTGCTGCTGCGTCCACCATCTCGCAAGTTACGGAGATTTACCTCGGCGAGGATGCCTCGCTGTCGCTGTACACACTCGAAGAATCGGCCGCCGACACCTCGCGTCTATGTCGTACCGGGGTGCGAGCCTGCCGCGGCGCACACCTGTCGATGTCTCCTATTACACTGCTGTGTGGTACCAGCCGCAACAACATTGCCGTGTCCCTCGAAGGCGAAGGCGCCGAATGCAACATTAACGGCATGGCCCTGGCCGACGGCTCTATGGTGGCCGACAACAACTCGGTTGTCTACCACAAGGCGCCCCGTTGTACCACAATGCAAAATTTTCGCTACGTGATTGACGACCAGGCCCGCGGTTCTTTCGAGGGTATGATACACGTTGCCGAGGGTGCGCATCACACCAACGGCGAACAAAACAATCGCAATGTCCTGCTGTCCAATGGTGCCCGTATGCACTCGCTGCCGCAGCTTGAGATATACTGCGACGACGTCAAATGCGGCCACGGCAGCGCCACCGGACGCCTGGACGAGCGCCAGATGTTCTATATGCAAAGCCGCGGTATCCCCGCCGACGCAGCACGTACTATGCTCATCCAAGCCTTTATGGCAGATATCTTGGAAGCAATACGACTGGAACCGCTGCGCCTGCGTCTGCAGATGCTTGTCGACAATCGCCTACGTCGTGATGCTGCTCCTTCGGGATGCGCCGACTGCAATATTTGTCCGCAATAATATTTCATAAGCCAATGTCCGACATCAAATTAGACATCGAAAATATCCGCGGCCAATTTGCCATACTCAGCCGCAAGGTCAACAATCGTCCGCTTGTCTACCTGGACAATGCCGCCACCTCGCAGACCCCGGCACGCGTGCTCAATACACTTGAGGAGATGTACACCTGCCACCATGCCAACGTCCACCGCGGCGTACATAGCATTTCGCAGGAAGCGACAGACCGCCTCGAGCACGTACGCCATCGCGTGGCTATGCGTCTGGGTGCCGCCTCGGATCAAGAAATCATCTTCACTCGCGGCACTACCGAGTCCGTCAATCTTGTGGCCGATACATATTGTCGACTACTATCGCCCGGCGATGAGATCCTCGTGACTGTTATGGAACACCACTCGGATATCGTTCCGTGGCAATTGGCAGCCCAACGTAACGGGCTGAAAGTCCGCGCCGCCGGCATTCGTCCCGATGGGTCTTTGGACCTTGATACAGTGTCCGCCATCTTGAGCGAGGGTCGTGTACGTCTTGTCGCCGTTTGCCACGTCTCCAACGTCTTGGGTACTGTCAATCCCGTGCGCCGTATCGCCGATATGGCACATGCCGCCGGTGCCGTCGTTCTGGTGGACGGCGCTCAAGCCGCCGCGCACATGCTCATAGACGTGGCCGCCCTTGGCGCCGACTTCTACGCCTTCTCGTCGCACAAAATGTACGGTCCCACGGGCGTCGGCGTCCTATACGGGCGACGCGAACTGCTGGAGAAGATGCCGCCTTATCAAGGTGGCGGAGAGATGATTGCGCACGTTGACATCGACCATGCTACATTTGCCGATTTGCCCTTCAAATTCGAGGCCGGGACGCCCGACTTTACCGCCGTGGCCGCCTTCGATGCCGCTTTCGACTTTATGGACAGCATCGGCATCGAAGCTATGGCCGCTCACGAACATATGCTGCTCCACGAGGCCACGCGTCTGATGCGCGAGCGTCTACCCGGCGTACGCATCTTCGGCACTACGCCCGACAAAGAGCCTGTGATTTCGTTCCTCCTCGATGGTATACACCACTACGACACCGGGATGCTGCTGGACCAACTCGGTATAGCCGTCCGCACCGGACACCATTGCGCACAACCGCTGATGACAGCCCTCGGAATCGAAGGCTGCGTAAGAGCTTCATTCGCAGTGTACAACACTATAGACGAAGTACACGCCTTTGTAGACGGGCTTGTCCGCGTCCAAAATATGATAAAGAATTAATACACCCAAAGACGGCGTTATGCCACGTACAGCTCAGCAAAGTATGAACAAAACGATATTCATAACACTGACGATATTTCTTACAGCGGTCTTTTACGGATGCTCCGGGCCGGACTCTTTCGAAGTCAAAGGCCATGTAAAAGGCGATGCAACCATCAATCTCAGGGCATTATACTACGTCGATGGGGCACTCCAAAGTTCGATATTCCCGGCAGATCGCGGCTCGTTCACCTTCAAGGGGCGTGCCCCCGAAGGCGCCGTTGTCGAGATTTTGGACAATGACTATCGCCTTCTCGGGCGCTTCTATGCCGTGAATGGTGATGAAATAGACGTGACCATAGATCCCCAATCGCCCGCTTCCGCTAAAGTCAACAAGGGCAACGACATAGCCGTACGCTGGGCACAGTGGCTCAACGCAAATGCCAAGACACTTGACAGCCGCAACAGCGCGGCCATCAACGCTTTGGCTGCGAAATATGTCAAAGCTCATCCGCAAGACGTAGTCTCGACGCTTATTGTCACCACGATATATGACGCATCGGCCGACCCGGAAGGAGCATCTAAGTTGCTGTCTATCATCACCCCCGAGGCTCGTCCGACGGCGCTTACAGACGCCTTTGCCACGCTGCTGACGTATGCTGATACGAGCGCGGGCAAACGGCGTGTGTCTCCGTTGACGCTTATGGCTCAGGGTGATACGGTGACCACATTCAGCCCACGAAAGCATCGACTCAGCCTCCTGGTATTCTCTGACGAAAATTGCGGGCGTGCCGACAGTATCGTCCCGGCGCTGCGCCGTCTTCGCAAGGCCCACACCGATAAGGCTTTGGGTATAATAGACATATCGTTGGATACGGACACCCTGGCATGGCTGCGCAGTGTGCGCAACGACACGGTCACTTGGGACGTAGCGTGGGGCGTTGGGGGTGTTGCTTCCGCAGCGCTGAGGCCGCTGGCCATACCTCGCCTTCCGTACTTCATCGTCACGGACAGTGTCGGCGCGCAGGTTTATCGCGGTGCGTCCATCTCGCAAGCCCTCAAGCAAGTAGATAAATAGCCCATAATCCGCCAATAATAACATCCGTATGCTTGTCAAGATACACGGCGCTGCCATTCAAGGCATAGATGCCATAGGCGTGGACATAGAACTGACCGCTGTCCACAACCCTTCGACTCTCATTACCATCGTGGGGCTGCCGGACACGGCTGTCAAGGAGTCGGTAGACCGCGTGCGCTCGGCCATACGCGAAAGCGGATACGCTGTACCTACCGGGATCACAACCATCAACTTAGCCCCGGCGGACGTCAAGAAAGAGGGTAGTGCGTACGACCTGCCAATAGCCATCGCGCACCTTATAGCCAACGAGGTGATTTCGGCGCCTTCGGTGGATCGCTTTATGATTATGGGTGAATTGTCGCTTGATGGTAGCGTTCGTCCCATACGCGGTGCCCTATGTATGGCCATTTTGGCTCGCAATGCCGGTTTCGATGCCATCATTCTGCCGAGAGACAATGCGGCCGAAGCGGCCGTTGTAGATGGTATCGATGTTATAGGCGTCGAAAATCTCAAGCAGGTGGCCAATTTGCTGTGCGGGGTGGCGGATATCGCACCCACGCGCAGTGATGTGAACGCACTGTTTGCTACAACGGATAATGACAACGCCTTGGACTTCAGTGATGTAAGAGGTCAGGAAGAGGTTAAAAAGGCCCTGGAAATCGCTTGCGCCGGCGGCCATAATATCCTGATGATAGGTTCGCCCGGCTCGGGCAAGTCAATGATGGCCAAGTTGCTGCCTACTATTTTGCCGCCGCTGACGCTGGAAGAAGCGTTGGAAACCACGCGAATACACTCGGTGGCCGGAAAATTGCCAGGCGGTAGCCATTTGCTTACACGCCGCCCGTTCCGTGCACCGCACCATACGATTTCGCCTGTCGCACTCGTCGGCGGAGGAGTCAACCCCATGCCGGGCGAAATTTCACTGGCGCATAATGGAGTCTTGTTCCTTGACGAATTCCCCGAATTCAACCGCCAGGTGCTGGAAGTATTACGCCAGCCGCTTGAGGACGGCGACATCTGCGTCAGCCGTGCAAAGTATTCGGTGACTTATCCGGCGCGTTTTATGCTCGTGGCGTCTATGAACCCCTGTCCGTGTGGCTATTACAACCACCCTACGCGTATGTGCACCTGTCCGCCCGGAGCTGTATTACGCTATAAAAACCGTATTTCGGGACCCCTGCTCGATCGCATTGACCTGCACGTTCAGGTCCAGCCGGTGGACTTCAATACCCTCGCCGACAGCGCCCCGGCCGAAAGCAGCGCCGAGATACGCGCACGCGTCATCGCCGCTCGCGAAATCCAGCGTCGCCGTTTTGCCGACATCGAGGGCGTGCATTGCAATGCACAAATGAATAGCAACTTGATACGCCGATTCTGTGCCATAGACGACCGCGGTCGGGCCATACTCGAGCGTGCGATACGACTGTACGGTTTTTCGGCAAGAGCTTACGACCGTATATTGCGCGTGGCCCGCACCATCGCCGACCTCGAAGGCCTTGACGCAATCGATGCACGGCACATCGGACGTGCGTGTATGATGCGTTCGTTCGAACGCGAGGACTGGGGTGTGACCAACCTTAATCCCTCCAAGCACCAGAGCTGACACCTTTGTCATATCTTTTCGATCAAGATTATTCCGCGTTTGCACTGCATTAAATAGTGTAGACAGTGTTTCGGTCTGAAAAAACGGCGATATAGACGCGGAAATAGTACGTATATGATAGTGCGGGAAATTTAGTCAACGATACCGAAAACGATATGCGGCAGCGCAAGTGTAATTGATAAAAAGCTATTGCATATACAGATGACGGCAGAAAAGTAAGGCGGATTTGCTTGCAATGTGATAGTTGCTCCCATAACACAGTGTTAAACCCTGTTAAAATTCGAGAAAAAAGTATGGAAAGTTTTGTCGTGAACG
>ERZ808240.3910-NODE-3910-length-13865-cov-7.680014_pt1 | contig 13865 bp, 11 predicted proteins | sample MGYA00521084_ERZ808240 | MGnify/ENA primary metagenome ERZ808240 (study PRJEB31516, sample SAMN03275571) | gut metagenome | biome: mammalia-associated habitat; material: feces | host: Papio cynocephalus | place: Kenya | collected 2012-08-06 ... | reverse complement strand
GCCTTTGATGCAAGTTACAAACCATTCAAACAACAAAAGAAAGATGAAAGAAGAAATGTTGGAAGCCATCTATGGCACAGTAGAGAGATTGGAGCAGAAAGTCGATGAACTTTCTGCCTCCACAAAGAACGCAGGAGCGGAAACCACTCCAACAAGTAATGACACAACCAAGTTGGATAAGTCAATCAATGCGATGTTTACCAAGGAAGAGGAAGCCATTGGTAAAATATCCAAATTAAGAGATGCCATTGTTGTTTTTGCTGACCTTATCAAGGTTGAACTTGGCAAAAATGAGCAGCGAAACAAGCTCTTGGTTGATGCCGTCAAGCAGATGAGACAAGAGAATGATGTTTCCTTGAAGGCATTGAAAGACAAACTTGAAGTGATGAACAATTCTCCTCAAAAGAAAGTTGTAACCCACCGTTTTGAGCCAAATTCAAAGTATGTTCTTCTCTTCATTGGCGGCTTGGCTCTATCTCTTATTATCTCCATTTGGGGCAACCTCACCCAATGGCGAGAGCACCAAGATTGGAAGGAAGCAGACTTGAAATATAGAGCTTTGAAGATGGTCCTTCCTACTGATGACCCGAATATCCGCTATATCGAAAAGAACTTCTCTGTGTGCAGAGATGAAAATGTAATAGATGAAGTGAGAAATCGTGTCGCTGTTTATGAGGATTCTGTTCGACACCATTATGAAATGATAAAAATGGCAGCATACAAAGATAGTATAGCCAATAAACTTTGGCAAGAGTCGAATAGCATAAAACGTACTATCAAAAGTTCCAAACCGTGATTTTGGAAACCAACTAAACTAAATGAGAGGGGAAATACGCTTAATGTATTCCCCTCTCATTTAGTTAATGTAAACTTGCATTTAGGAAAGTTTGAACACCCATAGAAAGAGCCGTATCTTCCATTGCGTAAGATTAACTGTCCACCACATTGTGGGCAAACGCCTTGCCTTATTAAATTCTTTGCTCTATGTTGCCTATCTTGAACATTATGCTTGTGCTGTTTTATTTCTTCCTTATCCGCTATTGTGTAATAGCGTTGAATGGTATTGACAATCCAATCTATTTGTGTAGCATTTAGAACAATGTCATGATATTGGGATATTGCCCAATTCAAGTTGTATCTGTTTACAACTATATGGTTATTGGCATGAACTTTTAACTCTGCTGAATTATTAAAAACAACAATTGGAACAAACGGAATATCAACAGAGCATTTAAGCAAATGGTGAAGAAATCTCACATGCCCCTCATTCTGCTTTATCGGATTGTAAAACTGGTGTTTACTTTTGTAAATGACCTGTGTCCAACATTCTGAATTCTCGCCACCTAATATCCAGCCTTTATAACCCTTTGTTTCAATGACAAACACACCATAAGGTGACACAACGATATGGTCAATTTGAGTTGAGCGTCCATTACTCTCAAACAACAAATCGTTGAAAATAATGTACTCATCTGGTAGTTGTAACATTTTCTTATGCACCAACTTCTCGGAATATTTACCTTTCCACATTGGCATCTTCAATTTTATGAAGATGACCAATGCAAGAAATATCATGGATACTATTATAACCATTGTTTAGTTCTACAAAAGATGTATTTATCAAATCTACTTACAAAAATCTTTTAAAAGCAACCACTGACCATTTTTATTGCTACCATCACGACCGATATAACATTTCTTTCGCAAAATTGTTATTTCTCTTTTTAAAGTAGCAAGTGACACGCCAACCTTTTTAGCCAATTCATCCCTTGTAAGGAAAGGTTGTTCCTTAATAGCCTTTATTATGGCAATTTGCCGATTGGATAGAGGCTCATTTATCGGCTCATTTATCGGCTCATTTATCGGCTCATTCTGAATGTGCAAAGTCAGTTTTACTTGCAATAATTCTGGCTGTTCCAATAATTCTGGCTTGAGCCAATGCTTTTCATTCCAAGCATTTAAAATGAGAGGAAAGCCAGACCCAAGGTTCTCGCCATAGCCTATCATACGGAACATATTCTGCATACGCTGATTACGGGCCTTTGACTCGCCACCTTTGTAAATCTGCTCAATAGGCAGTTTCAGAAGTCCTGGATTAGTCAGAACAAAACAATCGTCATACTTTTCAACTTTCAGCACTCCATTCACCATAAAATCGGAATGAATAACCATATTTGTAACGGCTTCACGCACAGCCTTGGCTTGAAGCGTATCGTCTTTGCGCACTACACCATCCATGCTGAATGGGTGAGGCAAATCACGTGTCAGTTTCGGGATGACAATACGAATAAAGTTGAACAGGTTGTTTTCCCATGTACCATCGTATGTCAATCGATCGCTATAGCGTTGGTCTCCAATCAAGTTTGACTTGTCAATGTAGTCCATACGCAGATTGTCGAAACGCTCACGGACTGGTAGTCCCTTGCCAAACATTAAGAGTCCAGCCATAGTCAGTCCTTCTTTTCCAGTTCTTCGGTCTCGTGTATAACCGCCAAAGTTCGTTAGAAAATCCTTATGTTCAGACGAGTTCCATTGATGCTCGGGATGCAAGTTCTGAAACATCTGACGGAAACGTTCCAAAGTTGGGATGTCAATGTCATCCATAGTGTAGTATTCCAACAGCAAACCATCATTACCAGCTTCATTGGCATCACGAAGCATCATCTTCAGTTCTTGCTCCGTACAATGATAATCGCCTTCATGGTTACGTTTGAATGTGCCTCTTGACAGATTGTTGTTGATATAGACAGGACGAACAGTATAATCAGCACGAGGCACAGTGATGACAATAACTTTTTTACCGTCAACATCTATCGTCTGAATATCGTCGTCGTAGAGAAGATTTATATTCACTTTCTCACGACTATTGACTGTATTCCACAAGTCCTTACGGATTTTGTCGGTATCATCAACGCCAACGATTTCAAAACGTTTGGCATTGTCTTGTTCGTCCATATGCTCCACCACTCCCAACAGAATGGTTCCACCGTATGTGTTGGCAAAAGCAGAATAGGTGTCCCAAAGTGAACTTGGTACACCCTTGGCAGCTTTCTTACATTCCAAGGTGACACGCTCACCATCAGATAGAAGTTTATGTATATCTTGCATCATTTTTTATTATCTTTAATTTTACAAAGTCTATATTTCCCAAAACGGAATGCCGATGTTGTTATTGTCAAAATCATTTTCTACGAGAATTGCGGATAGATACATTGCTCTTGTAACTGCAACATATAATTTATGCCGAGTTGTTTCTTTCATTTTATTTATTTTTGAATCAAGAAAATCCTTTACAATATTGTTCGTAGGACAAATTAAGCAAACTTCAGTTGTTATTCCCTTGGATTTTGCATAATTTATTGTATTCTTATAATCAAAGACCCTATGTGATTTATCCCATATAAGTACAAGGGGATTATACCTTGATAGAAAAGAAATGGCATCTTTCTTTTTTACCAAAAAAACTCCTTGCTTATCATTGAATTTAGAACGTCTATTTATACATTCTGGACAAGTACAGCTATTTGCCGCAGGAAATTCATTGCCAATAATTCTATTTGAAAAGTTTGCTATTTTCTGTCCAAAACGATGTGACACATTTAACGTTTCCCTATCTATTGTAATGTAAACTTTTCTTTTCGTGTTAATGTTTTCTTCTAAAAATAAATCTATACGACCTTTGTATTTTTTCCATTTTGGGCTTGGAGATGTCGAATATGTCTTTTGGCGTAAATCTCCGCATAAAATAGTTTGTACAGAAGTGATTTTACAAAACAAACCAATAATTGAATAATCCCACGCAGACATATCTTGTACCTCATCTATCAATATAGATGAAAAAATATCTGCTAATCTCTGCATAAAAATCTTTTTGTTTTTTTGATAACATGTATATGCAAATTCACTCAATTTGTCAGAATAAAAGATGTTCTCTTTTGTTAAGAATTTGTCTTTAAGATTTTTAGCAGAATATGTTGTAATGTACTTACCATTAACTTTTTGGGTATTAGAAACTCCTTCAACCAACAGAAGTCCCACATTGGTACAATACAAACTATCAATAACTGTCCCCATAAATGGTTTGATGCAATAATCTAAAATGAATGAATACCAACCTATAATCTTAATTTGATTTGGGATATAGCCAACTTCATTTTTTATTTTGTTCAAAATAACTTCTTGGTTCTTTTGGGTATAGGTTATGACAGCGATGCTTTTTGTATCACTGTCATTTTTTAATAATTCAATTGCATGCTTTATTAAAAAGGTTGTTTTGCCTGCTCCTGCCGCAGCTATGTATAATTTATTGCTCATTTCTGACCCAGTCTATAGCGTTGATGATATATTGTGGCACATTATAGGAACATATTTCTACATTTTCTAACAACTTAAAACTCCATTGGGTCTTGTTGTTCTCTAAATATGAAACAAGGTCCTCTTCTGTGTCTTTTCCTACTTTTTTCTTATGGAAAAAGTTAGACAACGATAAAAGATTATCCTTGTTTGCTGAAACAAAACTTGGCTCTAAAGTATTAAGATGCCTATTTGTTTCTGTAAATAATTTGATATGATTGGGAAGATTTGAAGGGATACCTCTTTCTTTGAAAAGACCTGCTTCATCGAACCCATCATTGTCAGTTATAACAGCAACTCGTTTCGATGGAAAACTATTCATTAACTCAACATATGCTTTGAATGCAGTTCCATTAACAGAAACAAGTTCAATACCATCATCAAAAGGATGTTTTTTAAACATCTTTTGGTAATAATAAGTCACAATCATTTCGTCTGTTGGACCTTCAACAAGGATAACAGATTTACACAATATCAATCGTAATGTAGGATAATGGCATATTTTACTAAAAAAGCCAAAAAGCTCTCTGTTATCTGCATTTATAGTATTTGCCTTTAATACATAGTTTTTCCTATCCAACATTATTAAATTGGACAAATCTAATTTGTTAGCAACAAAGCTATTATGTGTTGTTATAATAATTTGATTGTTTTTGGCATCTAAATGTCCTTCTATGTCTCGTAGCATTTCATACATTTTCGTATGAGATAAATGAGCTTCTGGTTCTTCTATTATTATTATTTTCTTACGAACAGGTATTACGCTTTCACCTAATGCCAGCAATGCTTTTAGATGGCATATTTCTCCTGCGCCAATTTGACTGACAGGGATTTCTTCTATAAATGGGCATATAATATCTCGTCTATCGATTTTAGATGTAACATCAACAGATAATGTAAGCCCTTTCTTTTGTTGTTGTATTTTATCATTAACGCTTTTTATGTCATCGATTTTATCAAATGATTCTTTCAAATGACGCAAACTTGTTCTAATTTTTGTTGCATCACTTTCGCCTAAGTACTTTTGAATTAATTGGTTTAAATACTGGGTTGATGATGAACTAAAATATAGAGATGATGTATCTACAATCTGAATAGTATAAGGCATTTTAAATTGCTTTACAGGTTGTTGCGAAAACCAATATCTTTCACACTTATAGTATTCACATGGAATATTTGAGATAGCATTATTAGCCACCTCTTCATTATATAATTCACGATAAAGTTCATCAAATATGACTCTAAAATATAGTCCACTTCTATATTCTCCATTCGAGTTGTTCGTACCGGCTATATCTGCGAAATTATCATCAAAATATACCTCGATTAATATTTCTGGCAAAACTTTTTCAGCTTTATACTTATTAATACTGTCGATATTAAAGATATGTGAGGTAACTTCGAATTTATTTAAGCCATAGCCTAAAGCCAAAGACAAAGCCTCTATCAGTGTTGATTTTCCAACACCATTATTGCCAACAATGACGTTTTTGAAGCTGTTTAGTTTTATATCTGCTTCTTTTATACACTTATAGTTTTTTATTATAACTCTATCTATCATAATTTTAAGCTAAATTTGATAATGCAACAATTGTAGAATACTGAGCGTCATATCTTGTATTCGGAGTAAACTCTTTCTTAGAAGAATGTATCTCTGTAGAATCAATTTCATTAGACATTTCAATATCAATAACAACATAGATTTCCGTTGTATTAACATTCTTGTATATGTCCATCGGTAAATCCTCAACAGACTTTATGAGTTGAACACTCCTCACACGGAAAAGATGCTGACCAATATCTTTACGAGTATGGAACAGCACATTTCCAATGGATTGCAAATTCTCAGCAATTTCTATGCCATCTCTTGTATATTTGATACCGACAGCAAGTTTACCTGTGGGCTGGAACTTTTGTTTCTTTCCTTCGTAGTTCTCCATCATCACCATCAATACACCATCTTTTGTTGCATCGGCAACTGGTGAGTATCCTTCGGATATTGGCTTTTGCAGAACCTTGTCTGGCTGTTCGCCAAGTTTGCAATTAGCTACAAAGAAATATTCCTTTAACTCATTCAGTAGTCGCTCATTCTCTGCTTTGTTCTTATCATTTGTTGTGTCTAATGCTAAAGAATATACCCCATCTTCAGCAAATGGAGTATAGACTTTACCAAGCAATTCTTTGAAATGCTTTTTGATATACTCTTCGCCATTTACATCTGGATGAGCCTTCATTGCATAGAAGTCATAATCTTGTTGTAGCCATTCTTGTATTTCCGAGCGGAAACGTTCACGGATTTTCTGTTTCCATTGTTTCTTTTGACCAGCATTATTTCGGGCATAGAGCGAAAGGACAAAGAGAAAATTTACATCATAATGGAACAGCAACAAAGTGTCACGGTCAAACAAACGGTTGTTGAATTGAACTTGCTTGTGGCGATTCTTCTTGCGGTCTGTCTTTTCGATACCGTCATTTGTGTAATTAAAGCCTTCATCCATTTTGGCTGATACAAAAAAGTTCGGAATGATATTATACCCTTCCGTCACATCATCACGGAGCCGAATGCCCGACTCTGTTATTTTCCCACTATTGAAAATGTCAAGATTCCATTGGATGACATTTCTTGCATAGGTGTATTGCTTGTAGATGGACTCTGAACCAAGTTCGTGTCCCATCATGTAGTACTTGCTGTCACCAATGTAATAGGTCTGCTTGTTCTCATTTTCAATCAGACTCTTTGCGGTAAATAGGTGATCAACTATCTTTCCGTCTTCCTGTTTCTTTTCCATTCCATCTGGCAAAGGATTGTCACCAACCAACTCGTCTATGATAGCCTCGAACACAATATAGAAATTCTTGATCAACAGATATTCTTTCTGCTCTGTCGTGATGAACACTTGTCTTGCTTCATCAAAGAAAGCGTAGCACAACTGCCACAAATGCAATGCTTTGTCAGAAAAATACTTATACTTGATTTGGCGCAAACGTGTTTTGCCAAAACCATTCAAATAGGTCTCGAATCGTTTGCCTGTTATCAACTGAAATTGGCAACAGATTTCTTTCGGAAAGCCATAAGTCTCACCAATATAATTCAAGATAGAGAAGTAGATGACAAGCAACTCTTCGTCAAAATTGATTTGACGTTTCTTGTTGACAGGATTCAAGTAGATAGGTCGCCCATCTTGCACGATGGCTGTTTGCGTACCAATTGTTCGAGTCCAATTGATTTTGTTCAAGCCACAGTGTAAGTTCTTCACAATAAAAAAGAAGAAACTTTGGTTGTCACGATTAAACAGCAACAACGACAGAAGAATATCAAGATAAGTATTGCTCAATCTGCGCTGACCATTACCAACTTGGGCAATTTGCGAGTGATATACAATATCTGTATCGTTGCGTTTGTCGTTTTTGTAAACTACTATGGCACGGTAAATCCATACGGCAAACTTGTAGAGAAAATTCCTCTCAACAGCATCAAGTGGATTGGTTTCATCCAAGTTAGCAATGCTTTCGGGTTTATACTTTCCAAATACAAGTTCTTGCCCATCTACATCTTTGAGCAACACCTTGGGAAGGATAAAGACACAATCCTTCAGTAGAGTATTATAAAAATACCCTACATAATGAACAGACACTTTACCTTCAACATTCTCCAAAGCATCAATGCCATCGAGAATGTTTTTTATGTCGGCTACGTTGTATTGATATTCTTCTATCAGTATGCGCATTACTTAATAATTTTCTTAATAGTAATACCCCAATTTTTCTCATTTACTAATTTCATGAGAGTATCAGCTTTACCATTGCTACCGTATCCATTACGAGCAACATAAATAGGTGTTCCATAACAATCTACAGCATCTGAACGCTTACTGTTATCTGTGCGTGAATCAAATTGTTCCTTAGTCTCTATGAAATGAGGTACGATACTGCCTAATGAAATCCATTTTTCATAAACCTCTTGGGCTGTAATGTTTGGATTTAACTTAACATATTCTTTTATACATTCTATAGCCAATTTGTTTTTTTGCACATTCTGCGCCATTATTTACAGTAAACTTGTCATAGTTTCTACTGTTTGATTCTGGCGTATTACCGTCCTCATCTTCTATTTCACTTCCCTCTTTAGGGATTCCTATTGGTATGATTCCAAGGTTATTCAAGAACAAAGCGACTTTATTTTCAACCACTTTTGAGTCTTTGCCTTCAGATGTGTAGAATTTGTCGAAAGACAATTTGCTTCCATCCTCATCATTGAAGATAGCATCACCAAACTCATAGTCCTTAAACACATCATTCCACAGATAAAAGACAACCTTACCGACAAAAGTCTTTGCCGATATAACACCATTCTGTGCTTTGCAGAAAAAGTAGCCAAGTTTCTTGTCCTCAGAATTTGTTGTAGAACCAATCTTCTTGTTTATCTTTTCAAGGAACTGCCACCAATCATAGCTATTGCCACCAGCCTCTATCACCCAATGCTTCTCTGCATTAGATATAGGCATGTAAGTCCAATCCCAACGACGCTTGAAAGCAGAGTCTATTGGAAACAAACTTTGGTCGCTTGTATTCATGGTTGCCCATATATAAAGATTGTTCGGCAAGAGCAGAATGTCACCATTCAACACTTGTGATACAACATTCTTACTTTCATACATGGCATTGACTTTGTCGCTTTGCGCAATAGCCAATCCTGCAAATGCTTTTTGAAGCTGTCGCTTCATATCGGCATCAGCCTTTATTGGATAATCGGAAAATCCGTAATCATTACGGTCAAGAAGCTGGAACAAGTCACCAAATATTTGAGCGCAGTTGCCTCTGTTGATTTCTTCTATGACAAGGTACTGCTTATCACCTTTATCATATTTCTTCCAAGCATTGACATATGCTTGCAAGAATGATTGAGCCACAAACTCATAGACAATTTGCTCCTTATGTAATGTTGTCGCACCAATTTTCATTGGTTGCCCAAGTTCATCACAGATAGGGAGTAAAGCAGTTGTTGGCTTATATGCCCCAACAAAAGTAGAATAATCCGTATCGGGATGAAATGTTGTACGAATCACATCCAATTCCTTTGTTTCCTCATTGATAGTATGTGATTTTCCTGTACCAGGGGCACCATAAAAGATTTGTTGCAAAGACAAAGAAGGTTTAGCCATCACTTCTTTTTCTTCCAATCCATCTTCTTTCCCATCATCATAAGGGGTATTTACATTTGTAATCTTGATGTCAAAAATTCCATCATCCGCCTTTTTGATATGTAATTCAGAGTAGCCACCAGCAAAATAATTACGGATGGTAAATTTTCCTTTACACTCTTTTCCTTTGTTATCGATATAAACAACATCCTTCAACAAACCATTGAAATAGAAACGAGTATCTATCTTCCCATTTTTTTGAGGCACATCTTTACGAGCATTCCACTCTTGGGTAATTGTTTCTACCGATTTTCCGTCTTCAACAAACAATGCATCAAGTAAAGCCAGTTGATTGATGACAAACTCCTTAGTATATGGAATTACGCAATGCACAGAAGATTGGTCGAATTTTCTTGGCAAAATAGAGGCTATAAACAATATCGCCTTTGCAAGATTTTCCTTGTTGTATCTTACTGTAATATGTTCGCCTTCGCCCTCAAAAAGTTGGTAATGCTCATTGTCCAAGAACAAATCTGTATTTTTTGCATCACCTGCACCCAAAGGACGATAGCTTGCATTGGTATCATTGATATGTTTTACTATTTCTTCCATACTTATGAATATTAACTTTACTCGTGAATAATCTTGTTTGTTATAAGATAATACAAAACAGCATAAATTGTATTTACACTAACTGCATTACCTGCTTGCTTGTATAGTGAACCATCTGCAACTCCCGCATTTCTGCCATTGATAGCAAAGTTTGCAGGAAAACCTTGCAACATAAAGGCTTCCTCTGGTGTTAGCTTGCGAATAGGCAACTGCGCCAATTGCTCCTTTGTCATAGTTTTAACAGGATTGATAGCACCATGTGATTCTATGAAATCTTGGCTATAATAGTTGTCTTGACAAGCACGATGCATTTTGTGCATTGTTGCAGTCAAAGGTCGAGCTATACTCATGTTAATATCAGACCTTGACTTAAAGTTTGCAGAACCATCCGCCAATAATGTAGGTTTGATTCTCTCTGAAAGAAAGTACTTATTGTCCACTTCCAAACTCAATATGTCATTGACGCTTTGATAATGGTATGTCCCTAATTCTTGATACACTTGCTCAAATGTTGCAGCTATATTGTCACAAGTAAATTGCTTTTCAAAATCCGCAGGAACAGGTTCTGTTGTTGCAAAAACCAGAAGTCTGTTACGAGTTTGCGGTAAATGGAACTGTGCTGTATTAAAGATGTCTGTAAACACCTTATATCCCAAAGCTTCTAACTCTTGTTTGATGCGTGCAAAAGTTCTTCCTTTGTCATGTGACTTGAGATTCTTCACATTTTCAAGTAGTACATATCGTGGCATCTTTGCTGCAAGAATATCAATAATATGAAAAAACATCTGACCACGGTCTTCATTGAAGCCTGCTTGCTTTCCCATCATACTAAAAGTTTGACATGGAAAGCCACCAGTCACCAAATCAAAATGTGGTAAATTCTCTACATTGTCTTTATTACTGGTAAATTCTACAATATCTCCCATTGCCAACTCATCATCTGCCTCTGGATGATAATTGGCACAATAAGTTTTCACAGCCTTGGCATCTATCTCTGAATAGCCAATGCAATGAAAATCCATAATATGGTCTTGCGTGAGCAAATCCATTGCTCTTCTAAAACCACCAATGCCAGCAAATAATTCTAAATGTCTCATTTTATAAATTTCATGATGCCATCGCCTATAGCTTTGGCAAGTTTTACAGGAACGGCATTCCCCACTTGTGCGTACCACATATTTTGAGAACCCGTTATCACATAATCATCAGGGAAAGTCTGAATGCGTGCGGCTTCACGAGGACTTAATCCCCTTGCATCCCAAGGATGGATATACATATTGCAATCAAACTTCATGTGAGAAGTAATGGTCTTGCAGATTTGCGTTTCATCCAACTTGAAATATTTGTCCTTAAAGATGTCGTTCCTTCTTTTGTATGGCATGATGTCAGCAATAGATTCATGCAAGGAGTTTGCACCTTGTGGTAATCTTCTATAGATTTCAATGTCTCGTTCGTTGTTGTAACGATTCTTGTGATTATAGAGTTTGATTATTTCTCTATCGCCATTGATAAACTTATAGAAGTCATTCTTAACATATGAGAAATCACACTCCGTAAAGCCAGACTCAGCACATTCCACACCCTTTGATCCCTTTTCTTTCTTGGCAATTAAGTGGGGAAGTCCTTCAAGAGCATCCTTCAATACAAAAGGCTTGTGCTTATGCTTGAATATTTCTTCAAAAATCGCCTTTGGTTCTACACCAATCCTGTTGCCTATCATTATGAAGCGTTCTCTGTTTTGTGGTACGCCATAATCTTGTGCCTTCAAGAGAGCATAATCATATTGGTACTCGTCACCAAGATATTCACCAAAATTCTGTTTGATTTCTTCTATCTTGTTCATCATCCCTTTTACATTCTCCATGATGAAGAACTTAGGACGAATATTTTTCAAGAATATCAAGTATTGCTTGTATAACGCATTACGAGGATCATCCAATATACGCTGACGGTTTGCCATAGAAAAACCTTGACATGGCGGTCCACCACATACTAAGGTTATATCTGATAGCATATCCTTGTATTCGTCAAGATGCAAGTTGAGTTCGGCAATATCTCCCACAAAATAGTGTTCATCACTCAAATCATGGTTGAATTTATAGGTATTGCAAAACTGCTCCACGATTTCATTAACGAACCACGGAGTAAATCCTGCCTGTTGCAATCCTAAACTCAGACCGCCACATCCTGCAAATAAATCTACAAACTTATATTGTTTACTCATTATTATCATCTTCAAAATAATCAGAGTCAATACGCTTTACCTCATAAACACGTTTTAAACTAACTCCAACATTATACTCAATCATATATCTCGCAAGTTCTTGCCCATCAATCAAAACAATTTTCTTACTTGCTTTTTCTTCAGCATACTTTCGAGCTTCTGAACTGTAAGAACTTGTTGTAATGAATACACCTTTGCTTGCTTTCTGTTCATCAAGTGCTCCTACAAATTGTTGTATCTGTGGCTTGCCAATGGTATTTGTTGTATTATACCGTTTAGCTTGAATATAGATTTTATCCAATCCTAATTTATCCTCTTTTATAATGCCATCTATGCCATCGTCATGAGAGTATTTAGTTACCATTCCAGCATCGGACAAAGAACCGCCATACCCCATTTTCAACAACAAATCCAACACTAAATGTTCAAAGAACTGCGCCGATTGTTCTAATACTTTTTGTAGCAAGTCAGCTGCTAAGTCCTTAATGATGCTTTGATACGCATTTTCTAATTGTTCTGTTGGAGTTTGTTTAGACTCTTCCAATTCTTCTATAACTTTTGCAGTCGTTTTTTTTGATGCCCCTGTAGAAGTAGTAGCATATTCTGCATACTCTGGATATTCCATCAAATCAGTTTGTCTTAAATCTGTATGATTTTGTAAATACTCTACACCTCGTTTGGTTATTTTATAAATGCCTCTTTGAGGAATTTCTATAAACAAGGCACGACGAAGCCATTGACGAGACCATCCAAGCCTATCGTCAAGTTGGTTGGTTGAGCCGCTTTTTGTTCTCAACTTACAATCTTCCTCGGAAAGATGAAAATGTTCTATAATGGACTTTTTCATTTCCTTGATGCTAACATTATCCATATCCTTTAAGCGATAAAGAAATGGATAAAGAAAATCCTCAAATTTTGGTATTGCCATGTCCGTAGTTTTTTATTCAATAACGTTTGTCCTAAGAAGTTCAGCAACTTCTACATTAAGAAGCTTAGCAGTCTTCATTAAACTTTCCAAATCTGGTTGGCTTGAATTGGTACACCATTTGGATATGGTTGTTTTGTCTTTTCCCAATTGTTCAGCTAACCATTTGTTTGTCCGTTGCTTATCTGCAAGGACAACTTTTATTCGATTTAAATTCTTACTTGCCATATTGCTATGAGTTTCTTTTTTGCAAAGGTATAAATAAAATATCAACAAAAAGAATTTACTCAATCTTTTTACAGTTTATTAGCAACAAAATGAATTACTTTCACCCTAAGACACCCGAAAACTCTTAAAAAACTTCAAAAAAGTAAGCAAGGTTGTATGTTTTTCGGAATTCAGATTTATCTTTGCATCTGTAATCAAAGCGTTCTTTGTATATTGCAAAGTTGTGAAAGAAAAAGAATATAGCTCGTTTCTAAATCGTTAGCAGTTACATTCTTTATTATATTTAATTCGTTGACATTCAATCAGTAAAAGATTTTATTGTGACTCGCAACGTGGAAGGTCAAGTTTTTCTTGAAGCCAAGCAATTGTTGAATGAGGTGCA
>ERZ808240.3909-NODE-3909-length-13874-cov-5.846154_pt1 | contig 13874 bp, 13 predicted proteins | sample MGYA00521084_ERZ808240 | MGnify/ENA primary metagenome ERZ808240 (study PRJEB31516, sample SAMN03275571) | gut metagenome | biome: mammalia-associated habitat; material: feces | host: Papio cynocephalus | place: Kenya | collected 2012-08-06 ... | reverse complement strand
GGGAAGTCTTGACTTCCCAAAAGCGGAAGTCTGGAAGTTTGATTTTGGGAAGTCTGGATTTCCGAATCCGGGAAGTCTGAAATGGGCGCAGAAATGGGAACCTCCGGTACATCGGTCGTGGCGAATTTCTTGACGTAAATCTTTGCCGGACGGCCTTGTCCCTGTTTCACGCGCTCGATCAGACCAAAGCCTGTCTTGCCCGTGTCCAGCTCGGCCAGCAGCCGAACGGCCTTATTGTGTCCGCACATGAGGTCGGCTTGTATTTCGTCGAGCGTGTAGTAGATGTAGACGCGCCCCAACTCGTCATACCAGCTGTGTTTGGCGGATAGCCCCATGCGGTCGAGCATCAGGCCGTAGAGCAGCTTCGCTTCGGTGGAGAGCGTCTTGAACTTTTTGCTGCGCACCAACAATCTCGGAATCCGGAAGTAGCTGAACTGCTCGGATTCTTCTCCGTAAAAGTATGAGAAATTGACTTGTGTTTTCAGAGAAATCACCTCGGTATACGGAATTTTTGGAATAAAAAATGGGCATTCATGTTTTCACATAAATGTCCATTTTCAACGGAAGATTTTATTCTTGAAGAAGTTCAATCTGACGTTCAAGTAAATCAATTCGATTCTTTAGTTCTGCGGTTTGTAGCGCAGAGGCGCTATTAAGTTCCTGCCTGAGTGCATCGAGCTGTAAATTGAGAATCTCGCGAGTAATTTGGTCAGTATTTAATTTGCCAATATCCTCTTCAATCGCAGAAAGACGATTTTCACAGACAGCGCATTCGATTTTAAGGTCAATGAGTGTTTTTGCATACCAGCCGCCCACGGCAACGACAACCGAAACGACTACAGATAAAATGGCTTCAAAAGTATGCTTTTTGAGAAATCGCTTTGCTCGCAAACCAAATGGGATTTTTGTTTCTTGAACAAAAGCGTCTTGTGACATTTCTTCATGGATTTCTGCACTTCCGGTAAGATTACTATTTCTCATTCCAACAGTACTATCAAGAATAAAAGCACCGGATTTGACGCCACGTTTATATGCTTGCACTTCGACTTTGTTCTTTTTTCTTCCGTTAGTGCTTGCCACGATACTCCTCCTTGAGTATTTCTTCAAAGAAACATTTTTTGCTTGTTTCAAAGAATGAATCTATTATCTTAGTTGAAATACTAGGTAGAGGGGGTTGAAAATATAATTGATAGTCAAACGAAATACCTTGAAAAGCTTCGTCAACACCACCAACAGTGTAAATTTTGTTTATATAATTATCAATTCCAGAAAACAGCAATCCCGCCGGTGTAGTGCTTCGGATTGAAAATCTGCAATCTGTTATTTTTGACGCGGCTTTAGCGAAGTATTGCTGTTTGAATGCAGAAATGGAATTGCAGTCCATTTCGCACATATAGACCATACCGATTCTACGAGTAATCAAAGCATATTTTTCGATAATCTGAGGAATTAAATACTTTTCTATACGAGAAACAAATTCTTTATACTCTTTTTCAAAATTGCTCTGGATAGTGTGAGTATATACCAGATTGTTTGAGGTCAACTCCAAGCGGTGTCCCGCTTTTTCGTTGCTTAAAAACCGCGAGGTTGTGTATTGCTGGCTGATTGAAGGAAAATACTGCGGTGAGAAGCTAGGTGTTTTGTTTGCAGAGTAGAGCAGCGAGTCCGCAATTTTCCCCCAATCATCAAGGATTGAAAAAGACTGGTTAAACATTATTCCACAAATTATTTGTTTTACAGAAGTATTGCCCATTTTGCCCACCTCAATTTGTATTATACGACGAAATCGGCAATAAGGCAAGGTGTTAAATCATCCGCTGGATAATCCGAATTAAATATAATTGGTCCAGACTCAATGGGTATTCAAATTCTCCATTAGTTACAACAATGATTCCTTTTTCTATCAACAAATTGATTAGAGCACGATATTCACTTGGTATGTCCTGTAATTTTGCGAAACGCATCTCAAAGAACCCTCCTAGTTGTAATGTAATAAATTGACTGTAACATTCTATCCATGTCGAAGGAAAGTGTTTTCTGCTTTGCAAAGCGGAGAATTATTCTGCAATCTTCTTCAAGACGTGTAGCTTAATTGCCAGCCGTTTGCGTTGCATCCTCAAAATTATGACCGTAATACAAAAGACACTTTTCCTTGCTGCGGGGCAGCCGAAAAAGTGTCTTGTATGAAAAGGACATACCACTATGTTTTCTCAATATTCTTGTTTTCTCTACATTATTTCAAGAATTTTGGGTGCATATATCTGAACCATTCGGGAGAGCGTTCGGTTCGCATCCGAGAGGTCGAGAGTTCGAGTCTCTTCAGGTCCACCATTGTCGTCGTGAACTGTACAGGTTCACGACGGCTTTTTTATTGGCAGCTGCACCTTCGCGGCTATATGGCACGATCAAAAAGACGCAGGAATCAAATTCCTGCGTCTTTTTTGCATGTATTGATGGGTGCGCACCTCAGTGCCCGGCCCGGCTGGGGATCGTCTGGAGCTCGAAGCGGTAGGTCTGCCCGGCGTCCGGGTATTTCTCGCGGTCGACCGGGCTCAGAAACATATCCAGCGGCCGGACCCAGAGGCCGCCGTCGCCGTAAAGCTTGCGGTAGATCACGCAGGGCTCGTTCGTCTCGGAATCACGGGCAAGCGCCTCCACCAGATAATAATCCCCCTTAAAATGGCGGTAGATCCGCCCCGGCTGTACGTTACGCATGGAAAGCCTCCTTGTACTTTGATGGACCCATCATACCCGGGCGGCGGCCGCGTGTCAAGAAAAAGACGGCTTGCCAAGCAGGGGAAAATGTGCTATGCTGTCACAACGCGTGTGCGCTGCTCATTTACAGACTGTTTACAAATTGGCTGCAACCACCGCCGCAGCGCTGCGTCTGTAAGGACAGCGCGGATGACCGCGCAGAACATTTTTCAGGAGGATCTTACGTATGAAAAAATGGATCGCAATGCTGCTTGCCGTGCTGACGGCAGTTTCGCTGACGGCCTGCACCGCAAAAAGCGGCGGACAGGAGACGGCGTCCGATATCCCGGACGCGCTGACGATTTTGAATACTGTCTGGGCAAGCTATTCTGAAGACGAGAAATTCCCGGCCGCGGGCGGCGATTATTCCGAAGAAAACATGACCGATGGAAAGCCCGGCAAGGTCTCGCTTGACAAGCCGTCAGAGATCGAATATCTGCTGACGCTCCCGACCTCCGTGATCGAGGAAGCGGATGACGCGGCCTCGCTGTTCCACATGCTGAACGGCAACACGTTCACCTGCGGCGTCCTGCATCTGAAGGATGCCAGTCAGCTGGACGCGGCAGCCGGAGAGGTCAAGACCTATGTGATGAACAAGCACTGGATGTGCGGCTTCCCGGACAAGCTGATCGTTGCCAGCCTGGACGGATATCTGATCTCCGTCTTCGGTGCAGAGGATCTGGTCGATACCTTCCGCGACAAGCTGCAGGCCGCCTATCCCGGCACGCAGATCGTCTCTGACGACCCGATCGCATAACGATTTTGAAGTAAGGGGCTGCCATGCTGTTTTCTAGCGTTCCGTTTCTGTTTTATTTTCTGCCGTGCGTTCTGCTCATCTATTTTCTGGTGCCGGGAACGCTGAAAAACGGTGTGCTGCTGCTCGCCAGCCTGTTGTTTTACGGCTGGGGCGAGCCGCGGTATCTGCTCGTGATGCTGGCGGCGATCGCGCAGGGCTATGTCTTCGGCCTGCTGATCGAAAAAAGCCGCGGAAAGCGGCGGGCCGGGCTTTATCTGGCGCTGTCGGTGCTGCTGAGTCTGGGGACGCTGGCGTATTTCAAGTACGCCGATTTTATGATCCGGAATCTCAACGCGCTGACGGGCCAGTCTGTCCCGCTGCTTTCGCTCGCACTGCCAATCGGCATCAGCTTCTATACCTTCCAGATCCTGAGCTATACCGTCGACGTGTACCGCGGGACAGTCCAGGCGCAGCGGAACCTGATCGATCTGGCGGCGTATATTGCCATGTTCCCGCAGCTCATCGCCGGACCGATCGTGCGCTATTCCGATATCGCGCCGGAGCTCCGGGGCCGCGTCCATACGCTTTCGGACGCGGCGGCCGGGACGCGGCGCTTCGTGCTGGGGCTGACAAAGAAGATCCTGTTTGCCAATCTGCTTGGCGAGCTGGTGTCCGGCTTCCGCGCCTCGCAGGAGCAGTCAGTGCTGTATTTCTGGCTGGGCGCGGCCGCGTTCACGCTGCAGATCTATTACGATTTTTCCGGCTACAGCGATATGGCCATCGGCCTCGGCCACATCCTCGGCTTTCACTTTCCGGAAAACTTCCGCTATCCCTACTGTGCCGGCAGCATCACGGAATTCTGGCGGCGGTGGCATATTTCCCTTGGCAGCTGGTTCCGGGATTATCTCTATATCCCGCTGGGCGGCAACCGGAAGGGGAAGGGACGGCAGCTGCTGAACATCCTTCTCATCTGGCTGGCGACCGGCCTGTGGCACGGGGCGGACTGGACGTTCGTCCTGTGGGGGCTTCTGTACGCGGCGCTGCTGACGGCGGAAAAGCTGTTTTTGCTGCGCGGGCTGAAAAAGCTCCGCGTGCTCAACCATGTCTATGTGCTGCTGTTCGTCACGCTCGGCTTTGTGCTCTTTGACGCAGACAGCGTCCGCGATGCGGCAGCATCCGTCTGCGCGATGTTCGGCGGCAGGGGACTGCCGTTTGCCGGGCAGGAGAGCCTGTACGCGCTCAGAAGCGGCGCGGTGCTGCTTCTGAGCGCCGCGGTCGGCGCGACACCGCTGCCGCGGCGGCTGATCACGGCCGTGCAGCAGAAAACGGCCGGGCGGGCAGTGCTCGCCGTGCTGGAGCCGGTGGGTCTCTGCCTGCTGCTGGCCGTGTGTACGGCGTTTCTGGTCGACGGCTCGTTTAATCCGTTCCTGTATTTCCGGTTTTAGGAGGGCCCGCGATGGAAAAACGAAAAAACCTCGCCGTTGTCTGCCTGACGGCGGCCTTCCTGCTCGGATTTCTGATCTGGGGTCTTTGCAAGCCGGATGACGCCGTCTCCGTCAGCGAGCGGCGGAAGCTCGCGCAGAAGCCGGAGCTGACGCTCTCGTCGGTCCTGCGCGGTGAGTTCATGACAAAATTTGGGACCTACACGCTCGACCAGTTCCCGCTGCGGGACAGCTTCCGGCGTCTCAAGGCCGTGACGCTCCTGGACGTGCTGCAGGAAAAGGACAACAACGGCATCTATCTGGCCGACGGTTATGCGGCGAAGCTCGATCCGTCCATCGACGAAGCCTCCGTGCAGCACGCGGCGGACCGGTTCCAGCTCGTCTATGACCGCTATCTGGCCGGAACTGATGAGAAGGTCTTTGCGGCCGTCATCCCGGATAAAAACGCCTTCCTGGCCCGGCAGAACGGCTACCCGGCCTATGATCCGGCAGCGCTTTCCGCGCTGCTGGCACAGAGCATGCCGTATGCGTCCATGATCGACCTGTCACCCGCGCTGTCGCTGGACAGCTATTACCATACCGACCTGCACTGGCGGCAGGAAGCGCTGCTGCCGGTCGCCCGGACGCTGGCCAAAGCCCTCGGCGTGACGCTGACGGAGGACTATGAGACCATAACGGCCGATCAGTCCTTCTACGGCGTCTACTGCGGGCAGTCGGCGCTGCCGCTGGAGCCGGAGCCGCTGCGGTATCTGACGAACGACACGCTGCGCGGCTGCACGGTCTATGACTATGAGACCGGCAGCGAGCTGCCCGTCTACGATTTGCAGCAGCTGGCAGGGGAGGACGCGTATGCGGTCTTCCTCTCCGGCTCCAAAGCGCTCCTGACTATCACCAACCCGGAAGCAAAGACGGACCGGGAGCTCGTCATCTTCCGCGACTCGTTCGCCAGCAGCCTCGCGCCGCTGCTCGCCGGGGCCTATGCGAAGATCACACTCGTGGATATCCGCTACCTCCAGCCCGAGCGCCTCGGCACCTGGCTGACCTTCGACACCCAGGACGTCCTCTTCCTCTACAGCGCCCCCGTCCTCAACAGCAGCGAGACCATCCGCTAAAGCAAAACAGGAGCCGCCTCATTCGGGCGGCTCCTGCTGTATATGGAAAGATTCAGTTTTCGAATGAAATGGAAATCGTCAGATCAGATGCACAGGAGGCGTTTGGCGTTGCCGCCGAGGATGGCGGCTTTTTCTTCGTCTGTGAGGGGAAGGCGGCGGATGTGCTGCAGATCGTTCTGCGGGTTTCCCCAGGGGCAGTCGCTGCCGAACAGGATCCGCTCCGCGCCGAAGGTCCGGACAAGGGAAACGAAGGCTTCGTCGGAAAGCATCTGCCGGTCCAGCGGCAGTGCTTCGTCCCGCGGGGTGAGCGAGCCGAGGGAAAAGGCCGTGTCGAGCAGGGCGGACGTATCTGCCAGCAGCTCCGGCACCTGCTCCCAGCAGCGCCAGCCGCCCATGTGGGCCAGCACGAGCTTCACCGGGCCGACCTGCCGCAGCGCGCTGCGCGCCTTTTCTGGCGTGCAGCAGGCGCAGCCGGGGAAGCCGATGTCATAGCCCGCGTGCGTGACCACGATGAGGCCGAGCGCACCGGCGCGCTCAAAAATGCGCAGGTATTTGGGGTCGTCCAGATCGGTCTGCTGATAGGCCGGATGGATCTTGACGCCGCGCATATTGGCTGCGGCGATCCGGTCGAGCTCTTGCTTCCAGTCCTCGTAGTCCGGGTGGATGCAGCCGAAGGAGAACATATTCGTGACGAACGCGTGCTCGTTGTGTGCGGCGGCATAGTCGTTGATGTGATGGACCTGCTCCGGCTTTGTAGCGACGGGGAGGATGATCGAACGGTCGACGCCCGCGGCGCGTTCGGCCAGCAGAAGCCCTGCGGCGGTGCCGCAGGTGTAGGCGGTGATGTTTGCCTGCCGGGAAAGACGGTCGATCGCGGCGTCTGCGATCGGGTCCGGGAAGGTATGGGTATGGAAATCGATGATCATGGGGCTTCATTCCTCAGCTGCGGCCGGGGCCGTTGGCGTGCCACTGGAAGCGGGATTCCGTGCCGTGCAGCAGCCGGCCGATGTTGGAGCGGTGCGCCCAGATGACCAGCGCCGCGATGGCGAGCGAGAGGACGAAGACCGTCCAGTTGCCGCGGAAGAAAAGCAGCGTCGTGACCGGGAAGCTGAACGCGCCCGTCACAGAGCCGAGCGAAACATATCTCGTCGTCAGCCAGAGCAGCAGAAACAGCCCCCAGCCGACTGCGGCGATGCGCCAGTCGAGCAGCAGCAAAAGCGTGCCGCTGCAGAGAATGCCCTTGCCGCCCTTGAACGAATAGAAGGCGGGGAAGATATGCCCGATCACGCAGAAGAGCGCGGAAAAATACTCGCCCTCCAGCCGCAGCCCCAGATATTCGCCGAAGACGATCGAGCCGAGCTTGACTGCCACGAATGCCTTGAGCATGTCGACCAGAATGACGCAGATGGCAAACTTGCCGCCGTACACCCGGTAGAAGTTGGTCAGACCGGCGTTGTGGCTGCCGTGCTTGCGGATATCGTCGTGGTAAAACAGAAACGAGGTAATGATCGCGCCGTTGCAGCAGCCGGCCAGATATGAGCCAGCGGCCACGCAGACCATCAGCGCGACGGCGGCAGAGGTCAGTTCGTGCATAAATATCCTCCAAATTGAGCAGATACCGGTATTCTACCGGATAAAGCACGCCGATGCAAGCGGAAAATGGGGGAATCAGTCAGGATCGGGAAAATGTACGAACAAGGGCCGCTGCCAGAGCAGCGGCCCGATCAGAATGAACAGATTACGCAGTGAAGTTGACGGCGATGGCCGTGCCGCGGCCGGGATCGCTCTTGAGTTCGAGCTTTGCGCCGTGATACTGTGCGGCGTGCTTGACGATGGACAGGCCGAGACCCGTGCCGCCGACCTCCTTGGAGTGGCTCTTGTCGACGCGGTAGAAGCGTTCGAAGACGCGGCTCTGGTCGGCATACGGGATGCCGATGCCGGTATCCACGACGGAGAGCGTGATGGTCTGGCCGTTCTGCCAGACGGAGACGGTGACGCTGCCGCCGGGGATGTTATACTTGATCGCGTTGTCGCAGAGGTTGTAGACCATCTCCTGCAGCAGCTGCTCGACGCCTTCGATCACAGCGTGCTGGCCGGACAGGGTCAGCGTGATATCCTGCTTCTGCGCGACCGGCCGCAGGCTCTCGATCACCTGGCCGGACAGCGTGTACAGATCGACCGGAGATTTGGAGAAGTTCGCCGTGCCCTCGTCCAGCCGCGACAGCTGGATGATATCGTCGACAAGGTCGATCAGCCGCCGGGACTCGCGATAAATATCGCCGGAGAACTCCTGCATCTTCTCCTTGGGCACCATGCCCTCCTTCATCAGCTCGGCAAAGCCCGTGATGGAGGTCAGCGGCGTCTTGAGTTCGTGCGACACGTTGGCCGAGAATTCCCGGCGCAGCGCCTCGCGCTGCTCGCGCTCGGTCACGTCCATGAAGATGATGATCGCGCCGGTCACATGTCCGGCCGTGATGACCGGGTTGGCAAACAGCTGCCAGGTCCCGCCGCCAGCGGTAATCTCCTCCTCGCCGCGCGTACCGGCGAGCGCGTTGTCGACCAGATCCAGCAGCTTGCCGGAGCAGACTGCCTGATGCAGGTTTTCCGGCTTCTGCGCGTCGTCGAGGCCGAGCAGGCGCAGCGCGCTGCGGTTGCTCGAAAGGATGCTGCATTTGTTGTCGACGATGAGGAAGCCCTCGCGCATGTTCTCCGTGATGGCGTCAAACTCACGCTGGCGGGCGGAAAGCTCGCTCAGCTGGGTGCGGATGGTGCGGTTCTGCTCCTGCAGGCGGGTGATGAGGGGCTGCAGCTCCGGATACGTCGGGGTCGCGTTCGGATTGTCGGGGTTGATGGCGTTGATGGGCCGGACGATCTGCCGCGCCAGCCGCATGGCAAGCAGACCGCACAGGACCAGTACGAGCACGACGATCCAAAGAGACGGCTGCACCAGCATCAGCGCCATGGCCGCGAGGCTCGTCTGCTTTCCTGCCACACGCAGGACCGTCCCGTCCTTCAGCAGCAGGGCATAGTAGTTATTTTTCTCCAGGATCGTGGAGGAATACCGGTCAGAACGGCCGCTGCCGGTCTCAAAGGCTTCGGCGACCTCCGGCCGCTGGAGATGGTTTTCCATCGTGCTGGGGTCTGCCATATTGTCATAGAGGACCGAGCCGTCCGCCGCGATCCAGGTAATGCGTTCGTCCGACTGAATCGCGGAGAGATATGCCTCGCCGCCGCAGATCTGCATGCCCTCGGAGATATGCTCCGCCTCGATTTCCAGATTGTCGAATGCCTGCGCCTGGTAGTTGGAATACATGATAAAGAAGAACAGCAGGATGCACGCGAGCAGAACGGTAAAGCCGATCAGGAATGCATTGCGGAAGATCTTTGCGGTCATGCGTTTTCGCCTCCGATCTTATAGCCGATGCCGCGCACGGTCTCGATGTAGCTGCCGGCCTCACCGAGCTTGAGGCGCAACGTGCGGATGTGCACGTCGAGCGTGCGGTTCTCACGCTCGGATTCAAAACCCCAGACCCGGTCCATCAGCGTCGCGCGGGTGAGAACGATACCCTTGTTCCGCAGCAGCAGGCACAGAAGCTCAAATTCTTTGTTGGTCAGTGTCACATCCTTGCCGCCGACCTTGACCTCGTGACGGTCCGGAGAGACAAAGAGCAGGCCGAGCGAAAAATCGCCGCTCGTCTGTGCAGGCTCCGCCCGGCGAAGGACCGCGCGGATGCGCGCGATGAGTTCAAGCATGGAAAAAGGCTTGGAAATAAAGTCGTCTGCCCCGTGGTCGAGGCCAATGACGCGGTCATACTCCGAATTTTTTGCGGTCAGCATGATGATAGGCAGCCGCTTGGTCGCAGGCCGGGCGCGGAGCTTGCGCAGGATGGACAGTCCATCCTCCTCCGGCAGCATGATGTCGAGCAGTACGAGCTCCGGCATCTCTGCGTCCATCGCCCGCCAGAATTCCGACGGCAGCGCGAAGCCCTTGGCCTGAAAGCCCTGGCTGTCCAGCCCGTAGAGGACAAGCTTGCGGATGGAGTCGTCGTCTTCCAGTAAATAAATCATCTGTTTCACTCCTTTTGTACATACAATAGAACGGGAATGTAAAATCGTCGTTCCTCTTTTTGTTAAGTTTACGTGAAATGTAAACAAAAAGCAAGATTTAACATGAATTTAAGATAAAACATACGATATATTTAAGATTCGACATTTAACATACAATTAATACAACGAGAGGATGTTAGGCGTGGGCATTTCAAATGTGATCTCTCTGCTCAGCGGCATCGCGCTGTTCCTGTTTGGTATGGCGCTGATGGGCGACGGGCTGAAGCAGGTGGCGGGCAATCAGCTGGAGCTGATCTTATACCGGCTGACCGGCAGCCCGGTCAAGGGCTTCCTGCTCGGCACGGGCGTGACGGCCGTGATCCAGTCGTCTTCGGCGACGTCGGTCATGGTGGTCGGCTTTGTCAACTCCGGGATGATGAAGGTGCGCCAGTCGATCTCCATCGTGCTCGGCGCCATTCTCGGTACGTCCATCACGGGCTGGATCATCTGTCTTTCGGATATCGGCTCCACCGGCGGCTGGATGGACCTGTTTTCGACGGCGACGCTCACGGGCGTGATCTCCGTGATCGGTATCGTGCTGCGCATGGCGAGCAAAGACCCTGCCCAAAAGCACATCGGCGATATCCTGATGGGCTTTGCGGTCCTGATGTTCGGCATGTCCACGATGTCCGCAGCCGTGTCGCCGCTGCGCGAGGATCCCACTTTTATCCGCATCCTGACCTCGTTCTCCAACCCCTTCCTCGGCATTCTCTTCGGCACGATTTTTACCTGCGTGCTGCAGTCGGCCTCCGCGGCCGTCGGCATTCTGCAGGCGCTGGCCTCGACGGGCATCATTGATTTTTCCATTGCGCTGCCGATCATCATGGGCATCGCCATCGGCGCGGCCATGCCGGTCCTGCTCTCCGCCATCGGCGCTTCGGTCGACGGCAAGCGCGCGGCTATGGTCTATCTGGTCGCCGAGGTCACGGGCGTGATCCTCTTTGCCGCGGTCTACTACTGTCTTGACGCGTTCATCCGCTTTCCGTTTGCGGATCGCATCATGACGAGCGTCTCGATCGCCTTTGTCAACACAGTCTTCCGCTTCATCAAGGTCGTCGCGCTGCTGCCGTTCACGCGCCAGATCGAGAAGGTCGTCGACCTCCTCGTCCCGGACAAGCCGCAGCAGAAGCCGGTCGAGCCGGAGGCTGTCCGGCTCGAAGAGCGCTTCATCCAGCACCCGGCGCTGGCCATCGAGCAGAGCCGCCTGACCATCAACGCCATGGCCGAGGAGGCCAAGCGGAACTTTGTCGAGGCCGTCGCCCTGCTGCACGGCTTCTCCGATGAGCGCTATAAGCTGGTCGAGGATCTGGAAAAATCCGTCGACCGCTATGAGGATAAGCTCGGTACGTATCTGGTCAAGGTGACGGAACGGGAAATGACGGTCCGGCAGAACGCCGAGGTCTCCAAGTTCCTGCACACGCTCTCCGACTTTGAACGGATCTCAGACCATGCGCTGAACATTGCCGAAGGCGCGAAGGAGCTGCACGAAAAGAATCTCTCCTTTTCCGACGCGGCTGCGCATGAGCTTGAGGTCGTGGAGGCTGCGCTGACGGAGATCCTGTCCACGGCCATCCGCTCCTTCGTCAACAACGATCTGCAGCTGGCATCCCGCGTCGAGCCGCTCGAGGAGCTGATCGACAACCTCTGCGACGAGCTGAAGCTCCACCATGTCGACCGCCTGCAGAAGGGTCTGTGCACGCTCGGCCAGGGCTTTGTCTTCAACGATCTTCTGACCAACTACGAGCGCGTCGCCGACCATTGCTCCAATATTGCCGTTGCAATGATCGAGCTCGAGTCCGACTCGTTCGACACACACGAATATCTCAACAGCGTGAAGGAAATGAAATCCGATACCTTTGCGCGCTACTATGAAGAATACAGCCGGATCTATCAGATCTGAGCCCGGACGGCAGGGGAGACCCTGCCGTTCGTCATGACAGAAAGGAGACCACCATGCTGACCGGACGCTTTGCGCCGAGTCCCAGCGGCAGGATGCACCTGGGAAATGTTTTTTCCGCGCTGCTCGCGTGGCTGTCGGTGCGCAGCCGGGGCGGGAGGGTGCTGCTGCGCATCGAGGATCTGGATCCGGGCCGCTGCCGGACGGAATACGCCGAGACGCTCAAGCGCGATCTGGACTGGCTCGGGCTGGACTGGGACGCGGAGCAGACGCCCCAGTCACGCCGGACGGAGGCCTACCGCGCGGAGTTTGACAAGCTGGCGGCGCTTGGACTGGTCTATCCCTGCTACTGCTCCCGGGCGGAGCTGCACGCGGCCTCCGCGCCGCACGCGTCGGACGGCACGGTCGTCTACGCCGGGACCTGCCGGGACCTCACACCGGAGCAGCGCGCGGCAAAGACGCGCGCGCCTGCCTGGCGCGTGCATGTCCCTGACGAGCAGATCACGGTGCACGACGGCCTGCAGGGCCTGTGGAAGGAGGATCTGGCGCGCGACTGCGGCGATTTTATCATCCGCCGCTCCGACGGCGTGTACGCCTACCAGCTGGCCGTCGTGACCGACGATGCCGACGGCGGCGTCACTGAGATCGTGCGCGGCCGGGATCTGCTGTCTTCTACACCGCGGCAGCTCTGGCTGCAGGAAACACTCGGCTTTGCGCACCCGGCCTACTACCATGTGCCGCTTCTGACCGCCCCGGACGGGCGGCGGCTGAGCAAGCGGGAAAAGGATCTGGACCTCGGCGCGCTGCGGCAGCGTCTTTCACCGCAGGAGCTGCTCGGGCAGCTGGCGTATCTGGCAGGTCTGCAGCCGGAGCCGGCGCCCGCCTCCGCCGCGGAGCTGGCAAGCCGCTTTTCCTGGGATCTGGTCGCGTCCGACAATATCGTAATTCATTCTGAATTCACATGAGAGATATCAAAAGTGATATAAGTTGATTCAGAACATGGAATGAATCGGTACTTTTTTATCGATTTTCTGGTTTACAAAGGAACCGTGTCTGTGATATACTAAAAATGTTGGATTATCAGAGCAAGCAAGAATATTACTGATGATTTGAAGGGATGAACAACTATGTACAAAATCGTGTGCAAAAAGGAACTGAACTCCGCAGTCACCTACATGGAGATCGAGGCTCCGTTCGTCGCCCGCAAGGCGAAGGCCGGCCAGTTCATCATTTTCCGTGTCGATGAGAAGTCGGAGCGCGTGCCGCTGACCATCGCCGGCTATGACCGCGAAAAGGGCACGGTCGCGATCATCTTCCAGAAGGTCGGCCTGTCCACCGAGATGCTCGGCAGTCTGAACGAGGGCGACTATATCCAGGACTTTGTCGGTCCGCTCGGCAAGCCGACGGACGTGGAAGGCAAGAGGCGCGTCTGCGTCGTCGGCGGCGGTGTCGGCTGCGCGATCGCATATCCGTCTGCAAAGGCCTTTAAAGAGGCGGGCGTCGAGACCGACGTCATCGTCGGCTTCCGCAACAAGGACATCGTCATTCTCGAAGACGAGTTCAAGCAGGCCTGTGACCATCTGTATCTCATGACCGACGACGGCTCCTATGGCGAGCACGGTTTCGTGACCGTCAAGCTGCAGCAGTTGCTCGAGTCTGGCATTCACTATGACGAAGTTCTCGCCATTGGCCCGATCCCGATGATGAAGTTTGTCTCCAAGACGACCGAGCCGTTCGGCGTCAAAACGGTTGTCTCGCTGAACCCGATCATGGTCGACGGCACCGGCATGTGCGGCGGCTGTCGCGTCACGGTTGGCGGCGAGGTG
>ERZ808240.3908-NODE-3908-length-13874-cov-11.646935_pt1 | contig 13874 bp, 15 predicted proteins | sample MGYA00521084_ERZ808240 | MGnify/ENA primary metagenome ERZ808240 (study PRJEB31516, sample SAMN03275571) | gut metagenome | biome: mammalia-associated habitat; material: feces | host: Papio cynocephalus | place: Kenya | collected 2012-08-06 ... | reverse complement strand
GTCGAAGCACTCGTCCAGCGGCAGGTCGGTGCGGAACTCGGAAAGCCCGCTGGGGCAGTACTGACTGCGGCGGTTCTTGTTCTGCTTCGCCAGCAGGAACATGATGGAGCCCAGGACAACGGCCAGGAGCAGGATGGAAAACAAAGCGTTCATGTGCGCCCTCCCAATGGATTTTGAATCAAGTTTTTCTTATTGTAACACAACCCGCCGGAAATTGTGTTATAATATTTGAAAAATTCCAAAAACAATGGGGAGCCTGCGCCCTTCTGCGGGCGGGAGGGACGATATGAAACTGAAATTCACGCGCAAGACATGGTACTTTTTCCTGCTTGCTTCGGCGGCAGCATCCATGCTCAACGGCTTTGCCGTCCTGAGCGGGAACAACTTCTCACTGCTGGAACAGTTCGCATTCTGCATGGCAGGCATCGCGGCGCTGTTCCTCGCCGCAGAAAAAGGCTCGGAGAAATGGGAAAAGCGGAACTTCACCGGCGTGTTCGTTCTGCTGATGGTCAGTTACATGGTGGATGGTTGGGCAGGCTATCTCTGCTCTGCGCTGGCGTGGCCCCTGCTGCTGAGCACGGAATATAAGCGGGGAATGGCCATCCAGCGGCAGCTGCAGCTGGTGGGCGGCGCGGAGGCGCTCCATCTAATCTTCCTCTTGGCCGCAAAATACGGCGGCATGGCGGCGCTGGGGTTCTGGACGAATCTGCTCTGGGTGCTGCTGGCCTGTGCCCGGGGCTGGGCAGCCCTGAGCCTGTATAAGATGCAGGAGGAAGCATGACCCAGCGGCGGAGGAAGCGGAGGGCCCGGAAGGCGGGCCGGTTTGGCCGCAGGGCCTTTCTGGCCGGGGTCGGCTGCACGGCGCTGGCCGGGGCAGCGGTGCTGCTGGGCCGGGGGCAGACCGCCTCGGCGTCCTCGGCCCAGCCGGAAGCTGCAGAACCGAACCCTGCCCTGCCCGCCGGAGAATGGCGGGCGGTCTGGGTGAGCTATCTGGAATGGGCCGGGATGGATTTTTCCTCTGAGGATGCCTTCCGGGCGGACGTGGCAGAATTGATGGACAACTGTCTGTCCATCGGGCTGAACACGGTCATCGCACAGGTGCGGCCCTTCGGGGACGCCCTCTACCGCAGCAGCCTCTTCCCCTGGAGCCATCTCTGCACCGGAACCCAGGGGCAGGACCCGGGGTTTGACCCGCTGGATGTCCTTATCACTGAGGCCCACAACAGGGGGCTCTCACTGGAAGCCTGGGTCAACCCCTACCGCATCCGCTCCTCGGCGTCCATGCCGCCTGCGCTGGCGGAAAACAGCCTTGCCAACACCCATCCCGAGTGGGTCTGTGCCGTGGGCGAGGGGCTGTATCTCAATCCGGCTGTCCCGGAAGCTGCCGACTATGTGGTGCAGGGCGTGGCAGAACTGGTGCAGAACTACGCCGTGGACGGCATCCACTTCGATGATTATTTTTACCCCACCACCGACCCGTCTCTGGATGCGGCACAGTTTGCGGCCAGTGGGGCCGCTGACCTTGCCGCGTGGCGGCGGCAGAATGTCACAGCGCTGGTCAAAGCGGCACACGACACGGTGAAAGCCGCAGACCCCACCCTGCGGTTCGGCGTCAGCCCTCAAGGCAACCCGGACAATGACCTCTCGGAACAGTACAGCGATGTGAAAGCATGGCTGACCGCAGAGGGGGAGAACGCAGTGGTGGATTATCTCTGCCCGCAGATCTACTGGGGCTACGGCTATACGCTGAAGTCCGGCAGCACCCGCTTTGCTTTTGAGAACATCGTGCCGGAATGGCTGTCGATGCCCCGGGCAGCGTCCACGGCTCTCTATTTCGGGCTGGGTGCTTACCGCATCGGCACCGGCGACGGCGGGGCCAATGCGGACAGTCAGAGCCAGTGGTGCACCGGCAGTGCACTGGCCCGGCAGGTGACAGACCTGCGCACACAGGGGGCCGGAGGCTGGGCGCTCTACCGGTACGACTCCCTCTTCCGTTCGGCACAGCCGGAGCTTGCCGCCGCAGAGCGGGCCGCGCTGGCAGCAATATAGAGGGGAAAAGTGGATGCCGGGCGGGCCGCTCCGCGCTCTTGTATGGAACTGTGAAATGCGGTATACTATAAGAATCGTGTGGAACGTAAAAATGATGTTTTGAGGATAAAAACCATGAAAAAAACAAAGCGGATCGTTCTCAGCGCAGTGGCAGTGGTGCTCGTGCTGCTGGTGCTGGGCGGTGTCAAAACGGTGCTGGACCTGAAGAACAGTTCCGGCGAAGTGCAGGAAGAGACCAGCAGCATCCAGTGGGCAGAGCTGACCAGTGACCCGCTGACCCTTGAGGGCATCGCAGACGCCTCGGCCAAGTTTGCTTCGGCCAAGGTGAACGGCAGCCTGAATCTGGTGTTCAACGGCATCTGGAGCCGTCAGACCGAGTATTTCACGGTGCCCAGCGGCGTGCTCAACGTCACCGGCTACGGTACGGCAGAAGGTGTTCAGCGGTATAAGATCTCGGTCTGGCAGAAGGTGGACGGCGGTGCTCAGTATGTGAACGGCACCACCTACTATTTCCAGACCGACGGGCAGAACTATCACTGCTCCATCGGCGGGCTCGACCCCGCCGCCACCTACCGGCTGACCATCTCCTACGATTCCAGCCGCTATTACCTCTACGGCGGACTCAAGGTGGAGGGCGTTGCATGAAGACACAGACCAGACATTCGCTCATGCTGATGCTCTGTGCCTTTATCTGGGGCACGGCGTTTGTGGCCCAGAGCGCAGGCTCCGGCATGGGGGCCTATTCCTTTCTGGCGGGCCGCAGCTGGCTGGCGGTCATCGTCCTGCTCCCTACGGTCTATGCCTTCGATGCCCTGCATAAAAAGCAGGGTGCCGCCTACGGCTGGCCCAAGGATAAGGCCGGGCGCAAGACCCTTCTGACCGCAGGCGTCGTCTGCGGCACCTTCCTGTTCGCGGCCTCGGCGGCCCAGCAGATCAGCATCACCATCAACCCGTCCACGGCCAAGGCTGCGTTCCTGACGGCCATGTATGTGGTGCTGGTGCCGGTGTTCGGGCTGTTTCTGGGCCGGAAGGGCAATATCCAGCTCTGGGCCAGCATGGTCATCGCCGTGGCCGGGCTTTATCTGCTCTGCATGAAGAACGGGTTCGGCGGCATTGAGAAAAGCGACTGGATCTTACTGAGCTGCGCGGTGCTGTTCAGTTTTCAGATCATGTCCATCGACCATTTCTCCCCGCTGGTGGACGGCGTGCGCCTGAGTCTGGTGCAGTTCACCGTGGTGGCGGTGGAGAGCACTGTGGCGGCGTTCCTCTTTGAGGCACCCACGGCAGCAGAGTTTGGGGCAAACCTCCTGCCGCTGGCTTATTGCGGTGTGCTGTCCAGCGGCGTGGCCTACACCATGCAGATTTTGGGACAGAAGGAGCTGAACCCCGCCATTGCCAGCCTGATTATGTGTCTGGAAAGCGTATTCAGCGCTTTGGGCGGCTGGCTTATTCTGGGCCAGAGCCTCTCTGCGCGGGAAGGGATGGGCTGCGCCCTCATCTTCGCCGCAGTGGTGCTGGCACAGCTCCCGGTAGAAGAATTCTTCCGGGCAAAGAAAGCCTCCTGACCCCATGGCACAGAAAAGGCCGGTGGTCTGTCTGCGTGTTGCAGCAGGCATCCCCTATGAGCTGACCCGCAAGCGGGTCAAACGGCTGAATCTGCGGGTGCGGAGCGACGGCACGGTAGCCGTCAGTATCCCGCTGCGCACCTCGGAAGAGCAGGCCGACCGCTTTGTGCAGCGGCAGGCGGAGTGGATAAAGCACGCACAGAAGGAACAGCAGGAACATGAGGCCCGCAAGAACCGCCCTCTGCCGGACAAAGCTGTGGCGCTGGCCCACTTCACGGCCATGAGCGATAAAGTCTATCCGGCCTTTGCCGGGGTGCTGGGCGGGCAGAAGCCCGCCATCAAGGTACGCAGCATGACCAGCCGCTGGGGCGTCTGCCATATGTCCAAACGGCAGATCACCTTTGCCCTTGAGCTGTACAATATGCCCGAGGCGGCACAAATTTATGTGGTGGTGCACGAATACTGCCACTTTCTGCAGCCGAACCACAGCCCGGCGTTCTGGGCCGAGGTGGAGAAGCTGATGCCGGACTGGAAAGCCCGGAGAGAGTTGTTGAGATGAATTTCCCTGTCCATACTGATACTGACAGGGAACGGAATGTATATCAAGAGAGGAAACACACTTTGTCTACGGAAAAGACCACCGGCGGCGACAAATATTCCAAGCTCGCCGGCAATACCATCATCTTTGCCATCAGCAGCTTTTCATCCAAGCTGCTGACCCTCATCGTCCAGCCCTTCCTGACCTACGCCATGGCGGAGATCTCCGACCTGGGCCTGTCAAAGATCCTGAGCCAGTACGCCAACCTGCTCATCCCCTTTGTGTCCATGGGCATGTCCAATGCCATCATCCGGTTCGGTCTGGATAAGGGCAACAGCGAAAAGCAGGTGTTCACCAACGGCCTGCTCACCATTCTGGGAGGCTTTGGCATCCTTGTGCTCTGCTGGCCCATCGCCCGGTTCCTGCCCGATATGGCTCAGTACGGCCTGCTCATCTATATCTATGTCCTCATGAGCTGCCTGCGCACCCTCTGCACCCAGTTCGTCCGCAGCCGTCAGTGGAACCGTCTGGTAGCCGTGGACGGCGTGCTCTGCACCGTGGCCACCATGGCGTTCTATGTGCTCTATCTGGTGGGCTTCAAGTGGGGCGCCAACGGCTACCTGCTGGCCATCATCAGCGGCGACCTCGTGAGCGTGCTCTTCCTGATGTGCACCGGCAAGCTCTGGAACTTTCTGGAGCTGCGGGGCATCAACAGGACCCTCTGGAAGCAGATGCTCCACTTCTCCCTGCCCATGATCCCGGCACAGATCAGTTTCTGGATCATCAACGCCTCTGACCTGTTCTTTGTCCGTGAGATGTGCGACGGTCTGGACGGCCACAACGGCGACGCATGGAGCGGCCTGCTCTCCACCGGCTACTTCCTGCCCACCATCCTCACCACGCTGGGCCTTATCTTCTACGATGCATGGCAGCTCTCTGCCGTCACCGAGGAGGAGGGCAGAGCAAAGTTCTTCACCCAGATCTTCCGCAGCTATTCCAGCGTGCTGTTCTGCTGCGCGGCAGGCATCATCTGGCTCTGCCGCCCGGTCATGCATGTCATGAAATCCAACTACTATTATGCATGGCACTTCGTGCCCTTCCTCGTGCTGGCCTCCACCTGCAGCTGCTTCAACCAGTTCATGAACAGCGTCTATGTTGTCAATAAGAAGTCCCAGCGCAGCATGATCACCATGATGGCGGGTGCCATCAGCAACTGCATCATGAACTACTTCTTCATCAAGTGGTGGGGCCCGGTGGGTGCGACTTATGCATCTTTCCTCGGCCTTGCGCTGGTGTTCACCCTCCGCGCCATCGATGCCCACGGTATGATCGGGATGCATGTCCATCCGGGCCGTGTCGTCATCAATGCCGCCGCGCTGGTGTTCGAAGCCTTTGTGCTGCTGGCAGATATGCCCCTCTACGGCCTGTGGACCGGCATCATCACCGCCGTCATCATCCTGTATAACTTCTCCGGTGTCTGGGGCATGGCCCGCGTCATCCTGCCCCGTGTGCTGGGCCGCCGCGGCAAAGCTCTCGTGGCCGCAGTGGATGGCTGGGTGAGAAAATAAAGAAACTGTAAAGAGAGAATGAGCCCCGCCGGGCAGCTGACAAAGCTGCTGGCGGGGCATTTTTTTATTTTTGCCAAAATGGGATTTCGTGATTTTGTGCAGGAAAGAGTGGATGATTTCGTCATAATTCCGATAATTTCAAAAAGAATTGACGTCTCCTTGTGCAAGGGGTACAATGAAAGTGCCCGGTGGGGTCCGGGCACTTGCGGAAAATAAAAAACAGGAGGAATATCAACATGAAAAAACTGAGCAGAAGAGATTTTTTGCGGCTTTCGGGCGCGGCAGTGCTTGCGGTGGGCATGACCGGAGTCCTGAGCGGATGCGATGACAGCACGAGCAGCTCCGTGCAGGTCAAGCCGTTTGGGGCAGAAATCGCTGTGGGCGACTGCGTCGTGACCTTCCTCAAAGTGGGCGGTACGCGGAGCGCAGAAAGAGGCGGCCTGATGCAGGAAGTGGAACTGTCGCTCAAGAACGGCGGGGCTGAGTTCTCGCTGGAAAAGGCAGATTTTGAGGTGAAGATCAACAAGTCCAGGACTCTGGAGATCAGCGACGTCGCCAAGTGCGATGCAAACTGGAGATCTGTCGAGAGCGGAACGATCAAGTGCGCAAAGGGAGAGACAACGAATATCCGCGTCTGGCTCAAGACTCAGCCTCACATCGATGACGTTCAGGACATTCAGGCATCGGTGACGATCCATAATAAGAAAGTGACTGCGGCCACTACCAAGGATAAGATAAAACTCGGTGTAGGCTGAGAACATAGACCTGCCCCAGAAGAAAAAATAGAGCGCCCCGCCAGCGGCTTTGCCAGCCGCCCGGCGGGGCGCGTTTTGGTCTTATTGGTTCCGGGCCAGCTGGAGATCCAGCCAGTCGGCAATGTCTGAGAATACCTCAGCCCTGTTCGTCTCCATCAGCAGCTCGTGGCGGGCACCGGGATAGAACTTTACCTCGATGTTTTTTACACCAACATCTTCAAGGCTCCGGATGGCCCGCTTCACGCCGGCGGTGCGCTCGCCTACGGGGTCGGCGTCACCGGCAAGGAAGAGCAGGGGCAGATCCTTGGGCACCCCGGCCAGAACGGCAGGGTCGTATAACCGGAGGATGCCGGTGAACATGCTGTAATAGGCGTTGAGGGTGAAGGTGAACATACAGCGCTCGTCGGCGCGGTACTTGTCCACCTCTGCCTGATCCCGGTTGAGCCAGTCATGGGGCGTGCGGCCTTCGAGGCCCTTGTTGTAGCCCAGAAAGGAGAGGTTCGCCACCAGTCGGCTGCGGTGATGCCAGCCGAAGAAGACCGCCAGCACCCGGCAGAGGGTTCGGGCAGCGGCCACCAGCGCTTTGGGCTGATAACCGGTGCTCATGATGATGGCACCGTCCAGCGCATCGCCCCACTCGCAGAGGTACTGCCGTGCGTAGAACGAACCCATGCTGTGGCCCAGCAGGAAATAGGGGACGCCCGGGTAGAGCTGTTTTGTCAGCACGGTCATGGCGTGGAGGTCGTCCAGCACGGCCCGGTTGCCGTCAGGCTGGGCGAACCAGCCGTAATCTTCCCGGGTGCGGACAGAGCCGCCGTGGCCCAGATGGTCGTGGCCGGTGACGAGGATGCCGCGTTCGGCCAGAGATTCGGCCAGCGGTTTGTAGCGGTCGATGAACTCCACCATGCCGTGGGACAGCTGTAGAACAGCCCGGACTTCCCCTTTTGGTACACAGCGGAACCCGTGGAGCGTCCGCCCCGGCACGCAGGATGGAAACGTAAAATCGATCATACGGCTCATGGGCAGATACTCCTTTTAATGTTACAGGGCAGCGATCTTGGCGCGGCAGGCGGGACAGATGCAGTAGCCCTCGTACTGGGCCATGCCGGCCACCAGCTCGCCGCAGAAGTCGCAGCTTCCGGCAGGACGGTGCTTTTTAAGAATGATCTCATCGCCCTCCACAAAGATCTCCAGCTTGGAATCCTTGCCGATGTGCATGCTGGTGCGCAGCTCTTTGGGCAGGACGATGCGGCCCAGGGAGTCGATGCCCCGGACGATGCCAGTTGTTTTCATATTCATTTCTCCTTTTCTTATGTCCTGAATGCTGGCAGAATATGCAGGTTTTGCCTTGTCAGAGCGCAAAAAATGTTCCTGTGCAGGAAATACAGGAAAATTCTGTCAACTTCGTTCCTGTTCAGTATACAAAAAGTTGAGCCGTTCGTCAATCAAAATAAAGGCTTTCGACAAAACTTCCCAAGAAAACTCCCAAAAGGCCGACTCTGCGGCTCTCCGTTGACAAACAGGGCATGAAAAGGTAAACTAAATCAGAGATATATGCAATTCATTTGCCTATGATAATATATAGGAATAAAGGAGCGTTCAATTATGCCGAGCAATAAGATCCGCACCCGTTTTGCCCCCTCGCCCACGGGTTATATGCACGTTGGCAATCTGCGCACTGCGCTGTACACCTACCTGATGGCCAAGCACGAAGACGGCACCTTCATCCTCCGTATCGAGGATACCGACCAGGGCCGCTATGTGGAGGGCGCTGTGGACGTCATCTACAAGACCCTGCGGGAGACCGGCCTGCTGTGGGACGAGGGCCCGGACATCGGCGGCCCGGTGGGCCCCTATGTCCAGAGCGAGCGGATGGGGATGTTCAAACAGTATGCCGAGCAGCTGGTGGCCGAGGGCAAGGCTTACTACTGCTTCTGCACCGAAGAGCGTCTGGAAGCCCTCCACGCCGAGCAGCGGGCCAACGGTGAGATGACCCACTACGACGGCTGCTGCCGCGACCTGCCCAAGGAAGAGGTGGAGAAGCGCCTTGCCGCCGGTGAGCCCTATGTTATCCGCCAGAAGATCCCCCGGGAGGGCGTGACCAGCTTTGACGATATGGTCTACGGCCACATCGAGGTCAACAACAGCGAGATGGACGACCAGATCCTCATCAAGAGTGACGGCATGCCCACCTACAACTTTGCAAACGTGGTGGATGACCACCTGATGGGGATCACCCATGTCATCCGCGGCAGCGAGTATCTGTCCTCCACCCCCAAATACAACCTGCTCTATCAGGCATTCGGCTGGGAGATCCCCAAGTATATCCACTGCCCGCCGGTCATGAAGGACGCTCAGAACAAGCTGTCCAAGCGCAACGGTGATGCAAGCTATCAGGATTTGGTGGCAAAGGGCTATCTGACCCCGGCCATCCTGAACTATATCTGCCTGCTGGGCTGGAGCCCCAAGGGCGAGTACGCCGAGCAGGAGATCTTCTCCCTGCCGGAGCTGGTCAAGATCTGGACGCCCGACGGCATCTCCAAGTCCCCGGCCATCTTCGACCCCATGAAGCTGCGGGCCATCAACGCCGAGTATATCCGCCGCCTGTCTCCTGAGGAGTTCCTCGCCAAGGCTGAGCCCTGGATCGACAGCGCTGTGCACACTCCTATTGATAAGAAGCTGCTCTGCGCCAACCTGCAGCCCCGTTGCGAAGTGCTGGGCGAGATCCCCGAGCAGCTGGATTTCTTCGACGCCATGCCGGAGTATGATGTGAGCCTGTATACCAACAAGAAGCAGAAGACCACCCCCGAATCTGCAAAGGAGGCTCTGGAGGCTCTGCTGCCCGTGCTGAGCGATGAGGCTCTGGACTTCTCCGACCGCGACACCGTGTTCAATGCCTGCAAGGCCAAGGCCGAGGAGCTGGGCAAGAAGAACGGCTGGCTGCTCTACCCGCTGGGCATCGCTCTCTCCGGCAAGCAGCGCACCCCCGGCGGCGGCACCGATCTGGCCTGCATGATGGGCCGCGAAAAGACCATCGAGCGGGTCAAGGCTGCCATCGAGAAGCTGAACGGGTGATAGTTCTCGTATAAAATGAAATAAGGAGGCAGTTGCTATGATGTATCCATTCATGACGCTGGACGACGATACGGAAGTTGTCCATTCGGAAATGCTTCCCGACCAGCGTGTTAAGGTCTATTTCGAGAAACCGGATGCGAAGGACTGCTTTCATTCTGCGGTATGCTATCTTCCGGATTATAAATGGGAAGACATCAACGGCTTTACCCCGGAGGAAATCGCCCGCTATCAGGAATTGCTGGAATCCACAGCGCACCTGATCTTGCAGTTCTCCAAAGAGGGAGGAGTCGAGAATGCCGCAGGTTTTTAAGATAGGCTCCTATTGGGTCTATTTTTGGGCCAACGAAAATGAACCGCTGGAACCTGTTCATGTCCATGTGGCACAGGGCGCACCCAGTGCGAATGCGACTAAGATATGGATCACTCGGGCGGGCAAATGCTATCTGGGCAATAATAACTCCCAGATACCGCCTCGGGTACTGCGGAACATCATGGCAATCATCGAAGCGCGAAGCGCAGAGGTCATTGCCAAGTGGACGGCCTTTTTTGGCGAAGCAGATTATTTCTGCTGACATTTTAGGTTGATCCATCACCCTGCCAAAAACCGCGCGCCCTCTGCGCTAAAGTATACGCAGAAGGCGCGGGAAACAGAACTGCACAACGAAAAGATCCCCGCCGGAAAGCGGGGATTTTTTATGCAGGTATCGTTCCGGACCATCCAGATCCCCAGGGGCAGAAAGCCGCTGGGAGAAGCCCTCCGCGCCCGGGCGGCAGTGCGTCCCGCTCTGCGGCAGGGGGCCGCGTTCGGGCTGGGGCTGGCCGGAGGCTGGGCACTGCTGTATGGTGCGCTGATGCCCTTCGGGCTGGGAATGGCACTGGGAATGGCAGAGGACTGTTTTGCGGTGGGCGCAGCCGGTGCCGCACTGGGGATGCTGGGCCGGAGCTTCGGTGCCATGACGGTGGAGAGCGTCTGTCTGCTCTGCGCACTGGGGGCAGCCGTAGCAGCCCGGTGGCTCTGGCCCGGCCGGTTCGGCCTAGCTGCTCTGGCGGGCTGCGGCACACTGGTATGCAGCGGGGCCTGCTTTGCAGTGGGGGCAGAAAACGGCGTTCAGCTGGTCCTGCTCTGCGGGGGCGACGCGCTGCTGGCTGCGGCCCTTGGCGCAGCGCTTCGGCATTTTCCACCCGAAAAGCCGGGCATGGGTACGCTGCTGCTGGCGGCTGCTCTGGCCGCAGCGCTGGGAAGTGTGAGCATCGGTATTTTTCAGCCCGGCGTGATGGTCTGTGCGGCGGCAGAACTGGCCCTCTGCTGCAAGGGCCTGCCGTTGGCCGCTCTGGCCCTCAGCGGGGTGACAGGTGCTGCCCTTGCCGGGGCAGACCCTGCCCTTGCACCGGCGGCCGCCGGGCTGGCCTGCGGCTGTGCTGCCGCCGCAGTGCTGGCACCTGCGCGGAGAGTCGAGGGCCTTGCCGCCTATGCAGGCGGGTGCGTGGCAGGGGTGCTCTGTGTTCAGCCGCTGCGGGGGGCCTTTGGCTTTCTGCTCAGTGCCGGGCTGGGGGCCGGACTCTGTGCCCTTCTGCCTGCGGGGTGGCTGGCTCCGGATGCAGAAGAGGATGCTCCGCCCGAGGAACGGCCCCGGCTCTCTGCGGCAGCGACCCGTCTGGATGCAGTGGCCGAGAGCCTGTCTTCGCTGGCTGAGACGGTCAATGTTGTCTATGATGCCTTTCCCCGCCGGTGCGAGAGCTTCCGCTGGGTCATCGACAATATCCACGACAGTCTCTGCGCCAACTGCGGGCGCCGGGAAGTCTGCTGGCAGCAGGAGCACGCCATGACGCTGGAAGGGATGGAGGCGCTGCGACCCATTCTGGAAGAAAAAGGACATCTGGAACCATCTGCACTGCCCGGACAGCTGGCCCGGTGCATCCATCCGGCGGCACTCTGCGGGGCGGGGGATAAGGCGTTCGCCCTCTACCGCAGCCGCCGGGAGGCCCGTGTCCACTCCGAGGCCATGCGCACGGCTCTGACGGAGCAGTACAGCGCGGTGGCCGACGCACTGGGCGTGCTCAGTGAACAGCTGGGCCGGCCCGGAGACCCGGAACCTTACAAATCCGGGCGGGTGGCGTCTCTGTTTGCTACGCTGGGCACGCCGCCGCTGGAATGTGCCGTCACACTGGATGACCTGGGCCGGACCCGGGCCGCTGTGACTCTGCCCCGGACACGGTTCTCCGAAAAGGAACTGACGGCTCTGGCCGGGGAGGTGGGGCGCATCTGCCGACGGAGCATCGAGCCGCCGCAAGTGCTCTCCTGCAGGGGGATGACTACCCTGCTCTTTGCGGAAAAGCCCCTGCTGCGGGCGGTGTTCGGCAGCGCTGGGGTAGCAGCGCGGGGGGACATCTCCGGCGATGCGGTGCAGCAGTTCAGCAGTGCGGCAGCAGCGCAGATGATCCTCTGCGACGGCATGGGCACCGGGCGCCCGGCGGCAGTAGATGGCAATCTGGCTGCAGAGCTGACGGCGCGGCTGTTGAAAGCGGGCTTTACCCCGGAACTTGCGGCACGGCTGGTGAATGTGGCACTGGCCCTCAAGAGCGATGAAGAGAGCGGAGCTACCCTTGACCTCGTGAGCACGGACCTGTACACTGGCACCACACGGCTCTTCAAGGCGGGTGCGGCTCCGGGATTCCTCGTGCATGGCGGAAAAGCCCGGGCTGTGGGCGAGGCCAGCCTGCCGGTGGGCATCCTCGGCGGGGTCAACGGACAGAGCCGGGTGGTACACCTGGGGGCAGGGGACTATGTGGTGCTGGTGTCGGACGGCCTTCTGGTGGACGGCCCCGGCTGGGTGCTTCAGCAACTGGAACTTTCTGCTGCCAAAGCTGAGCCGCCCGACCTTCTGGCGAAAAAGCTGGTGGAAGCCGCCCGGGCACGGGCGGCGCAGTACGGCAGGCCCGATGATATTACCGCCGCCGTCCTCCGGCTGGAAAATGCCTGAGATTGCTTTTTGGACGGGGAAAAGGTATACTTATCAGTATCCGAACCGATGACAGGAGAATACATATGTTGACCATTACAGTTGCACAGGACGGCAGCGGCGACTTTGCATCCATCGCGGAGGCGGTGCTGGCTGTGCCCTATGAGGAGGAAGCACTGGTGCAGGTGGGCCCGGGCGTCTACCGGGAAAAACTAGCCTGCGAAAAGCGCTGCATCACCCTGCGGGGGGCAGGTGCAGAGAAAACAAAGCTGGTGTGGGGCGACGGCGGAAAGCTGCCCCACAAAGACGGCAGGCCCACCCATACCTTCCGGAGCTACACCGCCTTTTTCAGCGGAGAGCAGCTCCGGGTGGAGGATATGACCATCGAGAACGACGCCGGGCCGGGCGCAAAGGTGGGACAGGCCGTAGCAGCTTATGTGGACAGCACCCGGGCGGCGTTCTGCCGGGTGAAGCTGCTGGGCAATCAGGATACTCTGTTCTGCGCTCCGCTGCCGGAAAAAGAGCGGGAGAAAGATGGCTTTCTTGGCCCCCGCGGCCTTGGGCCCCGGAAGCAGACTGCGCAGTATTACACGGACTGCGAAATCTCCGGAGACATTGATTTCATCTTCGGCGGCGGGGATGTACTCTTCGAAAACTGCATCATCCGCACGGTGGACAACGGCATCCCCCATAGTTATGTCACGGCCCCTTCGGGAAAGGCCGACAGGCTGGGGTTCGTGTTCTGGAACTGCGATTTCGTCTCCGACTGCCCGGCGGGAAGCGTCTATCTGGGCCGGCCATGGAGGCCTGAGGGAAAAACGGCAGTGCTGGACTGCCGCCTCGGAGCACACATTGCGCCGGAGGGCTTCATCGCATGGAATGACCGCACCGATACCGACCTTGCGGGTTTTGCGGAAGCTGACAGTACCGGCCCGGGGGCGGCAGCGCGCCCGGCCTGGGTGAATAGTCTCTCCGGAACCGAAGCAGCGGCCCTGCTGGCCTGTGCCCGCGCCCGCTGCAGACCTGAAACATAAGAAACTGTTTTGAAACATTGCACACCGCCTGAGCGATTTTTTTGCTCCTGGTCGGTGCGCTGCTGACGAAAACAGTTTCCAAAGGAATGATACGATGAAAAAACTGCCTGATTTTGTAAAATGGCTCATCATTGCCGCAGTGCTGGCCGCCATGGCTGCCATGTTGGTGGCGGTGAATGACCGCGCCTCCCGGGTGAAAATGCCGCCTCCGGATAACAGCCTTGGAATCTATCGCACGGCAAATTGAAACAGCAAACAAAAAGAGCACCTGTGTCATGAAGTGCACTCCGTCAAGTAGACAGAAAAAATAATATAAGATTTTTGTTCGCC
>ERZ808240.3907-NODE-3907-length-13882-cov-5.628697_pt1 | contig 13882 bp, 11 predicted proteins | sample MGYA00521084_ERZ808240 | MGnify/ENA primary metagenome ERZ808240 (study PRJEB31516, sample SAMN03275571) | gut metagenome | biome: mammalia-associated habitat; material: feces | host: Papio cynocephalus | place: Kenya | collected 2012-08-06 ... | reverse complement strand
TATGCAGGTGCATTGGGAAAGCACATAGAATTGAAAGTATGTGACAACATGGAATGATTAATGTAAATAGATATCATTGATGATATCATCACGAGAAAGGAGAAGGAAGATAGCAAGAAGATTAAGAGAATGGTTTCCGGGAGCAACCTATCATCTTATGGAGAGAGGTGTCAGAAGGCAGGAAATATTCCAAGATGAATTTGATTATCAAGTATTTACTGAATTGTTGAAAACAGCAGCAGAAGATAATGGATGTATGATACATGCGTATTGTTTTATGACGAATCATTTTCATCTGCTGGTGGAAAACGGCGACATAGAAATAGGAAAGTTTATGAAACAGATTGCCTGTAAATATGCAATGTATTACAACCATAGATATGGTTATAAAGGTCATGTATTTGAAGGACGGTATAAATCATGTCTTGTTCAAACGGATGAATATTTTTTACAGACAAGCAGATATATACATTTGAATCCGGTAAAGGCCGGGATGGTTTTCCGTCCGGAGGAATACCGTTGGAGCTCATATCGTGGAATGGTTAATATGCAGGATGATGGAATTGCGTTTCATGCAAAAACATTGGCGTACTTTAAAAATGGGGGAATATATGGCTACAGAGAATTTGTGGAGGATACCGGACATAAGTATTATATTTCGGAAAATGAGATAAAGAAGACAAGAAAAGGGATTGCTTTTATCGGAATATCCACCCGGTACAAGACCAACAAGATATTCTTTCCCAATGAGAAACCGATTAATAAGTGCATGGTCCGATGAAATGGTGGTTGTACAAGCCGGTAAAGGTAGCGGGGCTTTGATTACAGCTGACTATACAAGAAAATATAATAAAAAAGTCTGTTTTTATTGATAAAAAGTGTTATTGTTCAGATTGTAACGTACCTTGATTACCTATTTATAATACACTTGACAATATGGGAAAAATACCATATTCTAGTCATATAGAAAGTACATCAGAGAAAATAAATGAATGATTTTAAAGCAGAATTTTACAGAACAAAGGATGGTAACAAGCCTGCGAAAGAATTTATGCTTTCGCAAGATCCTAAAATGAAAGCGAAATTGTTTGGACTGGTTAACTTGTTAGAACAATATGGAAATCAATTAAGAGAACCTTATAGCAAATCATTGGGTGATGGTATTTTTGAAATCCGTGCAAAGGTAGGAACAGATATAACAAGAGTGTTGTATTTTTTCTATTATGAAGGGAGAATAATCTTAACAAATGGATTTGTTAAGAAAATGCAAGAGATGCCATCAAGTGAAATTAAAAAGGCAAAACAATACCGCAAAGATTTTTTAGAGAGGTGTAATAAATAATGAGTGAATTTCAGGAATTATTACAGGAACAATTAAAAGATTCTGAATTTAAAAAGGAATGGGATGATATTCAGCCAGAAATGGACGTTATTCGTGCTATGATCGATGCTCGTATTGAACAGAATTTAACACAGAAAGAACTTGCAAAACGCACAGGAATTGATCAGGCAGATATAAGCAAACTTGAAAATGGAACCAGAAATCCATCTTTAAAACTTCTGAAACGCCTTGCTCGCGGTATGGGAATGCAATTGAAAATTGAATTTGTACCAATGCAAGCATCACGGAAGTAACCCGGTGGGAAAAGGGGGATTATATCCTGTATGTATGCGGGAAGTATCTGAAGGAATGTGGCCGCTTGCAGAATAATACGGTAGTTGCCACGATCATGTCTAACATGGGATTGTTCAAAGCAATGAAGCGGGAGGGGATCGAGGTATGTGTGACCACGGTTGGCGATAAGTATGTTAATGAGGCGATGGTTGCCAACGGATATGTGCTCGGCGGAGAGCAGTCCGGACATATCATTTTCAGTAAGCATGCGACGACCGGAGATGGAATCCTTACCGCATTGATGCTGATGGAGGTGATCCTGGAGAAGAAGCAGAGCCGTGTGATGGTTGAGGCACAGAGTGATGAGTTGTGTGCGAAATACAACTCTTGCAATTCAGAAATGCCTATGTTAGTATTGAGAAAAATAGAAGCGGGAAGGATGATATATGACAGATCATGAATTACTGGAATCTATATATGCAGAACTACAGAAGGTTAAATTACATACTAGAAATTTGGAGTTGTCATTGGAGAATGAAACTAATAGAAATATTAGAATTATTGCGGAAGGGCATTTGGATTTATCTCGAAAATTAGATAATGCTCTGAAAGTTGAAAATGAAGTAAGATAAAATAACAATTAGAAAGTGCATAGATGATGTTGTGGTAAAGAGGAGCAAAATAAAGTGTGTAAGTTGGAATGAAGACATACTGTGAACTTCCTCAATAATTAACTCTCGTTTCTTAACAACAGTGTTACACAACCCCGGAAACGTTGATCTTAAGCCAAAATTCATCATTTTATGTAGCTATTTTTGTAAGTGCTTCAAAACATGGCGTAGTGCAACATAGCAGTTTTTCTGTTATGATACCTATATCATCATTTGAGGCACTTTTTTCGTCTCGTTTTTAACAGGCACTGTTCCGGCAGTTCTTCTGATCAGGGCAGGAACTGGTCAATCACAGATGGATCTTCCTGATAATAGCTGTTGGTGTAGAAGCATATATTAACCATATGAAAAAAGAAATGTAATAATGTTTTTGAAGTGTAAACGGTGCAACCCGAGTACCTTTACTGTACCACGAATTTCTGTAATAATAGTCATAAACACTATAGCAGTATAAAAAGTTAAGTCTCAACTTTTGCTATTCACTATGATCAGGAGCATAATTATGACTACATCAACAAAAATGTGAATAATTTGTGCGCGGTAATGGACTTGGAGTGGTCTGGAAAAGCTAGTATAATAGTTTTATCAAGATGAGGGAGAAACAATATAACTAATGGAAGAATATATTGAGTTGCATAATTGTTTACACTGGAGTTACGTAAGCTATATGATTGTGGGATTATAAAAAATTATAATGATTTTAGAAAGGAGTTGAACAAATATGAGTAAATATAAAGATTTATACAAGACGGATTCCAGATTTCAACCAGAATTAGCAGGATTTCAAGATAGTCATACTAATTTTTGCGTAATAAAAGATTTTCGTAAACGTGGCTCTGCTGTTTGGGGCTGGAATAAGAATACAAATCCAGAAGAAAAAACAACTGCAATGAGATGTTTACTTTTGGCCAAGTCCCCAATTCAAGTTGTGATGCTCAGCGGGGCGGATTGTCTGTTTACGTATAGTGAGTATGCACCATATACGATTTTAAAGGATGGCATGGAAGGGGTTCAGATGTGTATTAGTGGTGATGTCCCGGGAGAGTTTGTTAAAAGATATGCTGGAAGTCATCAATTAAAATAAAAGGAATAAAAGGGGGCTGACCTCATGGCGGTCAACCATTTTAGATATACAACGCTAACGAAATGACATTGTGGTCTGAACAGTAACGAATGTATAAACAGCTCCATAGATATAAAAATACAACTCTTGTAAAAGTTTGTTATACGAACAAGAAGAAAGTGCAAATAAATATACCTGGATGTTGGAAAGGATAAGAGAATGTCAGGAATTGTTTTGAAAATTATTATAGAGGATACACACCCTCCTGTGTGGAGAAGGATAGTGGTACCGGAAAACATGAGTTTTTATGACTTGCATCGGGTAATACAGCTGATTTTTGGATGGGAAGATATGCATATGCATATTTTTGAAGCTCCACAGGATCGTTTTGAAATTGTGGCAAATTCGAAAGACGCATACAATGAGTTTTTTATGGAGAAAAAACTCCCGATTTCAGCGATAACAGAGCATGAGAACTGGATTCGCTATGTATATGATATGGGAGATGACTGGCGTCACAAAATTGTATTTGAAAAAGTATTGCAGGACTATGAGAAAGATTTTGCTACATTAATGAAAGCCAAAGGAAACAATTTTGTGGAAGATTCCGGTGGCATTTGGGGAGAAGAACAGGTTTTAGGAAGCTATGATGCTGTGAGCGTGAATACACAACTGGAACAAATGCATTTTGCAGACATCCGTCTGGCAGAAAAAGACCGCAAAAAGCTGGGACAGATATATATGTTCCAGCAGATGGACAAAGAAATAAAAGAGATGTTAAAACGTGCAGTAAGCAGACCGGCATATTGTAATGAAATTATGCCGGAGAATAGAAATTACATCCAGAAACAGCCGGATTCACATGTCGATGCGGAAATATTCGCATGGAGGCAGTTTTATGGAGAGGATGAAAAAGGTGCAATCTGCAAGATGGCACCACGAAAAACGAGCAGAGAACTACTTGCAGGATTAAGTGATGAGGAATTACAGAATCTGGAATATGCATTATATATCGATGAAGAAAATGTAACAGATCAGTCGAAAGAAGAGCGTATTCTGAACAGATTACAGAAACATCCGGAGTATTATTTTTGCGTATTGGATGAAACGGATGTGAAGGAAATAGCAAATGTCCAATCATTTGAATATAATCAGAAAAATAAGATGGATGCGGGAACGGTTGAAAAAGGACTTGCATTTGGATTGTGGCACATCCAGATACCGGAAAAAACGCAGGCCGCATATTTGTTTCCGGCAATCGATTTTGAGCAGAGACTGGAAAGTCTTCAGAATGCAGACTGGAAAAATCAAATTCTGGATATGCAGAATTTTTCAGATAAACTCAGGAAAATTCTGCTCGCATATGCAGTGATAGAACAGAATGCTTTCTATGATATTTTTGAAAAACAATGGAATATGAAAATAGAAAAACAGGAGTTTTTACGGCTAGTATATCTGAATGGAGTGATTGCAGGAAAATATGAAATACATTTATGGCAATCTACCGGAGAAAGATTTATCTGTGTACCAGGATTGGATGTGGATACTATTTTGAGCCAGCGGGTGTTATATGCAACGGATCTTCCTTATAAGAAGTTTACAAACAAAGAGCTGTTGAAATATAGTCAGCCATTGTATGAGATGGAGCCACAATGGGCAGGAGTGGAGGAAATTGCCCGCAGTTTTCTGTGGGTTCCTCCGGATGGAATTGAAGCTTTTATCATTGCTTGTTATCAGGATATTTGCAGTGGCAATGGAATTCATGCAGTGCTTGAACATATGGGAATCTATGAAACATATTTACCACTTATACATTCGTGTGGATTGTGGCAGACGTTAATGAAATTGGTTATGGAAACACATCTTCCGATGCTCAATGGATATTCGAGATCAGAGTACCAGAATCTGACGGGAGAGGATGCTTTTTCTATGGGAGTATTTCAGAAAGATCAATTAGAAGATGACGTAGAACCAGAGACTCCGTTATATGCGATGCCAGATTCTGTGCAGGAGATGATATATCATGCACTTTTTGATCACAGAGGGGTGGATCAGATACAGGCGTTAGAACAGGTAAGCAGAAAACTGAAGATACATAATGATGAATTGGATGTGCTTACAGCGATGGTATGTGCAGAAAATGAAAAATATACGAAAGCCTGCAATATTTTAGATGATGTGGCAGACCGTACAGAAGATCTGAGTGTGATAAATACAATTGATATATTGAGTGACAAGGCGGAAAGAATACTGGAAAATAATGCATATTTTGGAGATCCTTTTGCGGGAGTACAAAAGGAAATGCCTTATCAAAGAGAAGCACCGAAGGTTGGAAGAAATGATCCATGTCCATGCGGAAGTGGAAAAAAATACAAAAAGTGTTGTGGAAAATAAAAAGAAAAACTGTTTTTAAGCATTGTCAGTAATCCGATTGTGCACTATAATAAAATTCAAATGAATAATCAGACACAAAGGAGAACACCGTGCAGGTAACAGACAAGCTAACCAAAGCACTTACAGAAGCGAAATATTTGAATGCGGATAATGTCAGCCGGTATCGCTGCATTATGCGCATTTTTTTTGAGAATTATGAAAAACTTCGTTACTGGCTGTATCAGGAGGAAGTATATGCCCAGATGGTACAGGACCCATTTTTTGCGGATTACAAGCCGGAACAGTGTCAGCAGGATCTGGCAATGCTTGTAGAATGGAAGAATCTGAATACGATTCAGGATACGCGAAAAGTATCTTCCATTGAAGAGTTTAAAAATAAAAAATTCAGATATCAGATGTCGGAGTACAGTGTAGAGATTGAACGTCTGGTGTTACGTCTGGAGAATCTTTTTATTGAAGGTGCTTCTTTGGAACCGACGCTTTTGGAACGGATTCGAATTAATATTGCGCGTTTTCCGCAGATGGCGGATGAAGATATAAACCAGGTTTATACCTGGTGGAACGATCTGAATAATGATTTTGTGCGTTTGAACCAGAATTATCAGGATTATATCCGCGATTTGAACAGTGTGAAGGCAGAAGAAATGATGCACACAAAAGAGTTTCTGGTGTTTAAAGATCGTCTTGTTGAGTATCTGCGCAATTTTATCAGGGGATTACAGCGTAATGTTGGTGTGATAGAGGAAGATCTGCGCACATTGGAAGACGAGAATAAGCAACAGGTGTTTGAAAAAATCGTGCAGTATGAACTGTTGATTCCGCGCATGGATGTGGAAGTTTCCAGGGAGTTGTTGGAAGAGAAGACAAAGGGGCGTTTTCAAAGTATTTATGAATGGTTTGTTTCTTCTAATGGAGAGGAGAACGAGGCTGGTAAACTTTTTGATGCTACCAATGAAATTATCCGGAGGATAACCAGGTATGCGGCACAGCTCAGCGAGAAAAATGCATTTGGAGCGAATCGAAGAGAAGAATATCGCAAAGTAGCGGAACTTTTTTTGAAGTGTAAGGATGTACAGCAGGCACACCGGATGTCTGCTATGGTTTTTGGACTGGAGAGACCATATCATTTAAAGGGGGATCTGGTGCGTGAGACGGACAGTATGAATCAGAGTGTTTATGAGGAACGTCCATTTGAAGTAATGTTGAAACCGCGCGTGAGAACTTACAGGGAGAAGTCCAGTCGCAGTGCGATTCGGGAATCTACAGAAGAAAAGCAAAGAACGAGACGGCAGATGATTGAAAAACAAAAAGAAGATATGCGTAAACTCCGGGAATTGGAGTCGGATGGAAAAATAGATTTTTCTACATTGCCGGTTATTGAGTCGCATGTGCGGGAAATCCTGTTGAAGTGGATTTCTGATGCGATGGAAAATCCGGCAGGTGCTGCAAGAACGGAAGACGGAAGGTACTATATGCTTGATATGAGCAGAAAAGAGGAACGCTGTGTAGTACATTGTGAGGATGGAAACTTTACCATGCCGAGACTTGCAATTGTATTTCAGGAGGAAGTTTGATGAGGGAACTGGAAGTATTATTGAATCAACGGTGGGTATTAAAATCAGAAAATAAAGAATTGTATTATCAGTTGAGAGATGCAATCGGTGATATTCGCAAATATGCATCTGATAAGCTGGGATGTCAGGTGACAGAGAATGCCCTGATGGTAAAAATGGAAAAGATTCCGGTGATTCCGGAGCCTTTTATGGGAATTCTGGATTTTTCTTCGAAAGAAGAGTATGCCTTTCTCTGCATTTTACTTATGTTTCTGGAAGAAAAAGATACGCAGGAACAGTTTATTTTATCGCAGCTTACGGAGTACATTTCTGCAAATCTGCCAGGAGAGTCTGTGGACTGGACCGTATATACCAGTCGAAGAAGGCTGATCAAAGTATTACGCTATGCAGTGACGCAGGGAATTGTCAGTATTACCGATGGAGCGGATGATGCTTTTATGGAAGATGCAACAGGAGAAGTTTTGTATGAAAACACAGGAGCATCCCGTTATTTTATGCGAAATTTTTCAAAGGACATTACAGACTATGGAAGGCCGGAAGATTTTTTGGAGAGTGACTGGTTTGCAATGGATGAGGATCGGGGAATTGCAAGAAGACATCGTGTGTATAAGCGGTTGTTATTTGCACCGGGAATGTATCGCAGGGATGGATCGGAAGAAGATTTTGAGTACCTGAAATATTATGGACGCCGCCTTACAGAAGATCTTGAGCAGAATTTTGATTGTCATGTGCATATTCACAGAGGAAGCGCTTATATGATGCTGCAGGATGATTGCCGGATGGGAAATGTGTTTCCAGGGAATAATGTGCTTTCAGATATTATACTTTTGTGTCTGTCGGAAATCAGAAAACGTATCGAACAAAAGGAATGGAAAATACAAAAGGATGAGATCTGTATTGTGGACACGGTGTCTTTTGAACAGATGATACAGGGGGTTCGACAACAGTATGGACAGGGATTTTCTAAAAATTACAGGGAGATGCCGGACAGTGAATTAATCAGTACGGTGATGTCTGCTATGGAAGTATGGATGTTCATAAAATGGGACGAGCCGGCGCATCAGGTGGAAATTTATCCGTCAGTTGGAAAGCTGCAGGGAAAGTATCCGAAAGATTTTACAGGAGGACAGGAAAATGAGCAGTAGATGGCAGGCCAGCAAGATAGGGCTAATTAATTTCTGGTATTATGACGAGCAGGAATTTCCGTTTGTAAAAGGCCGGATGCTGTTGAGAGGATCCAACGGATCCGGTAAATCGGTAACGATGCAGAGTGTGGTTCCGCTTTTGCTGGATGGAAATATGAGCCCGGAGCGCCTCGATCCGTTTGGTTCGAGAGATCGGAAGATGAGCAGCTATTTGTTAGAAGAGGATGATGGACGGGAAGAGCGGACCGGTTACTTGTATTTGGAATTTAAGAGAGAAACGACGGAAAACTATCTGACGATTGGTATGGGGATCCGGGCACGGCGAGGAAAGCCACTGGACAAATGGTATTTTTCGCTGACGGATGGCAGACGTGTGGGTGTGGATTTCCTGTTGTATAAAGAGACGAATGAGAAGGTGACACTTTCCAAAAAAGAATTGGAAAACCGCATTGCAGCAGGAGGACAGGTGTTTGACCGTCAGGCAGATTATATGGAATATGTTAACCGTCAGATCTTTGGATTCGATACCGTAGAGGAATACAAAGAGATGATTGATCTGTTGATTCAGTTGCGTACGCCAAAGCTGTCAAAAGATTTTAAGCCTTCTGTTATAAATGATATTTTAAGCGATTCCCTGCAACCGCTTTCGGATGATGATCTGCGCCCAATGTCTGATGCGATCGAAAATATGGATCAGATGACGATGAATTTAAAGAGTCGTCAGGAGGCACAGCAGGCAGCACAAAAGATTCAGAATGTATATGACAAATATAACCGGTTCGTATTATATGAAAAAGCAAAAAGATATCAGGAAATTTGTAATGAGATAGAGGAAGCCGACAGGGAACAAAACAAGCGTCAGACAGACATTGTGGAAAGTGAAAAAGCAATTGCTGTATTATCCGGCAAACTTGAAGAGATGCAGGCAAAGCATGATGCAATGGAGAAAGAAAGGGATTCTTTAAGTAAGAGTGACGCGGTAGGTTTAAAAGACCGGGAAACGGATCTTGTGCAGGAAATCAAGCGCCAGCAGAGTATTATTGACAGTAAAAATTCGGCATTGGAGGCGAAAAAAGAACAGTACCGGGAGGAAGAAGAAAAACAGAAAAAAGAAGAGGACCGCAAATTTGAAAAAGAAAAAGAAATTAACGCAATTTTTGAGGAAATGCAGACAGAAGCTGAGAGTATGGCTTTTGAAGAACACAGCTTTTTCCAACAGGAATGTGAGGAACACCTGGAAGAGAAAATTGTATTTGATACGCATGAAAAACAATTTTCTGATGTGAAAAATAAAATTCATAATGCATTCCAAATTCTGCAGGAGACGAATTTACTCGAACCACAGGCAGAAACACTTTTGAAACGAAGAGATAGTATCAAGAAAGATCTGGATGCAATACAGCGGGATATTTCTGCGAAGGATATGCTTTTTGTACAGGAACAAAATGCATGGAAAGAGGCTTTGTATGCGTGGAATGGTTCAAATACAGAATTGCTTTTAAAGAAAGAGCAGTTAAAAGACTGCAGCAGATTTGCGGAGAACTTTGGAGAGGCATCAGACTTTGCAGAGGTGCGAAAACAGGTGGCTGACATCTGGTTTTCCTATAAAAATCCGCTGGAACTGCAAGCACATGAAAAACAAAATGAATATGAGCAGAAGAAGCAGGAAAAGGAACAGACAGAAGCGGAATTACTGGAATGGGAGAATGCAAAAGATCCGGAGCCGGAACGAGCAGAAGCGGTTATAAGAAACAGAGAGCGTCTGGATGCATTGCAGATTCCATATCAGGAGTTTTATAAGGCCATTGAGTTTGGAAATTCTTTGAGTGAACAGGAATGCAACCATCTGGAAGAGGCGTTGCTGCAGATGGGAATTCTGGATGCATTGGTTGTGGATGTTTCTTACCGGGAGCGGGTGCTGACCTTGACGGAGGGCTGTGAAGACCGCTATCTGTTTGTACAAAAGACACAGAATGGAAAGAGTTTGCTAGATGTTTTGGAACTGAATGATTCCATGAATGATATTTTCTCCAACCAGCGTCTGACAGGAATTTTATCCAATATTGCATATGGAGAGGATGGCGTGATTTCGGTTTCTCCGGATGGTATTTATCAGATGGGCGTTTTGTCTGGTACAATTACCGGTGAGCATGTGGCTGGTTTTTTGGGCACCCGTGCAAGGGAACGCAACCGTCAGGAGCATATCAGAGCCTGCAAGGAAAAAATTCAGGAATTGCAGAATCTGATGAAGCAGCTGGAAGAAGAAAAGAACGTGCTTGAAAACCGGATGCAGAAGATGGAGCTGGAATATCAGGCTCTGCCACAGGATACCGATCTGCGTGCAGCCTGGAAGATGCTTGTGCAGGAGCAGCATCGATATGAAACAAAGAAAAAGGAATGCAGTGAAGTAGAGGAAAATTGGAAGAAACTTTCGGAACAGATACAGGAAAAGAAAAAGAAAGCGATGGAAATTGCGCAGCAGTTGTATCTGCAATGTACCTATGAGGTATTCCATGAAGCGGAGGAAGCTGCAACGGATTATGAAAAAAATCTGATCGCTTTGAAGTCTGCACATGAAATGTTTTTACAGAGTGTAAGACATATTCAGGATCTGACGGAGCGCCTGGAAAATATTGACGCAGATTTAGAGGAGATCCGTTATGATCTGTCAGGTGCACAGCGTCAACTTACAAAAATAACGCAGGAACATACATCGATTGTAGAACAGTTGAAACTGACGGATTATGAACAGATCAGGGAACGACTGGATGCTTGTGTTACATGGCTAAAAGGATATCCAAACGAATTGAATCAGTGTGTGCAGGAACGTGCCCGCATGCAGGAACACCTGGGTACATTGCGTAAGCAGGAAGAGGTCGGAGAAGGTCACAGGAAGACTCTGGAAGAAAAACGTATCTGGAGAAATAAATGTTACGAGGCAGAGTTAGCGCTTGCTTATATTCCGTTTCCTGAGGATATGCAGATGACGCTTCCGAATGTCTGTACATATTTGGAGGCGGATGTAAAAACACTTGGAAAGGCAAATATCATTGCAAGTCTGAATCAGGTATATTTTGAAAATCGTGGATTTTTGAATGAATATCAGGTTATGCAGGGAGAACTGTTTTCTGAGTTTGACCAAAATATGCCGACAGGAGAAGCGGAGGCCGCAAGACAGGATTTCACGGCACGTTATCAGGGAACAAAGCTTCCGTTCGCCCGACTTTTGGTGCATTTGCAGGAGGACATTGCGCAGTTACAGGATTTGATTAAAGATGGAGACCGTGAGCTGTTTGAAGACATTCTTGCCAATACAGTTAGCCGTAAAATCCGTGGAAAAATTAATGCTTCCAATGCGTGGGTAGAAAAGATGAATGCACTGATGGGCAGTATGAATACATCGAGTGGTCTGAAGCTGAGCCTTCGCTGGCGCAGTAAGACGGCAGAGAGTGAAAACCAGCTGGATACGAAAGAACTTGTTGATCTGTTAAAGAAAGACTACCGGTTAATGAGCGAGGAAGAAGCAACACGCTTGTCCACGCATTTTCGCTCAAAAGTCGAAGATGCGAGAAGAAGTGCAAAAGATAGTGGTGGAATGATTTCGTTTTACCAGGTTATGAAAGAGACACTGGATTATCGCAAGTGGTTTGAATTTCAACTGTTTTCCCAGAAAAAGGGAGAACGGGTCAAGGAACTTACCAACAGCGTATTTGGCACATTCAGTGGTGGAGAGAAAGCGATGTCTATGTATGTACCGCTATTTTCCGCAGTTGTTGCAAAATATCAGGGAGGACGTGCAGATGCACCACGCCTGGTTTCGTTGGATGAGGCATTTGCCGGAGTTGATAACCGTAATATTCGTGATATGTTCCGTCTTATGACAGAGTTTTCCTTTGATTTTATTATCAATTCACAGGTACTTTGGGGAGATTGCGATACATTGGATGCACTTGCTATCTATCAGTTAATACGACCAGAGAATGCAAAATTCGTGACAGTGATGCCCTATGTATGGAATGGCCATGCCAGAGAACTTATGGATAATGAAGAGGCAGTAGAACAGCGGAGGGCAGAGATTGAACGGACAGCAGGAGAATAGTTGTATCGCATATTTTAAATCCAATCCCGTGTGGAACAGAATCTTTCGTGGATTTTGGAAAAAGTATCGGTCTTATGGAGCTTTTTCAGGAAAAGTTGTGTTACAAAAAATTACGGCAGAAGAAGTCGAAGGACTCGAGGGCTTTTTTGCAAAGAGTTTCCATGGGAAAAAGAGTGTAACGATATCAGCGGAGCGCTTTTCACAGGCATTGCAAAGCAGCAGGTTTTCCGATATGACACCAGAGCATTTACTGGAGTTATATTTTCAGGAAAAACTGGTAGGAAAAAAAGAAGAACGACAGTTGGAAGAACAGAAAAAAGATAGTTTTTTACAACGATGGAAGGAAAAATATCAGGGAACACCTGTGGAAATGGTATTGTCAGAACTGCTGGATGTGATAAAGACAAGTCATACAAAAAATTTAAATGAGTGGGAGCAGTTATTGTTTCTTGGTGCAGAAATCTATAATTGTTTTCCAGTCAGAAAAAATGAGACAAAGTATCTTGCTGTTTTTGCAACGGAAATCACTGGAAATCCACATGCATTTGATCAAAAAAGTTCCTGGGGAACTTTTTTATATCAGGTGATACAGATGGAACTGTTGCGGAGAAATGTAGTTCCACAGAAATCAGAAATTTTTCCGGCGTTTTTTCGACAAAAATGTTTTTTGGCAGAGGGAATACTCATTGATGATATATCAAATTATGTTATGTTATCCCATGTAAAGGCACAGAAAAAGGATGGTACGGTTCACACAGGGATGGAAGGGTTCTGGCAGGAAGACGATATGGTACAGGTGCCGCTTGCAGTCCTTTCAAAATGGAACAGAATATTTTGTAAAGATAATGAAATGTATATAGTGGAAAATCCATCCGTATTTGCAGGTCTTCGTGCAGGTCATGCAAAGCAGGTTTCCTGTATGTGTATGAACGGACAACCACGATTGGCAGGCCTGGTTACATTAGATCTTCTGGCGGCATCAGGGACCGTGGTATATTACGCAGGAGATTTGGATCCGGAGGGGCTTTTGATTGCACAAAAAATTTCGAAATATTATGCAGGAGAATTTCATTACTGGCATATGACAATTGAGGATTATGAAAAAAGTAAGTCGAATGAAACAATTTCTGAGAAACGGATAAAAAGTCTGGAACGTATTACAGATACAGAATTGTTTCCTGTGGTAGAAAAAATGCGTCTGGATCGGCTTGCCGGATATCAGGAAAAAATAGAGTATTTTTTATAATTACAGGGAACCTATCCTGTTCTCTTCTTAAGTTTTGCAGCAGTCAAAACAAATACTTATGAGAACGCAAGAAGA
>ERZ808240.3906-NODE-3906-length-13884-cov-15.951768_pt1 | contig 13884 bp, 15 predicted proteins | sample MGYA00521084_ERZ808240 | MGnify/ENA primary metagenome ERZ808240 (study PRJEB31516, sample SAMN03275571) | gut metagenome | biome: mammalia-associated habitat; material: feces | host: Papio cynocephalus | place: Kenya | collected 2012-08-06 ... | reverse complement strand
AGAAGCACCGACCGAGCCGGCAGGCGAGACCGCCGCAAGGTGCGCGGCAATCCGTATCCCCTTTCCCCGCACGCAGCAACAGCTCGTGTCTTTTTTTAATCTATTCCTCTGCGTTTTTTAAAACCTTTGCGGCGCATAAAATAATCATTAAGATATAATCCTCATTTTCCTTTGCGGCTTCAATTCTTTTTTGTATTTCCGCACAGCTGAAAGTTGTATCCCTGCACATTTCTTCAATTAAATTAAAGTTTTCAATCATAAAGTAAACGGCATCTATTGCTTTGCAGGGCAGATTTTTTAATTCTTTCTCAATTTCAATGGTGCTGTTGTCTAAATTTTTACTCATAAAACTTCCTCCTAAAAATGGTAGTATAATTATACCATAGGAAAATGATTATGATTGGATATATATATCCAGTTGTAAAAAAATTTAAAATAAAAACAGTTTTCAACGATAAGCGGAAAGAAATGCCGATAGGGTTTATTAGTTTTGTTCTTAATGTAAAAAGAAAAATTTTTGATTTTTTAAGTTTAGTACAGACTTTATTACAATACATTCAGCCTGAGCAGGGGTTTCAAAAGGGGTTACCCCTTTTGCCGTTTGTTGAGAGCGGAGATGTGATTTTATTAAAAGCGCTGTTTGCTAAATCGTCCGCTCGAACAGGAAGGTTCGGAAACCCGATCGGAAGGGTGTCCGACGGTTCTTTCCCCTATTTCTGTCCGTACAGAAATAGGGTGCCTGCGCGGCACGAGCGCAAGAGGGTTTTATTATTTTAAAGGGGAGAAACGGATTGCCGCGCACCTGACGGTGCTCGCAATGACAGGACGACAGTTAATCGCACATTTTACGGTAGTTGCAATGACTAAACGGCTTGTCATTCTGAACGCGAAGCGTGAAAGAATCCGTCTTCTTATAAAACCGAGACCGCCGTCCGAAGGGTAAAGCCTTAGGGCGGCGGTCTTTGTATATAAAGGGGCTGTATCGGTAATTTGTAGGCAGTAAGCCGCTGCCGCCGATTTACGGGATATCCCTTTTTTGCCCCTGCTATATACTATGAAAAAACATCAGATAGGTGACTTTCTTATAAACAAAATTCCAAGCGTATTTGCACCGCAGTGAGATGAAACGGTACAGCCTGCGCGGGTTACAAACACCTCTTTAAACGGCGCCAATGACTTTGCAAGCTCGGTTACTTCCTTTACAAGCTCCGGGTCGCAGCCGGCGTGGGTTATAAACACGCGGTCCAATATAATATCGGAATGATCGCTTATCTTTTCGGTTATATACTGCTTTAAAACATCGCCGTATTTACCGCGGTATTTTTTTGAAACGTCCATTTTGCCGTTTTTAACCTGTATGCAGGGCTTAAGCTTTAAAAGGTTTGCGCCGAACATTGCAAGCGCAGAGCATCTGCCGCCCTTGTAAAGATATTCAAGGCTGTCGATAACAAACGAGGCGTCCACGCACGGTACAAGCGCCTTTGTTTTTTCAACTATCTCTTCAGCCGAAAGACCGCTTTTTAGCATTTCCGCCGCGGCAACAACAAGCAATCCGCCGCCGGTTGAAAGGTTTTTGGTATCGATTACATAAACGTTTCCCAGCTCTTCCGCCGCAATGCAGGCGTTATTGTATGTAGAGGACATATCCGAGCTTATGGTAAAATGGATTACGGTTTTGTTTTCATCTTTGAATTTTTTGAAAAACTCAAGGCAGTCGCCCACATTTGTGGCGGCGGTTTTCGGCAGCTCGCCTGTTTTTGCGTGGTGCGCGTAAATATCGTCCGGAGTTATATCAACGCCGTCGGTATAAACCTTATCGCCCAAAGTAATGCCGAGAGGTGAAATTGCAACGTTATATCTTTCGCGCAGTTCGGGACTTAGGTCTGTTGTGCTGTCGCTGGTTATCACTATATCAGAAGCCAAAAAAATACCCCCATAATAATTATTAAGTGTATTATATCATTTAATGCGTAATTTGGCAATAAAATTATTAAGTAAAGAAATAATTATATATTTTTTCGGCGTAATGTGTTAAAATAACTATATGTGCTTGAAACGGGAGAGGAAACAGCCTTGAAAAAGAAGCTTTCGGCGTGCGTTGCGGTTTTTACATTGATCATTCTGGTTTTGGCGGGAGCGCTGGCATATGCCGTAACGGCGTTAAGGCAAAAGGACAAAGCCGCCGCAGTTACAAGGGAAAGGCTTAAGGAAAGCGGCGAGCTTTTAAGCTCGGCTGAAAGCAGCCTTTCGGATTACCGCGCCAAGGCAGAGGAAAAGGATAGGCTTAACAGCGATTTACAGGATAAGCTTAATAAAGCGGAGGAGGAAAACGCCGAGCTTAGAAAAAAGCTTGAAACACTGAGCGCAAAAAAGGCGGAGGAGCAGGCAGGCTTGATCGCCGCGTCCGCCGAAAAGCCGAGCGGCAGGCACGTTTGCTACCTTACCTTTGACGACGGACCGTCCGACAACACGCTCCTGATACTTGAAATTTTAAGAAAATACGGTATAAAAGCCACCTTTTTCGTAATAAATTCCGAAAAGCTTGATTACGTTAAAAATATTTACGAGGCGGGACATACCGTGGGTCTGCACAGCGCCACGCATAATTACGGTGAAATTTACAAAAGCACGCAGGCTTATCTTGACGATTTAAAGGTTATATCCGACCGTGTGGAAAGTATAATAGGCATAGCGCCTAAGGTTATGCGCTTTCCCGGCGGCAGCAGCAATTCGGTAAGCCGCAAATACTGCGCGGGGGTTATGTCCTCACTTACAAGGGCGGTTGAAGAGCTCGGCTATTCTTATTACGACTGGAACGTAAGCTCAGGCGACGCGCTTTCCGAAACCCCAAGCTTTACTTATATAAGAAACAACGTTTTAAAAAGCGCGCGGGATAAAAATTCCGCCTGCGTGCTTATGCACGATTCCGATACCAAAACCACCACCGTTAAGGCTCTGCCCGAAATTATAGAGGGGCTTATGAAAATGGGGTATTCGTTTGAGCCGATAACGCCCGAAGCCTACGGCTACCACCATAACACGCTTAACTGAAAAGAGAGGATTTTTTGAACAAACGAACGCTTAAAATATTATCCTACACATTTTATACCGCCGCGTTTTTGTGTATTGCCGCTATGTGCGCAAACGCGCTCGGCATTACGGATTTAGGGCACGGCGGCAAAATAGCGGCGGGATTTATCGCTGTTATAAGCGGCTATGCGGCGTCTTATTTTACGGCGCTTTGCGCCGCGCCTAAAAAGCGGTATTCGATTATTAAAAGCACGGTTATATTTATTTTTGTATTTTATATAATAGTTTTAGTGGATTTCACGCTTATAGACGATAATCTCGGCCGTAACATATTTAACATATACAACTGGAATACCACCGCGTTTTCGGATTATATAAACCGAAACACCAACATTGTGCCGTTTGCCACGGTAAGGCTTTTTATAAACGCCGTTAAAAACAGCGCTCTGCCGCTTTATGCAGTGCTTGAAAATCTGCTTGGAAATTTGGTTGCGTTTATGCCGCTGCCGTTTTTTCTTGCCTGCCTTTTTAAGCGATTTGACAATTGGTATTCGGTTTTAATTACCGTTTTGCTTTCGGTAATTACGGTTGAGCTGTTACAGCTTTTGTTTCTCACCGGCTCAAGCGATATAGACGACGTTATACTGAATACCGCCGGCGCTATGCTACTTTACGGCGTTTTAAGAATAAAAGGGGTAAGCCGTTTTATAAGTAAAATAACCTTCGGCGTATGGGAGACGGAAAATGGAACGGATTAAAATAACGGCGTGCGCTAAGATCAACCTTTCGCTTTCGGTGCTCGGCAAAAGGGAGGACGGCTACCACGAGCTTGATACCGTAATGCAAAGCATTGATTTAAGCGATACCGTGTATATTGAAAAATACAGCGGTATTATTACCGACTGCAGTGGTATAAGCGCGGAAGAAAACATAGCCGCAAGGGCAGCAAGGCTGTTTTGCGAAAAAACGGGAGCCGAGGGCTGTAAAATTAAAATTGAAAAGCGCATACCTGCGGCGGCGGGCTTAGGCGGCGGCAGCGCGGACGCCGCGGCGGTGCTTGCAGGGCTGAACAGGCTTTATAAAACGGGTATCAGCGAAACGGAGCTTTGCGAAATTGCGGTAAAAATAGGGGCGGACGTACCCTTTTTAATTGCAGGCGGCACGGCAAGGGCGCGCGGAATAGGCGAAAAGCTTACGCCGCTTATGCCGCTTAAGGACTGCTGTTTTCTTATAGCAAAGGCAGAGGAAAAGCCTTCCACCGCCGAAATGTTTTCAAGGCTTGACAGTACCGATTACATAAAGCCCGATATTGAAAAAACGGTTAACGCGGTAAATCGCGGCGATTTAAACGGGGTGCTTGAAAATCTCGGCAATTCGTTTGAAATACTGTGGAGTAAAAGCCCCCTTAAGGAAATGCTTTCAAGCACGCACCCCGCCGCCTGCTCGCTTTCGGGCAGCGGTCCCGCAAGGTTTGCGGTATACGGCGATTTAAACGCCGCGTTACGCGCAAGGGATAAGCTTTCGGCAAAGGGCGTTTTTTGCGAAATATGCAGGCCTTTAAATAAATCGCTTATATTTGAATGAAATTTTAATTTCGAGTCAATATTCATAACAGAAACCTTATTTTAAATTGTTTAAAGGAGCTTTGTTATGAATAAAAAATTATTTTCACGCCGCGCGGCGGAGCTTTCGCTGCTTTGCGGGCTTTTATGCTCGGTATTTCTTTCGGCTGCGCATTTCGGCGCCGCCTGCGACGACCTAAGAAGCAACGTTTTGCGGTTACATATAATCGCAAATTCAAACAGCGCCGAGGATCAGGCGGTAAAGCTTAAGGTAAGGGACAGCATATTAGCGCAGACCGCCGATATTTTTGACGGCAAAACAAGCCTTAAGGAAGCCGAGGCGTCTGCGGCGAAAAACATTGAAAGGCTAAATGAAGCGGCGGTTAAAACGCTCAGGGAAAACGGCTTTAATTACGGCGCCGCGGCTGAGATAGGCAACAGCTATTTTGAAACCCGCGAATATGAAGATTTCACCCTGCCTGCCGGCAATTACCGCTCGCTTATAATACGGCTCGGAAACGGCGAGGGCAAAAACTGGTGGTGCGTTGTGTTTCCCGCAGTCTGCGTGCCCGCGGCGGGCGACGCAAGGCTTTCGGACAGCACCGCAGAAGTCAGCGCCGATATAGCCGAGCACCCGAATAAATATGTAATGAAGTTTAAAACGGTGGAAATTTACGAGGACCTTAAAAGGCTTTTATCGCGTTAAACACGCCGCTGTACCAAGTTAGTCTTGACTTTTTTGTAAATTTACTTTACTATAGTATTTGTAGAAATTTCGGGTTTACGGAGGAATTTGCTTTGGAAAATTCTAAAAAAAGTATGGATACTATAGTGGCTCTTGCCAAAGGACGCGGTTTTGTATACCCCGGCAGCGAAATATACGGCGGTCTTGCGAATTCGTGGGATTACGGCCCCTTGGGCGTTGAGCTTAAAAACAATATTAAAAAGGCGTGGCTTAAAAAGTTTGTGCAGGAGTCTCCCTATAACGTAGGGCTTGACAGCGCTATTCTTATGAACCCCGAAACTTGGGTGGCTTCGGGTCATTTAGGCGGATTTTCCGACCCGCTTATGGACTGCAAAAGCTGCAAAACCCGCCACAGAGCGGATAAGCTTATTGAAGATTATGTGGCTGAAAACGGTCTTAACGATAATCCCGCCGCTATGAGCGACGAGGAAATGATGCAGTATATAAAGGATAAGGGGATTGCCTGTCCTGACTGCGGCAGTCACGATTTTACCGATATACGCAAGTTTAACCTTATGTTCAAGACCTTTCAGGGCGTTACGGAGGACAGCACCTCTACGCTTTATTTACGCCCCGAAACCGCTCAGGGTATTTTTGTGAACTTTAAAAACATTGCGCGCACCACGCGCAAAAAGGTACCCTTCGGCGTAGCGCAGATAGGTAAATCCTTCAGAAACGAAATAACCCCCGGAAACTTTATTTTCCGTATACGCGAGTTTGAGCAGATGGAGCTTGAATTTTTCTGCAAGCCCGGAACCGACCTTGAATGGTTTGAATACTGGCGCGGCTTCTGCCGTAAATGGCTGCTTGATTTAGGTCTTAACGAAGAGCATTTAAGGCTGCGCGACCACGATAAAGACGAGCTTTGCTTCTATTCTAAGGCCACGACCGATTTTGAGTACCTGTTCCCGTTCGGCTGGGGAGAGCTATGGGGCGTTGCGGACCGTACCGATTACGATTTAACGCAGCACTCAAAGCATTCGGGTCAGCCGCTTGATTATTTCGATCCCGAAACAAACGAAAAATATATACCCTATGTTATAGAGCCCTCTTTAGGCGCAGACCGCGTGCTGCTTGCCTTCCTTTGCGACGCATACGACGAGGAGACCGACGAAAAGGGCGATACAAGAACGGTTATGCATTTCCATCCGGCTCTCGCTCCCTTTAAGGCGGCGGTTTTGCCGCTTTCGAAAAAGCTTTCGGATAAGGCGGCAGAGGTTTACACCGAGCTTGCAAAGGACTTTATGATAGACTTTGACGACGCAGGCTCAATAGGCAAGCGTTACCGCCGCGAGGACGAAATCGGCACGCCTATCTGCGTAACCTACGATTTTGATTCGCCGGAGGATAACTGCGTTACCGTGCGCGACCGCGACACTATGGAGCAAAAGCGCATACCGATAAGCGAGCTTAAGGCTTACATTGCCGACGCCGTAAAATTCTAAAACAGGGGTAAGGATATGACTTCAACGCAGATACTTTTAATGGCTGCCGAGCTGCTCGGCGGTCTTGCGTTTTTCCTTTACGGAATGACAATGCTTTCGGGCGGGCTTGAAAACCTTACGGGCGGCACACTTGAGCAAACGCTTAAAAGGGTTACAAGAAATCCGATTTTAAGCTTTTTCCTAGGTGCTGGCATAACCATTGCAATACAGTCTTCATCGGCTATGACGGTTATGCTTGTGGGTCTTGTAAATTCGGGCATAGTTGAGTTTTGCGATACATTCGGCGTTGTTATGGGCTCAAATGTGGGCACAACACTTACCGCGTGGCTTTTAAGCCTTGCGGGCATCGGCGGCGATAATTTCTTTTTAACCCTTTTAAAGCCTATGACCTTCGCACCTATTCTTGCCTTTTTGGGAATACTTTTAAGAATGATCTCAAAAGAGGAAAAGAAAAAGAACATAGGTCTTATATTCATAGGCTTTGCCATTCTTATGACGGGAATGGATTTTATGAGCAATTCTATGAATTCCGTTCAGGAAATGAAGGGCTTTCAGAACCTGCTCACGGCTTTCAGCAGTCCCATAATCGCGCTTTTGATATCTGTTGTTTTTACGGGCATAATTCAGTCCTCCGCCGCAACGATAGGTATTGTTCAGGCATTGGCGCTTACGGGAGCCATAACCTATGAAATGGCAATACCTCTTGTACTCGGCGCTAACATAGGCACCTGTATTACTGCGTTTCTTTCAAGCTTCGGAACAAACAAAAACGCAAAACGCGTTGTTGCGTTACATATATATGTAAACGTTATCGGCTCGGTTGTATGTATGATAATTCTTTACATACTAAAGGCAATAGGCGTAAGCGTTCTGTCAATGACAGTTTCTATGTTCGGCGTTGCAATCATACATACCCTTTTCAATCTTGTTAATACGGTATGTCTTATTCCGTTTAAAAAAGCCGTTTTCAGGCTTTGCGAGCTTACCGTTAAAAACAGCGACGATAAAACGCATACCGTTTTTCTGGACGAGCGTTTGTTCAACAATACGGCTCTTGCGGTTTCGGAATGCCACCGCCTTACAAACGAAATGGCGGAATATGCAAGAACCTCGCTTATTAAATCAATAAGTCTTATTTCCACTTATGACGGCGAGACCGTAAATTATATTAAAGAAACCGAAGGTCTTATAGATAAGTATGAGGACAAGCTGGGCACTTACCTTGTGCGGTTAAGCAACAACGAGCTTTCGGAAAATCTTTCCCATTCGATAGCGCGTATGCTTCACAGCATAGGAGATTTTGAGCGCATAGGCGACCACGCCCTTAACATATGCAAGGTTGCCGAGGAAATGCACAACAAGGGCATAAGCTTTTCAGACGAGGCAAAGCGTGAAATTGCCGTTATAACAAACGCCGTTACCGAAATACTTAATATGACGGTAGACTCCTTTGTTAACGACGATATAGAAACCGCCTCGCACGTAGAGCCGCTTGAGCAGGTTATAGACAAGCTTAACAAAAGGCTTAAGTCACGCCATGTTGCAAGGCTTCAAAACGGCGAATGTACCATTGAGCTTGGGTTTGTATTTACCGATCTGCTTACAAATTACGAGCGCGTTTCGGATCATTGCTCCAACATTGCGGTTTACACAATGCAGCTGCCGAGCGATAAGCTTGACGCGCACAAATACTTAGCAAAAATCAAAAATTCCGAAGACGGCACTTTTGTGGACGACTTCAATATGTACAGCGAAAAATATTCGCTTAATAATATTTAATATTTCCGCCCTGCCCGTTTTATCCGTGCAGGGTGTTTAATTAAACCGGAAAAACATATTATTTAATATAATTTTATTAAGGAGTAGGCTATGAACAAGGAAAGAATACTGCGGCCTGTCAGGCGTATTCACGGCGGTATGCTTTTACCGCACTTAAAGGGCACTGCCGACGCTGAATCGCTTATGATGCCGCCGCCCGATACCGTAAAAATACCTATGCTTCAGCATATAGGCGCTCCGGCGGAGCCTGTTGTGAACACGGGCGACAGGGTTTTTGTAGGCACGCTTATAGGCAAAGCGGCAGGGGCTGTAAGCGCCGCGGTGCATTCAAGCGTTTCGGGCACCGTAAAGGCGGTGGAAAGCGTAATTTCGGGCGGTAAAGAGATAAAGAGGGTTGTAATAGACTCAGACGGGCTTATGGAAAAGGATCCGTCGCTAAAGCCGTTCGACGTAAATAATGCGCAGGATATAGCAAACGCCGCCGCCGAATGCGGGCTTGTCGGCCTTGGCGGCGCAGGCTTTCCCGCAAGCGTAAAGCTTACGGTTAAAGAGGAAACCCCGATAGACACCCTTATTATAAACGGCGCCGAGTGCGAACCTTACATAACAAGCGATTACCGCGAATGTATAGAAAGCTATAACGACGTAATAGAGGGCGTTTATCTTTTAAAGGATAAGCTTAACGTTAAAAACGTTATTATATGCATAGAAAGCAATAAGGAAAAGGCAATTACCAAGCTTTACACCATAGCCGCCGATAAGCGCGACGAGGACGACGCCGTAAGGCTTATGAAGCTGCCCACAAGCTACCCTCAGGGGGCGGAAAAGGTAATTATATATTCCGCAACCGGCAGGCGGGTGCCCGCAGGCAAGCTGCCGAGCGACGTTGGCTGCATAGTAATGAACATAACAAGCGTTGCCGCGCTTTACAGGTTTATTAAAACGGGTATGCCGCTTGTTTCAAAACGCATAACGGTAGACGGCACCGCCGTTAACGAGCCTAAAAACGTTATCGTACCCATAGGCACCCCGATAGAAAAGGTGCTTGAATTTGCAGGCGGCGTATCTGACGACGCGGCGGAGATAATAATGGGCGGACCTATGATGGGCGTGGACGTTTGCGATAAGGAAGCCGTTATAGAAAAGCGTAACAATGCCTTAACGGTGATGAAGGAAAGGTTTAAGGAACCCGACGCGTCGCCCTGTATACACTGCGGCAGATGCGCCGCGGCATGTCCTATGCGGCTGTATCCCACCGCGGTAGAGGCGGCGCTTAGCCACGGCCTTAAGGATAAGCTTAAAACGCTTAACGTTAATTACTGTATGGAATGCGGAAGCTGCTCCTACGTATGTCCCGCAAAGCGGCCGCTTACACAGGCAATGCGGCTTGCAAAGGCAGAATTAAGGAGGTAAAACGCAATGAAAGATATGCTTAACGTTTCGTCTTCTCCGCATATAAGGCACAGCGAGACTGTTACGGGTATAATGGGGGACGTTATAATAGCTCTTATGCCCGCGGCGGTTTACGGCTGCATACTTTTCGGGATTCGCGCAGCGGCGGTGCTTGCAGTTTGTGTTTTAACTGCTGTTTTAAGCGAGCTTTTGTGGGATAAGGCGCTTAAAAAGCCTAACTCGGTAAAGGATCTGTCGGCGGTGGTAACGGGGCTGCTGCTCGGTATGAATCTGCCGCCTACGCTGCCGTTATGGCAGGCGGCAATAGGCAGTGTTTTTGCAATTATAGTTGTAAAGCAGATGTTCGGGGGAATAGGCTGTAATTTTGCCAACCCCGCAATTGCGGCGCGTATAGTGCTGTTGGTTTCATTCCCGTCTTCTATGACAAGGTTTATCGAGCCGGTTTCAGACGTTGTTACCTCGGCAACGCCGCTTGGATACATAAACGGTACAGTGTCAGAAGCGTTTACCTTTAAATCGCTGTTTTTCGGTATGCACGCGGGATCAATAGGCGAAACCTCGGCGTTTTTACTGCTTGTGGGCGGCGTTTATTTAATGCTCAGGCGCATAATTTCACCCGTTATACCGGCGTGCTTTATAGGCACGGTGGCTCTCTTTTCGTTAATTTCGGGTCAGGATATTGCGGTTTCGGTATTGGGCGGCGGCTTAATTCTCGGCGCTGTGTTTATGGCAACCGATTATACAACAAGCCCCGTAACCGCGCTCGGTAAGGCGGTTTTCGGCGTGGGGTGCGGCGTTATTACCTTTGTTATAAGAAAATTCGGTTCCCTGCCCGAAGGCGTTTCATATTCTATACTTATTATGAATATTTTGACGCCGTATATCGACCGTTTCACCCTTTCAAAACCGTTCGGTTATATAAAACCGAAAAAGGAGGAACCCGAAAATGGCTGATATAAAGGCGATAATAAAAAACAATAAGGACGACATTATAAAGCCGGTTGCGGTTTTGCTTGCCATTTGTATAATAATTCCGCTGGCGCTCAGTGTTACAAACAAAATAACGGCTGAAAAAATAGTGCGGCTTGAAACAGAAAACAGCAATAAAAATATGGCTCTTCTTGTTAAGGCGGAAAGCTACGAAAGGTGCGAAACAAACGGTATAGTGTATTACGCCGCCGTAAACGGCGGAAATACCGCAGCTTACATATTTACCGAAAGCGCAAAGGGCTACGGCGGCGACGTTTCGGTTATGACCGCCGTTAATACCGACGGAACGGTATCGGGCACGGCTATACTCGACGTATCAAACGAAACGCCCGGTCTTGGGCAAAACGCCGCTAAGGAAGGCTTTTATTCGCAGTTTAAAGGGCTTAAAAAGGGTATATCTCTGCTTAAAAACGGCGCGGACGGCGAAAAGAACGAAATAAACGCCGTAACGGGCGCCACAATAACCTCTGCTGCGGTTACGCGCGCGGTAAATGCGGCGCTTGACGATTTTGATAAGGTAAGGGAGGCGGAAAGCGGTGAAGAATAAGTATTTAGGCTATTTTACAAACGGGCTTATTAAAGAGAACCCGACTCTTCGTTTGGTGCTCGGCACCTGCCCTACGCTTGCCGTTACCACCGCTGCGGTTAACGGTATAGGAATGGGGCTTTCGGCAACTGTTGTGCTTATATGCTCTAACCTTGCAATATCCCTGCTTCGTAACATTATACCCGATAAGGTGCGTATTCCTGCGTTTATTACCATAATCGCGGGCTTTGTAAGCGTGGTGCAAATGCTTGTAAAGGCGTTTTTGCCGGCTATTGATAAGGCGCTTGGTATTTACCTGCCGCTTATAGTGGTAAACTGCATTATACTTGCACGTGCGGAAATGTTTGCCTCTAAAAATCCGCCGCTTGCAAGCGTGCTTGACGGCGCGGGTATGGGCATTGGCTTTACCGCCGTGCTGACACTAATGGGCGCGGTAAGAGAGTTGCTCGGCGCAGGCTCGCTTTTCTCGTTCCCCGTAACCTCACGCTTTATAAGTCCTATGATAATATTTTTACTGCCGCCCGGAGGATTTTTTGTTTTCGGTATGCTGGTGGCGGCTTCCAACGCCATAGCAAAAAGGAGCGGCAAAAAGCCTGTGGAGCATTTAGGGTGCGAAAGCTGCCCTTCTAAGGAAATGTGCGGTCAGGCAGACGTAAAGGAGGCGACGGAAAATGAATAGCACAACAATAGCCTCGATCTTACTTGCGGCTATACTTACAAATAATATGGTTTTGTCGAAATTCCTCGGAATTTGCCCGTTTTTGGGAGTTTCCAAAAAAACCGATACCGCCCTTTCAATGAGTATTGCGGTAACGCTTGTAATGGTGGTGTCCGCCGCGGTTACGTGGCCTATTTATCACTACATACTTTATCCCGATTATACCTATCTTGAAACGATAGTGTTTATACTTGTTATTGCGGCGATAGTGCAGTTAATAGAAATTGTGCTTAAAAGGTACATAAAGCCGGTATATAATTCGCTCGGTATTTATCTGCCCCTTATTACCACAAACTGCGCGGTGCTTGGTATTACAATGCTTAACATTACAAACGGTCTGGGGTTTGTGCAGTCGCTTGCCAACGCGTTCGGCGCGGGGCTTGGCTTTATGCTTGCAATGCTGCTGTTTTCGGGCGTAAGGGAAAGGCTTGAAACCGCCGATATTCCCGAATTTTTAAAGGGCTTGCCAATAACGCTTGTTGCGGCGGCGCTTGTGTCTCTTTCGTTTTTAGGCTTTGCCGGAATAGGGGGTTAAGGTTATGGAAATAATTATACCCGTTATAATAGTCGGCGTAATAGGGCTTATAGCAGGCGTGGGGCTTTCGGTTGCTTCAAAGCTTATGGCGGTGCCTGTGGACGAAAAGCAGGAAAAGCTGCGCGAGGCGCTTCCCGGCGCTAACTGCGGCGCCTGCGGATATTCGGGGTGCGACGGTTATGCCGCCGCAATAGCAAAGGGCGAGGCAAGCCCCGATAAATGTGCGCCGGGCGGAGCTGCGGCTGCCGCGGCGATTGCCGAAATACTCGGCGTAGAGGTGGAAAGCGATGAAAAAATTGCTTTTATTGCCTGCCGCGGCACGCGCGAAAACACCAAAACCAAATACGGATATGAGGGAATACAAAGCTGCCTTGCGGCAGGTATGCTGCATTCGGGCCCGCTTGAATGCGAATACGGCTGTTTAGGCTTCGGGGACTGCGCAAGAGTCTGTCCCTTCGGCGCAATCACGGTAAAGGACGGCAGACCGAACGTGTGCGGGGATATTTGCACCGGCTGCGGAAAATGCACCGCGGTATGTCCCAAAAGGCTTATATCGCTTGTTCCAAAAGGTGTTAAAGCGGCGGCGGCCTGCTCTAACAGGCAAAAGGGAGCGGCGGTTGTAAAGGCGTGCGGCGTTTCGTGCATAGCCTGCAAAATGTGCGAAAAGGTATGCGAAAGCGGCGCTGTTAAGGTTACCAACAACGTTGCGGTTATTGATTACAGCCTTTGCACCGGCTGCGGAAAGTGCAAAACTGCCTGCAAACGCAAGGTTATAATATAAAGCGGTAATAAAAACCCCCCTTTTTAATTAAGGAGGGCTTTTTATTGCGAATACATAGGGCGTGGCGGTATACTTTCGCTTACCTGTCATTGCGGTGCGGGTGTCCGGTGGACGCCTCTGCGAAGCAGAAGCACCGACCGAGCCGGCAGGCGAGACCGCCGCAAGGTGCGCGGCAATCCGTTTCTCTTTTAAGGGGATTTACGGATTCTTTCGCGCTATGCGCTCAGAATGACAAGCGGTTTAGTTGCTGCAAATACCGTGGGGTGTACGGAAAACCACCGTCCTGTCATTGCGGTGCGGGTGTCCGGTGGACGCCTCTGCGAAGCAGAAGCACCGACC
>ERZ808240.3905-NODE-3905-length-13887-cov-8.429728_pt1 | contig 13887 bp, 11 predicted proteins | sample MGYA00521084_ERZ808240 | MGnify/ENA primary metagenome ERZ808240 (study PRJEB31516, sample SAMN03275571) | gut metagenome | biome: mammalia-associated habitat; material: feces | host: Papio cynocephalus | place: Kenya | collected 2012-08-06 ... | reverse complement strand
ACCTCTCCGTCTCGGCTTCGCCGAGCCACCTCCCCTGAGAGGGGAGGCTTTTACTTTTGCTTTATTCTTTTCTTTATCACTGCGTCGATATAGTCGCAGGTAGCGGGGAAGTTTTGGGTGAGGGCGTTATTGGGGATACGGAGGACGTGGAGACCGAGGGAGGCGAGGTAGGCGGTACGGGCGGCGTCGTAGGACTGGGCGGCGGGTTCGCAGTGCTGAGAGCCGTCGAGTTCGATGACCAGACTGGCCTGCATACAGAAAAAATCCACGATGTAGTTTCCGATCACACGCTGCTTATAGATATGTACCGGGTAGTCCCGCAGGAAGCCGTACCACAGGCGGCGTTCTTCTTTGGTCATGCTTTTGCGGAGCGAACGGGCGTTTGGGATCAGGTCGCGGTTGGACTGCATAGGGTACCTCCTTTCTGAGCTCTCGTTGGGGCTCCCCTTGCAGGGGAGCTGGCGCCGTGAGGCGACTGAGAGGTTGTCGCGGGGTTTGGAGATGTGCGTGGGAAGAGACAACCTCTCAGTCACGCTTCGCGTGACAGCTCCCCTGGAAGGGGAGCCTTGGGCGCTGCGGCGGGGCTGCTCCCCTGGAAGGGGAGCCTTGGGCGCTGCGGCGGGATTATATAAATATATTGTATCGTTTTCCTTTCCATGCGGCAAGTGGAATTGCGGATTTTATGGAAGTATGATAGAATGGAGAAAAACGGGTAAAGGAGAACGGGGTTTGGACGGGAAGCGGGACAAGGTTTATTTGCGGTGGGGGCTGACGGCGCTGGGGGTGATCTGCATCAGCGTGGTGCTGGTGGTGATCTTTACGGACTTGCCGGGGTTCTTCGGCGTGCTGCGGGGGTTGGAGGCGATTTTGGAGCCGCTGATCTTCGGGGTGGTATTCGCGTTTCTGCTGAATCCGATCGTGCGGTTCGTCGACACGCGGCTCGGGCCGCTGCTGCGGGCGAAGACGAAGTGGAAGGCGCAGGCCGTGCGGAATGTGAGCCGGGGGGCGGGCGTGGTCACGGCGGTGGTCGTGGCGGCGCTGATCCTGTACGCGTTTTTCTCGATGCTGCTGCCGCAGCTGTATGAGAGCGTGGTCGGGATCGTGGGCAACGCGGAGAATTATTACTCGAGCATCGACCGGTGGGTCACGAACGTGCTGGAGGACAACCCGGAAATTCAGGGGTACGTGGACACGGCGCTGGGCAAGATCTATGAATTCATCAACAACTGGGTCACGACGACATTCCTGCAGGACGTGCAGAAGCTGCTGACGACGGTGACGACGTCGGTGGTGGCGGTGGTGAAGAGTCTGATGAACGTGCTGATCGGGCTGGTCGCGTCGGTGTACATTCTGTGGTCGAAGGAGACGTTTCAGGCGCAGGGGAAGAAGATCATCGTGGCGGTGTTTTCGCGCAGGGGCGCGGACCATATTTTCTACCTCGGGCGGAATATCTACCGGGTGTTCAACGGGTTCGTGATCGGCAAGATCGTCGATTCGGCGATCATCGGCGTGCTGTGCTACATCGGGATCCTGATCTTGAAGATGCCGTATCCGGCGCTGATCGCGACGGTCATCGGCGTGACGAACGTGATCCCGTTCTTCGGGCCGATCATCGGGCTGGCGCCGTGCGCGTTCCTCATTCTGCTGGTCAACCCGCTGCAGGCGTTTTATTTCGTGATCTTTATTCTGGTCTTGCAGCAGGTGGACGGGAACGTGATCGGGCCGAAGATCTTGGGGAACACGGTGGGCATTTCCGGGTTCTGGGTGCTGGCGTCGATCACGATCGCGGCGAGTCTGTTCGGGTTCGCGGGGATGATCCTCGGGGTGCCGGTGTTCGCGATCATCTATCTGCTGATCTCCGACGCCGTCAACGAAAAGCTCCGGAAAAAGTCGCTCACGACCGACACGCGGGCCTATCGCGACATCCAGACCGTCGACGAGCTGCCGGGGACGGAGGAAACGGGCGAAAAATAGGCCAGATTTTGGAGAACTTATGATGCAGGATACGCTGAATTCGTTTTTTTCACAATTAGAGCCGGTTTCGTGGCTGTGCTATGTGTTTCCGGTGCTGGCGCTGGGGATCTTGGTGCGGTGCGCGGTGAGCCTGCTCACGTTCCGGCGGGAGCCGGAGGTCTGGGCCTGGCTGACGACGCCGGACGGGACGCATATCCCGGTGACGCACTGGGAAAGTCTGGTCGGGCGCGGCGCGGGCTGCGACGTGCAGCTGGGGTACCCGACGATCTCGCGCACGCACGCGGTGTTGACGCGGTATGACGACGGGAGCTGGACGATCTCGGACGCGCAGTCGAAGTCCGGCGTGTTCGTCAACGGGCGGCAGACCGCGCTGGCGGCGCTGCGGTTCGGCGACGTGATCACGATGGGCGGGGTCAACTTTACGCTCGTGCCCATCACGAAGGAGCAGGAGCGCATCCAGGCCGGCACGCGCACGCGCGCGGGCCGCGCCGTGCGGCAGGCGCCGACGCTGCTGCTTTTGACGCTTTTCCAGCTGCTGGCGGCGCTGCAGCTGATCCTCGGCGGGTGCGACGCGGCGCTGGAGCTGACGGCGTTCGGCGGGCTGATCGGGCTGGAATGGGCGCTGTATCTCGGGCTGCGGATCTTCCGCAGGACGGGGTTTGAGGCGGAGACGCTGGCGTTTTTCCTGTGCACGATGGGGCTGGCGGTGGTATCGAGCTCCGCGCCGGAGAGTCTTGTCAAGGAGCTGCTGGCGGTCGCGGCGGGCGTGTGCGTGTTTCTGGCCGTGTGCTGGTCGCTGCGCGATCTGGAACGGGCGAAGGCCGTGCGGTATCTGGCCGCGGTGGCGGGCATGGGGCTGCTGGTGTTCAATCTGATCTTCGGCGTGGAGAAATACGGCGCGCGCAACTGGATCCAGCTGGGCGGGCTTTCGTTCCAGCCGTCGGAGTTCGTGAAGGTGTGCTTCATTTACGTCGGCGCGTCCACGCTCTCGCGGCTGATGGCGAAGCGGAATATTATTCTGTTTATCGCGTATTCCGCGGCGATCTGCGCGTGTCTGGCGCTGATGAAGGATTTCGGCACGGCCGTCATTTTCTTCGTGGCGTTCCTGGTCATCGCGTTTCTGCGCTCGGGCAATTTTGCGACCATCGCGCTGGCGCTGGCCGCGACGGGGTTCGCGGGGGTGCTGGTGCTGCGGTTTCTGCCGTATGCGCGGAACCGGTTTGAGGCGTGGGGGCACGTGTGGGATTACGCGCTCACGACCGGGTATTCGCAGACCCGCTCGATGATGTGCATCGCGTCCGGCGGGCTGTTCGGCCTCGGGCCGGGCAAGGGGTGGCTCAAATATGTCGCGGCGTCGGACACCGATCTGGTCTTCGCCTTCGTGTCGGAGGAGTGGGGGCTGATTTTGGCGATCATGATGGTCGCGTGCATCGTGATCCTCGCGTGCTTTGTGGTGCGCTCGGCCCCGGCGGGGCGCAGCTGCTTTTATACGATCGGCGCGTGCGCCGCGGTGACGGTGATGGTCACGCAGACGATCCTCAATGTGTTCGGCATGGCGGACTTCCTGCCGCTGACCGGCGTGACGTTCCCGTTTGTGTCGAACGGCGGGTCGAGCATGGTGTGCGTGTGGGGGCTGCTGGCCTTTATCAAAGCGGCGGATACCCGGCAGAACGCCTCGTTCGCCATCCGCCTGCCGCACGGCGCGCAGGAGCTTCCGCAGGAGCCGGATCCGGAAGAAGACCTCCCGGACGACGCGGAGGCGGACGCCGATGCGGAGGACGAGAGCGTCTGGAGCCCTGACGGACGGAAGGAGGCGGGCCGATGAAAAAGGTATCGCGCCGCGCGCTGTTCGCGCTGGCGCTGGCGATCGTGCTCGCCGCGGGGACGCTGGCGTTCTGCGTCAAATATGCGGTGAACGCGGACAAATGGGTGACGTTTTCCGGCAGTCCGCATGTCTATACCGGCACGAACCTCACGGGCGGGAAGATCTATGACCGCACGGGCACGCGCATCCTCAACACGACGGACGGGCGCGTCTACAGCTCCGATGCCGCCGTCCGCGCGGCGACCGTCCACCTGCTCGGCGACCGCTACGGCTATATCAGCGCGCCGCTGCTGGGGAACTTCGCCGAGCAGATGATCGGCTACGACAAGATCACCGGCCTGAGCGAAGCCTCCAAGGGCACGGCCAGCGCCCGGCTCACCATCAGCGCCGACGTGCAGAAGGCCGCACTGCAGGCCCTCGGCAGCTACCACGGCACAGTGGGCGTCTATAACTACAAAACCGGCGAGATCCTCTGCGCCGTGACCAGCCCGAGCTATGACCCGGACAACATCCCCGATATCGCGGGCGACGAGACCGGTGATTATGACGGCGTGTACCTCAACCGCTTCTTTGATGCGTCCTATACGCCCGGCTCCATCTTCAAGCTCGTCACGAGCGCCGCGGCGCTCGAAGCCGACGCCGCCTCCAAGGACCAGACCTATACCTGCACCGGCGAGACGATCATCGGCGGGCAGGAGATCATCTGCATGGGCAAGCACGGCACGCTTTCGATGACGCAGGCGCTGGCGCACTCGTGCAACGTCTACTACGGCGAGCTTGCCGCCGCCCTCGGCAAGGACAAGCTGCAGGCCGCGGCCGACCGGCTGGGGCTCAACGGGACGCTCCGCTGCGACGGCTATACCGCCCGCTCGACCGTCGATCTGTCGGACGCGGACGAGGGCAGCGTCGCCTGGGCCGGGATCGGACAATATACCGACCAGGTCACCGCCCTGCAGTTTCTGCGCTTCATGGGCGTGATCGCGGGCGGCGGCGAAGCCGCCGAGCCCTATCTCATGCAGAAGATCTCCCGCGCTGGCCAGACCGTCTACGAAGCGAAGACTGAAACGACTGGGCAGCTGCTCTCTGCCGCCACGGCCAATACGCTCAGCGATATGATGCGCAGCGCGGTCGTGAACCAGTACGGCGCGTGGCAGTTCGGCGAGCTGACGGTCTGCGCCAAGTCCGGCACGGCCGAACGGGAAAACGGCCCGGCCGACGCCATGTTCGCCGGCTTCGTGCAGGACGAAGCCTACCCGCTGGCCTTCGTGGTCTTCGCCGAGCAGGGCGGCTCCGGCAGCCAGATCGCCGCCCCCATCGCCGCCAAAGTCCTCACCGCCTGCAAAACAATGCTCGATACGCCGAACCCGAACGGTTGAGGAACGCGCCCTGTAGGGGCGGGGCTCTGCTCCGCCCGTGCAGGAGGCACTGGTTTTACGATGATCTCCGGCGAATTCGTACTGCCCTTCGGGCCGATGTAGGCATCGGCCCCTACAGCTTCCGTCAAAATCTGCAGCAGCGGGTGGAGCAAGAGCCCCGCCCCTACAAACTCCCCTGCAAGAAGGTAACACCTATCAAAATTTCAGTCGCACCTTCTATTGACGGCAATTGTTCTACGGCAACTAGCTGCAAATCTGATACCCCCGTATCAGGCGGCGCGCAGCAGAAACTCGTAAGGTGAGTATCGAGTGGAACGGCGCCCAAAACATTGGTTCTTGCCTGAATTCAGAGGCAGGAAGCACCAAACGTAACCCAGCGCCCCTTTTCTCCCCCATCTTTTCCGGCAAGACGGAAAAGATGGGGCCGCCGGAGGCAACCGGCAGCTGCAAATCTGCTACAACCTCTCAGTCAGCTGCGCTGACAGCTCCCCTGGGAGGGGAGCCTGGGGACGCGCTTTCCGGGGGCATTTACCATACAGAAGGAGGATCCACCATGACGGATTTCCACGCGCTGATCCACAGCTACCAGAACTGCGCCTGCGGGCAGGCGCATACGTGCGCCATCCGGGATATCGAGATCGGCAGCGGTCTTGTCCGCAGCGTCGGCGATATTCTCCGGAAAAACGGCTTCGGCCCGCGCCTGCTGCTGGCGGCAGACGAGCAGACGCTCGCCGCGGCGGAGGGCATCGAGGCCTCGCTCGCCAGCTTTACCGTCGTGCGGCACATCTGGCCGACCATCCGCGTGGCCACGATGCAGGACGTGGAGACGATCGAGCGTTATTTTGACCGGGTCGACGGCGTGCTGGCCGTTGGGACGGGGTCGGTCCACGACCCGTGCCGGCTTGCCTGCGCGCGGCACGACGTGCCGCTGTGCCTGTTCGCCACCGCCCCGTCGATGGACGGCTTCGCGTCCTACTCCGCACCCATTGTGAACGGGAATTTCAAGATCACGTATCCCGCCAAATGTCCCGAGGTCATCATCGGCGACACGAAGATCCTGGCGGGCGCCCCGGCGGCGCTCAAATCCGCGGGCTTCGGCGATATGATCTCCAAATACGTTGCGCTGATCGACTGGCAGGTATCGAATCTTCTGACCGGGGAATCCTATTGTGAGCGCGTCGCCGCGCTCACGCGGCAGGCCGCCGACCAGATCTTTGCCATGGCCGGGAGCGTCACGAAGCGCGACGAAAAGACCGCAGCCGCGATCTTCGAATCCCTCCTGCTGACGGGCATCGCGATGAGCTTCACCAAGACCTCCCGCCCCGGCAGCGGCACGGAGCACATCATGGCCCATTTCTGGGAGTGCATGGAGCTGCTGGACGGCAAAACGCCCAATTACCACGGCGAGGACGTCGGCGTCACGACGCTGATGATCCTGCAGTACTATGAAAAGCTCGCGCAGCTGCCGCAGGTGACAGCCCATCCGGAGGTCTGCAACTGGGACGAGATCTACAGCATCTACGGCGCGCTCGCCCCGGACGTGCGCAAGCTCAATACCCCCGACACCATCACCGACGGCATCGACCCCCGCCGCATCGAAGCCTGCTGGCCCGAGATCCGGCAGATCGTGCGGTCCGTGCCGTCCTACGAGGCCTGTCTTGCCGCCATGCGGCAGGCGGGCTGCAAGACGACGATTCAGGAGGTCGGCAAGGACCCAGACTTCGTCCGCGTCAGCTTCCGCTTCCACCCGTACATGCGCCGCAGGCTCTCGCTCAAGCGTGTGAGCCACATGCTGGAGCTTCCCGCCGATCTTTTTTGAACCAACGATACAAGGAGCACCAAACGATGGACAACTACGATGAAAAACTGAACTACAGCTTTGAACCGGCCGACCCCGCGCCCGCAGAGCCCGCGCAGCCGCTGCAGCAGGCCAAGGAGGAGATCCGCCGCAGCGGGCGGCACACCGGCCTCAAGATCGCGGCCCTGCTCACCGTCGTGGCGATCGTCGCCGCGGTCGGCGGATACGCGCTGACGCGGGCGATCGACGCACTGGGGCAGAAAAACCTCGCCGAACAGCAGACGAGCGTCGACGCCATGGCCGAGCAGACCGTCGAGCCGGAACCCGCCGCTGAGACCGCCGCGCAGCCTGAAGACGACAAAGGCGCCTACCGTCTCGAGCGCCAGCCGCTGCCCGATACGCTCCCGTCCAACGACGCAGGCAAAACGCTCACCCCGACGCAGGTCTACCAGATGAACGTCGGCGCGGTCTGCGGCATCGCCACGCAGGTAAGCACCAACGTCTGGGGCCAGACCACGACCTCTGCGTGCACCGGCAGCGGCTTCGTCCTGACGGAGGACGGCTACATCGTCACGAACAACCACGTCGTCGCGGACGCGAACGAGGGCTCCATCGTCGTGCAGCTCTATTCCGGAGAGGAATACCCCGCCGAGATCGTCGGCACGGACAGCATGAACGACGTCGCGCTGCTGAAGATCGAGGCCGAGGGCCTGCAGACCGTCACGATCGGCGATTCTGACCAGATCGAGGTCGGCGAGACCGTGGAGGCCATCGGCAACCCGCTGGGCGAGCTGACCTTCACAATGACCGCAGGCTACATCAGCGCGCTCGACCGCGAGATCACCCCCGACCGCACGCCCATCAACATGCTGCAGACCGACGTCGCCATCAACGCGGGCAACTCCGGCGGTCCGCTGTTCGATATGGACGGCAACGTCATCGGCGTGACGACGGCCAAGGTCTCCGGCACGACGGAATCCGGCGTGTCCATCGAGGGTCTCGGCTTCGCCATCCCGATCAACGACGTCATGCGCGTGGTCTATGACCTGCAGCGCTATGGCCGGGTCCTGGGCCGCGCCTATCTCGGCGTGACGCTGCAGGATCTCGACAGCACGGTCGCCGCGACCTACAACCTGCCCGCCGGTCCGCAGATCGTCACCGTGACCGAGGGCAGCTGCGCGGAGACCGCCGGGCTGCAGCCGCGCGACATCATCCTGCAGTTTGAAGACCGCGAGATCAGCTCCTACACCGACCTGAGCGCGGCGCTGGTCAAGCAGAAGGCCGGCGACACCGTCACCCTGAAGATCTACCGCGCCGGCGCGGAGCTGGAGATCACCCTCACGCTCGACGAACGCCCCGGCGAGAGCGAGATCGACGCGACCGAGCAGCAGGCGCAGGCCGAGCTGGAGGGTCAGGCCGATCCCGACACCGACATCCCCGACTTCGGCGGCTTCGATGGCTACGGCTACGACTACGATATGGATTGACACAGATACAAAAAACGCGCCCCGGAAAGGTCCGGGGCGCGTTCTGTTATTTGGAAATTTCTCAGAAGATCGCAACGACTGCGCCGTTGTAGGTGTTCTCGATGTAGGTCTTCACAGCGTCGGACTGCAGGGCCTTGACCAGGGCCTGGATCTTGGCGCTGTTCTCATCGCCCGCGCGGCAGGCAATGATGTTGGCGTAGGTCTGGGCCGCGTCGCCGGAGGCGTCTTCGATGGCCAGAGCGTCAGAGGCGTGGAGACCGGCCTGCAGGGCGTAGTTGCCGTTGATGACAGCGACGGTGCCCTCGTTGGAGTTGGCCAGCTGTGCCGGGACGGTATCGGCCTGCAGGGCCTGCACGTCGTGGCCCTTGGCGTCGACGATGTCGAGCGTGGTCACGCCTTTTTCTGCGGAAGCGTCGGCGGGCAGCTCAATGAGGCCTTCCTGAGCCAGCAGGAGCAGGGCGCGGGTCTCGTTGGAATCGTCGGCCGGGATCAGGATGGTCGCGTCGGCGGCGATGGCGTCGACAGAGTCCACACCGTTGCCGTACAGGCCGAACGGCTCATAGTGGATCTTGGCAGCGGAGACGAGGTCGGTACCGTTGGCAGCGTTGAAGCTGTTCAGATACGGGGTGTGCTGGAAGTAGTTGGCGTCGAGCGAGCCGTCCGCCAGGGACTGGTTGGGCAGGACATAGTCGTCGTACACAACGATCTGCAGGTCGTAGCCTTCGGCGGCCAGGGTATCCTTGACCTGCTCGAGGATCTCTGCGTGCGGGGTGGAGGAAGCGCCGACCTTCAGCACCTCGAGCTTGCCGTCTGTGGTTTCGGCAGCGGCGGTATCGGTGGTGGAATCGGCCGCGGTGTCAGCGGTCTCACTCTTGGCTGCGCAGCCGGCGAGAGCAGCGACGATCAGCAGAGCGGCAAGAACGATTGCAAGTACCTTTTTCATGATAATGACTCCTTTTTCGATGATGTAATATAAACTGGCTGTTTGGTTTTTCTGATCCGGACGACTTCGGTCACATTCGTCCGCAGCGCCAGTTGATACGCAGAAGATATTCAAAGATCTGTCTCATTGGCGGCTCCTTTCAGCGCGCGCGCTTATCCGTTTTGCGGAGGATGCGCGTACCGACGATCTGGATGACCTGCACGATGATGACGATCAGGAACACGCAGACCCAGACGACGAGCTTCTGGCTTCTCTGGTGGCCGTAGATGATGGCGACCTGGCCGAGGCCGGTGCCGCCGAGCGTGGCGGCGAGGGCGGTATAGCTGAGGATCGTGACCGTGGAGATGATCGAGCCGGAGATGAGCGACGGCTTTGCCTCCGGCAGCAGCACATGCCAGATGATCTGCAGGTTCGTGCAGCCCATGGCCTGCGCGGCCTCGATGACACCGGCCGGGACCTCCTTGAGCGAGGATTCGACCATGCGGGCCACGTACGGCGCGGCGGCAATGATCAGCGTGACGATGACTGCGCCGTTGCCGGTCGACGTGCCGAGCAGCAGTCTTGCCGCTGGGATCATGGCGACCATCAGGATGACCGCCGGGATCGAACGGAAGAAGTTCACGATAAAGCCGAGCACCGTATTGACGCCCTTGTTGGGGTGCAGCCCGTCCTTATCCGTGACCCAAAGCACCACGCCGAGCGGTAGGCCGATGACATAGGCGAACAGCGAGGTCAGAAACGTCATATAGACCGTCTGCCACACGCCGAGCTGGATGATGTGATTGTCCCACAGCTTCAGGAAAAATTCGGTTGCCATTTACCGTTCCTCCTTCCAGGTCAGGCCGCTGTTTTTCAGCCAGCTGATGACCTTTTCCGCGTCGTGCTCGTCGTTGGGCAGCTCAAAGATCATGTGGCCGTAGGCCGCGCCCTCGACGGATTTTGTGTCGGCGAACAGCACGTTGACCGGCACGCGGCACGCGAGGATCATCTCGGAGATGACCGGCTTCTGCGTGTTTTCGCCGTTGAAGATGATGCGGACCTTGCGCCCGCCGGTCGTCGGCTCGAGCACCGGCCGCTCCTGCGGCAAGACCAGCTCCCGCGCGATATCGGACTTCGGGCTCGTGAAGACGTCCGCCACGCGGCCCTCTTCTGCGATGCAGCTCTTGTCGATGACCGCGACACGGTCACAGATCTGGTCGATGACCTTCATCTCGTGCGTGATGACGATGATGGTGACGCCGAGCGTCTTGTTGATCTCGCGCAGCAGCTCCAGGATCGAGCGCGTGGTGTTGGGGTCGAGCGCGCTGGTCGCCTCGTCGCAGAGCAGGTACCGGGGATTGGTCGCCAGGGCTCTGGCGATGGCCACGCGCTGCTTCTGGCCGCCGGAGAGCTGCGAGGGATAGCTTGCAGCCTTGTCGGAAAGGCCGACGACCCGCAGCAGCTCCTCCGCCCGCTTCTTCGCTTCCGCCTTCGGCGTGCCGGAGATCTCCAGCGGGAAGCAGATGTTGCGCAGGACCGTCCGCTGCTCGAGCAGGTTGAAGCCCTGGAAGATCATGCCGATCTGCCGCCGGACCTGCAGCAGCTCCTTCTGGCTGAGGGCCATGATGTTCTGCCCGTCCACCAGCACCTCGCCGGAGGTCGGCCGCTCAAGCAGGTTGATGCAGCGCACCAGCGTCGATTTGCCCGCGCCGGACAGGCCGATGATGCCGAAAATTTCGCCGTCCGCGATCGTGAGATTCACATCCTTCAGCGCTTCCACGCTGCCGGAGGCCGAGGAATAGATTTTGCCGAGATGCTTCAGCTCGATCATGGGTGATCCCCTTCCAATGTTTTTTCTGCACAAATAAAAAGAGCCGGGAAACTCACATCGTTTCTCAGCCCCGATCCCGGCAGCCGCGCTGCCAATCTGGAATTTTATGAAACAAAGCGAGCCGAATTTTGCGTATGCGAAAACATGCACATGCTGCGCATGCACATCGGCATCATCATAGCGGTCGTAAACAGCTGCTTCATCGCGTGTCGGCTCCTTTCCTGATTTCTGGGGCCATTATATCCGCCCGGTCAGAAAATGTCAATGGATGATTCGTGAAAAAATGTTGCTGCTTCGCCGTATTTTTTGTGCAGACAGAGCAAACCGGCTCCCGCGCAGGCGGGAGCCGGTTTGCAGGACGCTCATTTCATGAACTTCTTTACCATCCGCAGCTTCTTTTCCGAGTACGGGTGGTAGCGCAGCGGCAGATCGAGCCAGGTCGCTTTTTTGACGATCGAGCGCGCGTGGGTGAAGGTCTCGAAGCTCTTTTTGCCGTGATAGCTGCCCATGCCGCTGTGGCCGACGCCGCCGAAGGGCATGTGCGTCGTGGCCAGATGGATGATCGTGTCATTGATGCAGCCGCCGCCAAACGAGCAGCTGTCCAGCACCTGCCGCTCCGCGGCCCGGTCGGACGTGAACAGATACAGAGCCAGCGGCTTTTCCCGGCCGCGGATGAAGTCGATGGCCTCCTGCAGGTGTTCAAAGGTCAGCATGGGCAGGATCGGCCCGAAGATCTCCTCCTGCATCACGGGGCTGTCCGGCGAGACGCCCTCCAGCAGCGTAGGCGCGACGAAGCGCGTTTTTTCGTCAAAGGTGCCGCCGACGCACGCGTTTTGCTCTTCGAGCAGCTTCGTTACGCGGGCAAAGTGCTTTTCGGATACGATCACGGGCATCTCGTCCATCCGGCCGTCCGGGAAGAATGCCTGCAGCGCCGCCCGGTATTCGCGCACGAAGGCGTCCTTGACCGACGCGTCGATCAGCAGATAATCCGGCTCCACGCACGTCTGCCCGGCGTTCAGGACCTTGCCGAAGGCGATGCGCCGCGCGGCGAGCTTCAGATCGGCCGTCTTGTCGACGATGACGGGGCTCTTGCCGCCAAGCTCCAGCGTGACGGGGGTCAGGTGCTTCGCCGCGGCCTCCATCACGACCTTACCAACTGCGACGCTGCCGGTAAAGAAGATCGTGTCGAACCGCTGGGCGAGCAGCGCGCTGTTTTCCGCGCGTCCGCCCTCGACGGCGGCAATGTAGCGCGCGTCAAAGGTCTCGCGGATGAGCTTTGCAATGGCCGCGCTCGTGGCCGGGGCGTAGGCCGAGGGCTTGACGACGGCGCAGTTGCCGCCGGAGATCGCGCCGACCAGCGGCGACAGGCACAGCTGCACGGGGTAATTCCACGGCGAGATGATCAGCGCCACGCCGTAGGGCTCGGGCGAGATGAAGCTCTTCGACGGGAACTGCGCCAGCGGCGTGGGGACTGCCCGCTCGCGCATCCAGCCCTTCAGATGCTTCAGATGGAAGCGCAGCTCCTCAAGCACCATGCCGGTCTCGCACATGTAGACCTCCATCGGCGCCTTGCGGAAATCCTGCATCATCGCCTGCTCGAGCAGCTGCTCGTTGTCCCGCAGGGCCTGCTGCAGCTTTTTGAGCTGCGCAAGGCGGAAGGCATACGGGCGCGTTGCGCCGGTGTCAAAATACGTCCGCTGCGCGCGGACAAGCTCCTGAATGTCCATGGTATCTCCTGTTCCAAAACCGCCGGAAGCGGCGCTTCCGGCGGTTTTTATGCGTTATTTGCCGAAGCTCTGCAGCTTCTGATAGGCCGCTTCCCACTCCGGCGCGTGATGCGGCTCGTAGGTGTCGACCGACTCGGAGCGGCGCACGACGGCGCGCAGCTCGTCCACATCCCGGATATCGCCCAGTGCCATGGCCTGCGCGAGCAGGTTGCCGATGGCCGCGCCCTCGACCGGGCCGGTGATGACAGGGCGGTCGATGGAGTCGGCTGCGAATTGGTTCAGCAGCTTGTTCTGGCAGCCGCCGCCGACGATGTTGAGCGTGTCGATGCGCGCGCCCTTGATCCCCTCCAGCCGCTCCAGCGCCCAGCGGTACTTGAGCGCAAGGGATTCATAGATGCACCGCGCGGTCTGCCCGACCGTCTCCGGGACCGGCTGGCCGGTCCGGCGGGCGAAGCTGCGGATCTTCTCCGGCATCTGGCCGCCGGCGTAGAAGGTGCTGTCATCCGTGTCGATGATCGTGCGGAAGGGCTCGGCCTGCTTCGCTTCCTCGACGATGTCGTTCCAGCTGAGTTTTCTCCCGGCCTTCTGCCAGTCTCTCCTGCACTCCTGGATGAGCCACAGACCCATGATATTGCTGAGCGGCCGGAAGCCGCCCTGGATGGTGCCCTCATTGGAGAAATTTGCGTCGCGCACGGCGTCCGTCAAAATCGGCTCGTCCGTCTCCACGCCGAACAGCGACCACGTGCCCGACGAGCAGAACGCGAAGCTGCCCGTGCCGGGGATGGCGGCCACGGCTGAGGCCGTGTCATGCGTGCCGACGGCGGCGAAATGCGCCTGATCAATGCCCAGCTCCTCCGCCAGCTCCGGGCGGAGCCGGCCGCGCAGCGTCCCTGCGCGGTCGATGGGCATGAAGATCTTTTTGGGCAGGCCCAGCGCGTCGATCGTCT
>ERZ808240.3904-NODE-3904-length-13893-cov-2.996170_pt1 | contig 13893 bp, 12 predicted proteins | sample MGYA00521084_ERZ808240 | MGnify/ENA primary metagenome ERZ808240 (study PRJEB31516, sample SAMN03275571) | gut metagenome | biome: mammalia-associated habitat; material: feces | host: Papio cynocephalus | place: Kenya | collected 2012-08-06 ... | reverse complement strand
TTAATCTCCAGGCACAAGCGGCCACCGGGGCGCAGGGCGTGGCGGGCGTAGCGCCCTATGGCATGGTAGAAGAGCAGCGGATGGGCATCGGGGACGAAGAGGGCCAGTGCGGGTTCGTACCCAAGGACATTGGCGGCCATATCACCACGCTCGCACTCGCAGATATAGGGCGGATTGCTTACGATGACGTCCCAGAGGTGATGGTCATCGGGGGCATGGAGCACATCTTGCCGGCACCACGACACCCGGGCTCCAAGGCGGCTACCGTTCTCGGCGGCCACCTGGAGGGCCTGGGGCGACACGTCCCAGGCCGTGACCCTGGCCTGGGGATTGTCGAGCGCGGCGGTAATGGCTATGCAACCCGACCCGGTACCTATGTCGAGCACGCTGAAAGGGCCCGTAAAGCCACGGCTCACCATGGGCAGCAGCAACTGGGTCTCGGGACGGGGGATGAGCACGCCGGGGCGCACACTGAATATTCGCCCGCAGAAGTCGGCCTGTCCCAATACATACTGTACGGGTTCCGACTTTTCGAGACGCTGCATAAATTCCTCTAATTTCAGTAGGCTGTCTGCAGATAATTGGCTAACTTTGCCCATATAAACATCGGTGGACGTGAGGCCGAAACCCTCCTCGAGCACCAGGCGCACGATGGCGCGGGCCTCGTGATCGCCATAGAGAGGAGAGAGCCTGTGGCAGAGTTCATTGTATGTCATACGCACAAAGTTATAAATATTTTCTGACATGAACCAGCTTGATACTGACAAAAAATACATGCGCCGCTGTCTGCAGCTGGCCGCCAACGGACGGGCCAATGCCAAGCCCAACCCCATGGTGGGCGCGGTGCTGGTATACGAAGACCGCATCATCGGTGAGGGTTACCACATACGCTGCGGAGGCCCCCATGCCGAGGTAAACTGCTTCGCGGCGGTGGCCGAGGCCGACAGGAGGTATATACCCGAGGCCACGCTCTACGTAAGTCTGGAGCCCTGCTCGCACTATGGCCGCACGCCGCCCTGCGCCGACATGGTGGTGCGCCAGGGAGTGCGCCGCGTGGTGGTGGGGTGTGTAGACCCGTTTGCCAAGGTTCACGGCAGGGGCATCCAGAAGCTGCGCGATGCGGGCATCGAGGTCACCGTGGGTGTGCTCGAGGCTGAGTGCCGGCAGCTGATACGCCAGTTTGTCATTATGAACACGCGCCAGCGGCCATACATTATCCTCAAATGGGCGCAGAGTACAGACGGATTTATGGACGACCACTTTAGGCCCACCATGATTTCCAATAGCTTTACCAAGATGCTGTCGCACAGGCTGCGGGCCGAGAGCGATGCCATATTAGTGGGCCGGGTAACAGCCGAGCGCGACCATCCGCAGCTGACGGTGCGCGACTGGAGCGGGCCCGACCCCGAGCGTATCGTGCTGAGCCACGACACATCGATAGAACAGGTCTTAGCGCATCTGTACGAGGCGCGCAGCCAGTCGCTCATCGTCGAGGGGGGCGCACGCACGCTCCAGAGCTTCATGGAACGCAACCTGTGGGACGAGCTGCGTGTCGAGGTGGCTCCCGTAACCATAGGCGAGGGCACCCCGGCTCCCCATATACCTGCCGGGGCCATCGTGGGCGAAAGCCACAATTATGACGGCCATCTGTACGACATTCTGTATAACCCTTATACTCTTTCAGACAGCCATGAGCACCAATAGATTTACAGCGCGTCTGAACGACGGGGGCGAGTACCGCCGCCGCGAACTGGTCGAAAAGATAGAGCGGGCTATAGGGCAGATGACCGAGGCGCAGTTAGAAGCACTGGCCTACGACCTGTTTACCAAAGGCTACATAGAGGAGTAGCCCTGGGCCGCAGCCGCGGGCAGGGCCGAAGGGGCCGCCACAGCCCTACGCGCGCCTGCGCATATATATATAAAGGTGGGCATGGCGGCTGCTATGACCTGGGGCATCGCCTTTTTGGCCGCCATCAGCGCGACAGTCACAGCAATGGCTAACCAACTGATTATAACACAGTTTACACGTATAACAGCCACGATATTAACAATCGTTAGCGTTGCTATGCCATTGGCTTAACACATTTTTACAGGTTAGTGCATAGCCATTTTTGCTATAAGGGCAGTTTGTTGCTACCTTTGCATTGTCTACTTCCGGAACGGACAACAGAGAGTTAAACAAACACAAGTAACAAACTATTAAAAAACAAAAGAACTATGCTGAAGTACAAACTTTTTCAAGACAACAGATCCAATTCGCACTACCCTGGTAAGTGGTACGCCCACGTAAACGTCAACGAGACATTTAACATCGACAAACTGGCCGAGCACATGGCATCGCACAACTGTCCCTTCTCGAAGGGAACCATCAAGGGAGTTCTCACCGACATGGTAGTGTGTATCAAGGAACTGGTACTACAGGGCAATGCCGTCAAGATAGAGAACCTGGCCATCTTCTCGCTGGGCATCCAGAGCAAGCCGGCCGACTCGGTAGCCGCCTTCAACGCCAAGGAGAACATAGCCAACTACTTCCTGAGAGCCAGGGCTACCGGCCAGTTTACCAAGGCCCAGCTCAAGCAGGTAGCCTCTATCTCGGAGCTGACCACCTACAAGGCCGAGGACAAGGCTGATGCCGAGAAGAAAGACTGATACTAACCACCAACTACTTAAAGACTATGAAACAGAATGGATGGAAACTGGTTTTGCAGGTAATCATATCCGCGCTGACCGCACTGGCAACGTCGCTGGGCATCAGCTCGTGCTGCTAAAAACCTAAAGTGGGTGGGAGGAGGCTCCCGGGGGTCTCGCTCCCACCCTTACCAATGGCAGCTGCAGGCACAGAAGGCACGGCACAAAAAAAGGCAGCCACCATGGGCTGCCCAATTGTAAAAGACCTTACAATATTATTTGTTAACTGCCTCGGCCAGTTCGGCACCAGCCTTGAACTTAGCCACTTTCTTAGCGGCAATGGCTATCTTCTCGCCATTGGCAGGATTAACACCCTCGCGAGCAGGACGCTCTATAACGGCAAATGTACCGAAACCTACGAGCTGTACCTTATCGCCAGCTACCAGGGCAGCCTTAACTGCATCTACTGTTGCATCGAGTGCCTTCTTGGCATCAGCCTTGCTCAGACCAGCGGTCTCCGCGATCTTAGCAACCAATTCTGTCTTGTTCATAATGTGAATATTAATGGTTAATGTTATAGATAATCGTCTTTTGAGTTCACAAATATAGACCAAAGATTTCATAAAACAAACAAAAAATAAAGAAAAATGTCGTTTTTGTATAAAAAAAATGGTTTAGAGGCGTTTTTTATAGCTTTAACGGATATTTTTCGTAATTTTGCGGCAGTTTTCAACGCATTAATCACAGAGTATAAATATGATACGAAATATCCCACCAATTACAAAGAACCTCTTGTTCATTAACCTGATAGCCTTTTTGACCATGCTGATACTGGGAGGAATAGGCGTGGACCTGAACAACCTGCTGGGACTGCACTTCTTCATGGCCTCTAACTTCCATATCTACCAGCTGGTTACCTACATGTTTATGCACGCCACCTGGGCACACATACTGCTCAACATGTTTGCCCTATGGATGTTTGGCAGTACGATAGAGCGCACCTGGGGCAGCCGGCGGTATCTCATCTACTATATAGTATGTGGCCTGGGCGCCGGCATTATCCAGGAGTTGGCCCAGTTTGTGGACTTCTGGGTAATGGCGGCAGAACAGATACCGGGGTTCGAACTGAAATATGCCGGACAGGTGGCGGCCAATAGCAGCGCCATGCTAAACCTGTGGACGACAGTAGGAGCCTCGGGAGCTGTATACGGCATCTTGCTCGCTTTTGGCATGACCTATCCCAACGAGCAGATATTCATCTTCCCCATACCGTTTCCCATTAAGGGCAAGTGGTTTGTGATTATCTGCGCCGCGATAGAGTTGCTGGCCTCCATGGGTGTCAACTCTGACGGGGTGGCCCACGTGGCCCACTTAGGGGGTATGCTCTTCGGACTGGGACTTATCCTGTACTGGCGCAAGCATCCCTATATGGGTACGCAGAGCTTCGCTGCTCGCGGCGTACTTGGCTCCCTGCGCCAGAAATGGGCTCAGAACAAGGCCCGCAGCGCCCAGCATGCCAGCCACAAGGAGAGCGACTGGGACTACAACGCCCGCAAGAAGGCCAATCAGGACGAGATGGACCGTATATTGGACAAAATAAGGAAGAGCGGCTACGACAGTCTGACCAAAGAGGAGAAGCAGAAACTCTTTGACCTGGGTAAGTAACATGATAATAAAGAGCCTCAAGAAGATAATCGCCCAGATGGTGGCCGGGGCCAATGTGGCAACCATCTGTGCTATGCTTATCACGGGATATGCGGGGTGTATATCGCCCGCCACATCACCGTGGCTCACCAATGCGGGCCTGGTGTTTCCCGTGTTCCTGCTTATCAATCTCGGGTTTCTTGTTTTCTGGCTCCTGGTAAAGCCCCTGTGGGCCCTCATCCCCTTTGGGGGTATGCTGATATGCTTTGGCCCCATCAGGACATACACGCCGTTCAACGTGCCGGCCGCGCCACCCGAGGGAGCCATCAAGGTGCTGTCATACAATATCTGGGGATTTGGCAAGGAAAAAGACTGTGACAGCACGTACACCACCATACGCTACATAGCCGACTCGGATGCCGACATCGTATGCTGGCAGGAAGCCAGCACGCCCTCTGATGTCGAGGCGCAGCTCGACTCGCTGGTATATCCCAAGTACAAATACCGAGATACGCTCAAGATAGGCGATGCCGGCGGCATAGGCATCCTCAGCAAGTTCCCTATCCTGGGCCACGAGCACATACCGTACAAGTCTGAGGGCAACCTCTCGGGTGCTTTCCGCCTGGACATTCACGGCGAGGAAGTCCTGGTCATCAACAACCACCTGGAGTGTACGGGCATATCGCTCGAGGAGCGGCAGAAGTTCAAGGAGATGATGAAAGGAGAGATGAACCAGCGCAGCGCACGGCAAGAGTCGCGGCGGCTGATAGACCAGATGGGGGAATCGTCGCAGATACGCGCACCGCAGGCATTGGCCGTGGCCAGCTATATCCGCAAGCACGCTTACCAGAGCATCATCTGTGTGGGCGATTTCAACGACGGGCCGCTCTCTTATACCCACCGCGCCATCGCCAAGGAACTCAACGACTGCTATGTAGCCACGGCCAACGGGCCTGGCATCAGCTATCATCTCTCGGGTTTCTTCGTACGCATAGACAATATTCTCTGTTCTGACGACTGGGAGCCCTATGCCTGTAAAGTAGACAACAGCATCCAGTCGAGCGACCACTACCCCATCGTCTGCTGGCTGAAGAAACGGCCTGGCCCCAAGGGCAATGTGGCCAGAACCCGACACGACCGCTGACAGCCATCCACAAAAAGAGGATGAACCTCACGGCCCATCCCCCTGTAAAGGTTATAGATGTTGTGATTGAAAGTATGGAATGTCTGATTATTTCTGTTCCTGCAGCCGCGGCCCCTCGTCCTTCTGCCGTATGTATTCCTCGTATTCTGCTATCTCGCGCTCACCTATGTGCGACAGTCCGTAGTGTTCCTCGTGCTGACTGAAGTCGAGGCCCACACGCTCGCTCTGCGCGCTGACACGCATGGGTATCAGGCGGTCTATGAGCCAGTAACCCAAGTAACTCATGACAAAGGTATAGACTATCACGATGGCCACCGCCAGCAGATGATAGAGGAAGACAACGACTCCGGCCCACGTACCCGATATGAGCCCTTCCTGAATGAAGATGCCGGTGAGCACCGTGCCGAAGATTCCACCTGTACCGTGGGTGGGAAATACATCCAGGGCATCGTCTATGCGGCTGTGGCTACGCCAGTAGACAGCCACGTTACATATCATGGTGATAACAAAGGCTATGAAGATACTCTGACCCACAGTGACATAACCCGCCGACGGCGTGATGGCCACCAAGCCCACTACGCAGCCCACCGCGGCTCCCATGGCCGACGGCTTGCGACCGCGCAGACAGTCAAAGAATATCCACGTCATCATGGCAGTGGCCGAGGCCGTATTGGTGTTAAGGAAAGCCTTGACAGCCTGGCCGTCGGCATGGAGCGAGCTACCCGCGTTGAACCCAAACCAGCCCAGCCAGAGCATGGCGGCGCCCAGTAGTACAAAGGGTATATTGGCTGGCTCTGACTTGCGGGTCTGGGCGGCACGGCGGCCCAGGAATATGGCACCGGCAAGAGCTGCCACACCCGACGAGGCATGTACCACGATACCACCGGCAAAGTCTACCACGCCCCATTTAAGGAACAGACCGTCAGGGTGCCACGTCATGTGGGCCAAGGGGCAGTATATAACCACCAAGAACCACATCATAAAGAACAAGTAGGCCGAGAAGCGCACGCGCTCGGCAAAGGAACCCGTGATAAGCGACGGGGTGATGATGGCAAACTTCATCTGAAACAGGGCGTAGAGCGCCAGCGGTATGGTGGCACCTCCCAGTACCTTGCCCGTAGGCGTAAGATACGTGTCGGCCCCCACGCCATGAAACATGAGAAACGTGGTAGGGTCGCCCACCACACCGCCGATGTCATCGCCAAAGGCCAAGCTGAATCCGAACACCACCCAGAGCACACTCACCAGTCCCATGGCGATAAAGCTCTGCAGCATGGTCGAGATGACATTCTTGGCACCCACCATGCCCCCGTAGAAGAACGAGAGGCCCGGCGTCATCATCAGCACGAAGATGGTGGCGGTGATAAGCCAGGCCACGTCAGCAGCATTGATTTTACTGAAATCGCAGGTAAACGACGGCTCCGAGGCAAAGAGCCCCGCCACGGCGACGAGGGTCATCCCGGCCATCAGGATGACCCATTTTTTGTGTACTTTCATTGTCTTTTTCCTTTTTTAGATAATTACTTTTATTCTGTATATCCTGAAAACCGTGCCCGAGGCACGCTTCCTATCTTTAAGCACGCTGACCACCAGGCTGTCCATACGCCCGGGCCAGCCGGCCACCATCTACAGCACACCGTCAATAAGCCTGGCGGTGTACGCCCTTGACAGCCCGTCCGCTGGGGTCGTTCTGACCGCGGAACGAGGCGTCCCAGGCCAGTGCCTCGGCTGTAGAGCAAGCCACGCTGGGCACGCTGGGCACGCTGAGGGCCGCACTGTCGCTATGGAAGTGTTCCTCGAAGATGCGGCGATAGTAATACTCCTCCTTATTCTGCGGCGTGTGTATCGGGAAGCGTTCTGCGGCATGCGCCATCTCCTCGTCCGACACAGCCTGGGCCGTCATCTGCTTGAGCGTGTCTATCCACGAGTAGCCCACACCGTCGCTAAACTGTTCCTTCTGCCGCCAGGCTATCTCCTGGGGCAGCAAGTCGGCAAAGGCTTCACGGAGAATACGCTTCTCCATGGTGTCGCCAGGACACATCTTGGCCTCGGGATTGAGCCGCATGGCCACATCCAGGAACTCGCGGTCCAAGAAAGGCACACGCCCCTCTACCCCCCACGCCGCCAGGCTCTTATTGGCCCGCAGACAGTCGTACTGGTACAGTTTGCTCAACTTGCGCACCGTCTCCTCATGGAAGGCCCGTGCCGAGGGAGCCTTGTGGAAGTAGAGGTAGCCGCCGAAAATCTCGTCGGCACCCTCGCCCGAGAGCACCATCTTGATGCCCATCGACTTGATGACCCTGGCCAGCAGATACATGGGGGTCGAGGCCCGCACGGTGGTAACATCGTAGGTCTCGATGAAGTAGATTACATCTCTCAGAGCATCCAGCCCCTCCTGGATGGTATAGTTTATCTCGTGGTGTACGGTTCCTATATAGTCGGCCACCAGCCGGGCCTTGGCCAGGTCGGGCGCCCCGCGAAGCCCCACGGCAAACGAGTGGAGCCGGGGCCACCAGGCACGGGTCCGTCCGCCCTCTTCAACGCGGTGCTCAGAGTAACGGGCAGCCACGGCAGAGATAATAGAACTGTCCAGGCCACCGCTGAGCAGCACGCCATAAGGGACATCGCTCATAAGCTGGCGGCGCACGGCCGACTGGAGCGAGTCGCGTACGGCCGAGGCACTGGCCCCGTTATGGGCCACGTTGGCATACACCATCCAGTCGCGACGGTAGTAGCGCTTCATACTGCCGGCGGGGCTCCAGTAGTAGTGGCCGGGCAGAAACGGCTCATAGTGGTCGCACTGACCCTCAAGAGCCTTGAGCTCGCTGCCCACATAGATGCGGCCAGCCTCATCGTACCCTATATATAAAGGTATAACGCCGATGGGGTCACGGGCTATGAGAAAACGGTCGCGCTGGTGGTCGTAGAGGACAAAGGCAAAGATGCCCGACAGACGTTCCACCATCCGGCAGATATCCTGGTCGGTGGGCTCATGACCATCGGCATACAGGTCGCGGTACAGGGCCAGGATAGGTTCGCAGTCGCTACCCGTCTGGAACTGATAGTCACCGCCGTACTGAGCCCGCAGTTCCTGATGATTGTATATCTCGCCGTTAACGGCCAGCACCTGCTCGCGGTCGGGGGTATATAACGGTTGCCGACCCGACTCCGGGTCTACTATCGCCAAGCGCTCGTGGGCCAGGATAGCCGACCCGCCACAGTAGATGCCGCTCCAGTCGGGGCCGCGGTGTCTTATCTTCTGGCTCATGCGCAGGGCTTTCTGGCGCAGGGCGTCAGTCTGAGTGCCGATATTAAGAATGGCTACTATTCCACACATATTTATATTATTAGAGGTTTATCCTGCATCGCAACGCCGTATCAGTTAGCCACGCGCAGCCCTACTTGGACTATCGTATTGCCACTATAACAGCAGTAACGATTTCACTTTGTCACTTATTTGTTGCAAAAGTAGTTCATTTTATCATTATTATTCACATAATAGCTACGATTTGATTTTTCAAAATCGTCAAAATATTCATATTGTAAGCCACGATTACCACAGCGCTTACAATATGACACAAAAAGAGTATTATTAGATTATAAAGTGTAATTTTAGCATAAATAAAAGATAAAAGGGCATTATTGCTGGTAGTATTCATGTAATTATCTGTAATTTTGCAATCAGAAAATAAGTTTTTAGCCATTACAGCGATGATGAAACATCCCACGATACACTTCACCAAGATGCACGGAGCCGGCAACGACTACATCTATGTAGACTCCAGCCGCTACCACATACCCGACCCCGCGGCGGCGGCACGCCTATGGAGCGACCGCCATACCGGTATAGGGAGCGACGGACTGGTGCTGATAGGCCAGCCGTCGATAATGAGCGGGGCCGACTTCTCCATGCGCATCTTCAACGCCGACGGCTCAGAAGCCATGATGTGCGGCAACGCCAGCCGGTGTATAGGCAAGTACCTATATGAGCGCGGCCTGACTACCAAGACCGCCATACGGCTCGAGACGCTATCGGGGGTAAAGACCCTGATGCTCACCCTGTCGGCCAATGGGCGCTCGGTAGAAAGCGTCACGGTAGACATGCTACAACCCACCCTCCACTGCGCTGCGCAGTACGATGAGCAGGTGGGAGTCGATGCCCTTCGAGAGATAGGGCATCCTTTGTTTGTATCCATGGGCAATCCCCACTGTGTCATCTTCGTAGACGACCTGAGCCAGGTAGACATCGCGCGCGAGGGAGCCCGCCTGGAACGCTACGCGGCTTTCCCCCAGCGATGCAACATCGAGTTTGCCCAGCTCACCGAGCCAGCCACCCTGCGCACACGGGTGTGGGAGCGCGGGTCGGGCATCACCATGGCCTGCGGTACCGGGGCCTGCGCCACGGCCGTAGCCGCCGCCACCTTAGGCATAGCCCCACGCCAGAGCCACATCGTGATGGACGGTGGCACACTCACCATAGACTGGCAGGCCGACGGGCACGTCATGCTCAGCGGCCCCGCCGCCTTTGTCTTCGAGGGCGACATCGCCCTCTGACACGCCACCGCGCGGCCGCCACTCATACCGGATATTATAATAATGTATATATATGGCATTAGTTAACGAACACTTTCTGAAGCTATCCAACAATTACCTCTTCGCAGACATAGCCAAGAAGGTAAACGCCTTCAAGGTTTCGCACCCCAAGACCGAAGTTATCAGCTTAGGGATAGGCGATGTAACCCAGCCGCTGTGCCCGGCCGTCATCGAGGCCATGCACCGCGCCGTAGACGAGATGGCCGTCAAGGCCTCCTTCCGTGGCTACGGTCCCGAGCACGGCTACGACTTCCTGCGCGAGGCCATCCTCAAGAACGACTTCCTCTCCCGAGGCATCCACCTGGACCCCAGCGAGATTTTTGTCAACGACGGCGCCAAGAGCGACACCGGCAACATCCAGGAAATAGTGCGCTGGGACAACTCGGTGGGCGTTACCGACCCCATCTACCCCGTGTACATCGACTCTAACGCCATGATAGGGCGTGCCGGCACCTTCAGCGACGGCCGGTGGAGCAACGTGACCTACTTCCCATGCACGGCCGAGAACGGCTTCATCCCCCAGCTGCCCGACCACCGCGTCGACATGATATATCTGTGCTACCCCAACAACCCCACTGGCACCGTACTACCCAAAGAGGAACTGCGCAAGTGGGTAAACTATGCCCTGCACAACGATGCCATCATCTTCTACGATGCCGCTTACGAGGCGTACATCCAGGACGACAGTATCCCCCACTCTATCTACGAAATCAAGGGTGCCCGCAAGTGCGCCATCGAGTTTCACAGTTACTCTAAGACGGCCGGCTTCACCGGCGTGCGCTGTGGCTACACGGTCATTCCCCATGAGCTGAAGGCCATTACCATTGACGGCCAGCAGACGGTAGAGCTCAACCACCTGTGGGAGCGCCGCCAGAGCACCAAGTTCAACGGTACCAGCTACATATCCCAGCGCGCCGCCGAGGCCACCTATACCCCCGAGGGCAAGGCCCAGACACGCGCCACCATAGACTACTATATGGGCAACGCCCGTATTATGACCGAGAGCCTGCGCCGCATGGGCTTCCAGGTTTACGGCGGCCAGAACGCGCCCTACCTCTGGGTGCGCACGCCCAACGGCGAGAGCAGCTGGCGCTTCTTCGAGCAGCTACTCTACGGAGCCTCGGTGGTATGTACCCCCGGAGTGGGCTTCGGGCCCAGCGGCGAGGGCTACTTCCGCCTTACCGCCTTTGGCGAGCGCGACAAGTGCGAGGAGGCCATGGGGCGCATAGCCCAATGGATAGGCTGAGACCGCACAGGACAGTAAAATAAACGGACACGGCTGAGCCCATGACGTTTTTTTTCAGTACCTTTGCACGTGTCAGCACCCTGGCAGGCATCAGCCACAGCGCCGCCACAGCGCCGCGGCATAGCATAACCGACATAAAAAAATACATAGATATTCCAACACTAAGATTTTAGGAGACAATGGCAAATTTGAGATTTGAGGTTGTGGCAGAGGCGTTCCACAAGCGCCCTGTCGAAGTGGCTGCCCCCAAGCAGCGCCCGTCCGAATTTTTCGGAAAGTATGTTTTCAACCGTGCCAAGATGTACAAGTATCTGCCCGCAGAGGTCTACGCTAAGCTGACAGACGTGATAGACCATGGCACGCGGCTGGACCGCTCCATAGCCGACGCTGTGGCTGCCGGCATGAAGCAATGGGCGCAGGAGAATGGCGTCACCCACTACACCCACTGGTTCCAGCCACTCACCGAGGGCACAGCCGAGAAGCACGATGCCTTTGTTGAGCACGACGGCAAGGGCGGCATGATAGAGGAGTTTACCGGCAAACTGCTCGTACAGCAGGAGCCCGACGCCTCGAGCTTCCCCTCGGGCGGCATCCGCAACACCTTCGAGGCCCGCGGCTACTCGGCCTGGGACCCCACATCGCCTGTATTCATCATAGACGACACCCTCTGCATACCCACGATATTCATCTCGTACACCGGCGAGTCGCTGGACTACAAGGCGCCCCTGCTGCGTGCGCTGCGCGCCGTAGACGAGGCCGCCACGAGCGTGGCCCGCTACTTCTACCCCGATGTCCAGAAGACCCAGGCCAACCTGGGCTGGGAGCAGGAGTACTTCCTGGTCGACGAGGGCCTCTACTTCGCCCGGCCCGACCTTATGCTCACCGGCCGGACCCTCATGGGACACGACTCGGCCAAGAACCAGCAGATGGACGACCACTATTTCGGCATCATACCCGAGCGTGTGCAGGCATTTATGAAAGACCTGGAGAACAAGGCCCTCGAGCTGGGCATACCGTGCAAGACCAGACACAACGAGGTGGCTCCTAACCAGTTCGAGCTGGCTCCCATATTCGAGGAGTGCAACCTGGCTGTAGACCACAACATGCTCATCATGTCGCTGATGAAGAAGGTGGCCCGCAGACATGGTTTCCGCGTGCTGCTGCACGAGAAGCCGTTTGCCGGCATCAACGGCTCGGGCAAGCACAACAACTGGAGCCTCTCTACCGATACGGGCGTGCTGCTCCACGCTCCTGGCAAGAACGCCGAGGACAACCTGCGCTTCGTGGTGTTCATCGTCGAGACGCTGATGGGTGTGTACCGTCACAACGGACTCATCAAGGCGTCGATAATGAGTGCCACCAACGCACACCGACTGGGCGCCAACGAGGCACCACCCGCCATTATCTCCAGCTTCCTGGGCCGCCAGCTCTCTGACCTGCTCGAGCACATCGTCAAGGCCGACAAGGACGACCTCTTCTCCATGAAGGGCAAGCAGGGCATGAAGCTCGACATCCCCGGAATACCCGAGCTGCTCATAGACAACACCGACCGCAACCGTACATCGCCCTTCGCCTTTACGGGCAACCGCTTCGAGTTCCGTGCCGTAGGCTCCGAGGCCAACTGCGCGTCGGCCATGATAGCCCTCAACGGTGCCGTGGCCGAGGCCCTCAACGACTTCAAGACGCGGGTAGACGCGCTCATCGCCAAGGGCGAGGACAAGATAAGCGCCATCATCGACGTGGTACGCGAGGACATCACCACCTGCCAGCCCATACACTTCGACGGCAACGGATACTCGGACGAGTGGGTAGCCGAGGCCAAGCGCCGCGGGCTGGACTGCGAGACCAGCTGTCCTGTAATATTCGACCGCTACCTGGACGAGTCCAGCGTCAAGATGTTCGAGTCGCTCAACATCATGAAGCGCAACGAGCTCGAAGCCCGCAACGAGGTCAAGTGGGAAACGTACACCAAGAAGATACAGATAGAGGCTCGCGTGATGGGCGACCTGTCCATGAATCACATCATACCCGTGGCCACGCACTACCAGAGCCAGTTGGCTAAGAACGTGGAGAACATGTACGCCATATTCAGCGCCGACGAGGCTGCGCAGCTTACTGCCCGCAACAAGAAAATTATCAAGGAGATAGCCGAGCGCACCCAGATAATAGAGACAGGGGTAGAAGAGCTGGTCAACGCCCGTAAGGTGGCCAACAAGATAGCCGATGAGCGCACCAAGGCCGTGGCCTACCACGACACGGTGGCCCCCAAGATGGAGGAGATACGCTACCAGATAGACAAGCTCGAACTCATCGTGAGCGATGAGCTCTGGACACTGCCTAAGTACCGCGAGATGCTCTTCATACGCTAACATGGCTTATACGGGCAAGCACTTGCTGCCCTAAAATAACAGCGAACCGGACAACTGGTGTTACCGCCAGGTTTCCGGTTCGCTTTCTTTTTTTAAAACGCTACGGTCTGCCCTATACCACAAGGGCCTGCCCATGGCCCTCAGGGCTGGGGGGCGCCGTGACGCAGCATGATAATAGGGGCCTTGCGAATGTTCAGCAGGGCGTTAGTGGGCAGGGCGCTCTTCTGCTCGGCCAGCATGGGGCGGTTCTGATAGGCCATACACTCCCT
>ERZ808240.3903-NODE-3903-length-13895-cov-14.504769_pt1 | contig 13895 bp, 12 predicted proteins | sample MGYA00521084_ERZ808240 | MGnify/ENA primary metagenome ERZ808240 (study PRJEB31516, sample SAMN03275571) | gut metagenome | biome: mammalia-associated habitat; material: feces | host: Papio cynocephalus | place: Kenya | collected 2012-08-06 ... | reverse complement strand
ATCTTGCTAAACCAATAGATAAATTAGAATTAGATAGAGTATTAGATAAATATTTAGAAAAATGATTGAATAAATTTTAATTCTGTTATATAATTTTTGTGTAAATAAATTTAATATTACCTTATCAAGAGTGATGGAGAGAACAGGCTCGAAGAAATCCGGCAACCCTTTAAGTTGGGTGCTAAATCCTGCGGCTTAACCGAAAGATAAAGTTATTTATGGCACTTTTGGTTAAAAAGTGTCTTTTCTTTTTAAGGTAATTAGAAGGAGGCGTTTATGAAAAGATTATTTACAAGTGAAATGGTATGTATGGGGCATCCAGATAAGTTATGTGATTACATAGCGGATTCTATTTTGGATAGTTATATGGAAAATGATAAGAATTCTAGGGTAGCAGTAGAGGTTTGTGCTAGTTATAAGAGAGTTCTTATTATGGGAGAGGTTACTAGTAGTTATAAGTGTGATATAGAAGCAGTTTGTAGGAGGGCTATAAAAGAGGTTGGATATGATAATGATGAATTAGGTTTTAATGGTGATAATATTGATATTATAGTTGATATTAATAAACAATCTAATGATATTGCTATGGGTATTGATGGTGATGAAATAGGTGCTGGGGATCAGGGTATTATTTTTGGATATGCTACTAATGAAACTTCAGAATATTTACCTTATAATTATGTTCTTGTTAGAAATTTAGCAAAAAGGGTATTAGAGGTTAGAAATAATAATATTATAGATTATTTAAGATGTGATGGTAAAATGCAAGTTACTTTAGAGTATGATGATGATAGGCTTGTTAGAGTTCATACTATAGTTATTTCTTTGCAACATAAGGATGGAATTGATACAGATAGATTAAGAAGTGATGTTTATAAATATATTATAAAAGAAGTTATACCTTCTGAATTACTTAAAGATACTAATATTTTAATAAATCCAACTGGTAGATTTGTTATTGGTGGTCCTGTGGGGGATACTGGTCTTACTGGTAGAAAAATTATAGTTGATACATATGGTGGTAGTTCTTATCATGGTGGTGGTGCTTTTAGTGGTAAAGATTATACTAAGGTTGATAGGACTGCTGCTTATTATGCAAGATATGTTTGTAAGAATTTAGTTGCTGCTAATTTATGTGATAGGTGTATGTTAGGAGTTAGTTATGCTATTGGGTGCAGTAAGGAAATTAGTTTATCTATTGATACATTTAATACTAATAAGATAGGTGAGGATAAGATATTATGTATTGTAAATCAAATATTTGACTTTAGTCCTAGTAATATGATAGATGAGTTAGATATGAAAAATATTTGTTATAGAAAATTAACTAATTTTGGACATTTTGGTAGAGAGAATAGTACTTTTGAAAAGTTAGACAAAGTAGATAAAATTAAAGAACTATTAGGTAAAATTATAGCTGATTAGAAATTATGGGAAAATATCTTATTTTAGTTAATTTCATTTACTTATTTGTAGTTTTATGATATGATTTATTTGTAAGAAAGGAATGATAATTATGAAGTGTAATGTACGTGGTGAAAAGATCAAAATTACTGATGCTATTGCTGATTACATAGACTCAAAATTGGGAAAATTAGATAAGTATTTTAAGAATGAAGTGAGTGCTAATGTATTAGTTAAGACTAGAGGTAAAAAGGATATCATAGAAGTTACGATTCCTACTTCACAATATACAATTCGTGGTGAAGAAGAACATGATGATTTATATGCTGCTATTGATTTAGTTACTGATAAATTGGAAAGAATGATAAGAAAAAATAAAACTAGAATTAAAAAGAAAGAAACTGATAAGAGTTTAGATGTATTTAATTTAGATTTTGAATATAATAATGAAGAAGAAAAAGAAGAAAAAAGTTCTATTGTAAAGAGAAAGACTTTAGATATGAAACCAATGGATGAAGAAGAAGCACTATTGGAATTAGAACTTTTAGGACATGAATTTTTCGTTTATAAAGATGCTGCTAGTGGTAATACTCATGTTATATATAAAAGAAAAGACGGAAACTATGGAGTTATAGAAACAAATTAGTTTCTTTTTTTCAAACATTTGTAGTTGGAGGTATATGATGATATTTAATTATAATAAATTAGTTAGAGATAAGATTGTTGATAACATAAAAAAGAAAGGTGTTAATGATATTAAATATAAGATATTAGATGATGATGAATATTTAGAGTGTTTAAATAAGAAATTGATTGAAGAAGCTAATGAGTTTATAGAAAATAATGATATAGAAGAGTTAGGTGATGTTATGGAGGTAATATGCTCTATAATGAAGGTTAAAAATATTGCTTGGGAAGATGTAAAAAATATTGCAGATAAAAAGAGAGAAAAAAGGGGTAGTTTTGATAAAAAAATATATTTAGAATATGTTGATGAAGATGTAGAGAGGTAAAATTTTATGAGTAATATTAATAAAATTAAAAGTGAATTAGAAAAATACATTCCTTATAATGAACAGGAAACTGTTGATAGAAAATTAATGCTAGAATATATAGATAAATTTGATGATATACTTTCTAGAAATAATACATTATGTCATTTTACGGCATCTGCTTGGACTGTTAATAAAGATAAAACTAAGGTGTTGATGGCTTATCATAATATTTATGATTCTTGGGCTTGGTTAGGGGGACACGCTGATGGAGAAGATGATATGTTAGAAGTTGCTATTAGGGAAGTTAAGGAAGAGAGTTCTGTTAAAAATGTTACTCCTTTAGAAGATTCAATATTTTCATTAGAAATTTTAGGAGTAGATAGTCATTTTAAAAGAGGTAAGTTTGTTTCTTCACATGTTCATTTAAATGTTACTTATTTATTAGAAGTAGATGAAAAAGAAGAAGTAAAAATTAAAGAAGATGAAAATAGCGCTGTTAAGTGGGTTCTAATTAATGATGCTGTTAGTTTATCAACAGAATCTAATATGCAGATAATATACCAAAAGATTATAGATAAATTTAAGGAAAAGTATAAATAGTGTGATGATAATAAATAGAAAAATTATCGCTAATTCTTGAGTACTGCCCATAATTATAGTAAATATGGGCAGATTTGCACTAAAAAAACATAAAATAGTCAACAAAAGAGTTAATAAGTATGGTAATTTTTCTTATTTTTTGATAGAATACTAGTTGGAGATGATATTATGCTTAAAATATTTCAAAAATTATTTGATAATGAATATAAAGAATTAAATAGATTTGAAAAAATTGCTGATCAGATTGACGCTCTTGATGAAGATATGCAAGGACTATCTGATAGTGAATTAAAAGAATATACAGAAAGATTTAAAGAAAGACTTGCTAATGGAGAAACATTAGAAGATATTTTAATAGAAGCTTTTGCAGTTTGTCGTGAAGCTTGCTATAGAGCTGTAAATATGAAACCATTTTATTGTCAATTATTAGGTGGACTTGCTATTCATTATGGTAATATTGCAGAAATGAAAACAGGTGAAGGTAAAACATTGACTTGTGTACTTCCTGCTTATTTGAATGCTTTGGATGGTAGAGGAGTTCACATTGTTACAGTTAATGAATTCTTATCATCTAGAGATGCTGAATGGATGGGAAATGTATATCGTTTCTTAGGGCTTACTGTAGGATTAAATTTAAGAGAAAAAAGTGCCGCTGAAAAGAGAGAGGCATATAACTGTGATATAATGTATACTACTAATAATGAACTTGGATTTGATTATTTAAGAGATAATATGGTAGTAAAAAAAGAAAATAGAGTTCAAAGACCACTTAATTATTGTATAGTTGATGAAGTCGATTCTATTTTGATAGATGAGGCTAGAACTCCTTTAATTATTTCAGGCGGAGTTGCTCAAAGTGCTAATTTGTATGTACAGGCTGATAGTTTTGTTAAAGGTCTTACTGAAAATGAAGATTATATAATGGATGAAAAGACTAGGAGTATTAATCTTACTGATGAAGGAAATCATAAGGCTGAAGCACATTTTAATATTGATAATTTATATGATATTAATCATGCTTCTTTAGTTCATCATATTCAAAATGCTTTACGCGCTAATTACTTTATGCATAGAGATGTTGATTATGTTGTCAGTGATGATAAGATTGTTATAGTTGATCAATTTACTGGTAGATTGATGAAGGGTAGAGCTTTTTCTGAAGGATTGCACCAAGCAATTCAGGCTAAAGAGGGTGTTACTATTGAACAAGAGACTAAGACTTTAGCTACTATTACATTCCAAAACTTATTTAGAATGTATAATAAGTTATCTGGTATGACTGGAACTGCTAAAACAGAGGAAGAAGAATTTAGAAATATTTACAATATGTATGTTGTTAGAATTCCTACTAATAAACCTGTAATAAGAGAAGATGCTGTAGATTTATTATATCCTGGTAAAGATGGTAAATATTCTGCTATAGTAAAAGAAATAGAGAGAAGACATAATACTGGACAACCTGTTTTGGTTGGTACTATTGCAATTGAAACTTCAGAATTATTAAGTAAGATGCTTACTAAGAAAAAGATTCCACATGAAGTACTTAATGCTAAGAATAATGCAAGAGAGGCTGAAATAATTGCTAAGGCGGGTGCTAAAGGTGCTGTTACTATTGCTACTAATATGGCTGGTCGTGGTACTGATATTAAATTAGGTGAAGGTGTTAAGGAACTAGGTGGATTATGTGTTATTGGTACTGAGAGACATGAGTCAAGACGTATTGATAATCAGTTAAGAGGTCGTTCTGGTCGTCAAGGAGATCCTGGTTTTACACAATTTTATGTATCTTTTGAAGATGATTTGATGGTAAGATTTGGTTCTGATAAATATAGAGATATGCTTGCTAATTTAGGATTTACAGGAGAACAAGTAGTGCAAAATAAAATGCTTGCTAAATCTTTTGAATCTGCTCAAAAGAGAGTTGAGGGTAATAACTTTGATATAAGAAAAAGATTACTAGAGTATGATGATGTTATGAATAATCAAAGAGAGATTATTTATGCTAGAAGAAATGAAATTTTAGATAATGATTCTATTCATGAATCTGTACTTAATTTATTTAAAGATCATATTACTTCTATGGTTAATGATCATTTGATTCACAATAAAACTTTAGAAGATAATGACTATGATGAAATATTAGAAAGTGCTAACGAGAATTTACTTAAAAGTCATAGAATAGCATTATCTGAGATTAAAGGAAAAGATAGTAATGATGTAATTGATTATATTTATGATATGGTTTTAAAAGATTATGAAGAAAAACTTGCTGATATTCCAGAAGAAATTAAAAATGAATTTGAAAAGGCTATTACTTTGAGAGTTATTGATAATTACTGGATGGAACATATTAGTATTATGAGTGGTTTAAGAGAAGGTATTGGTCTTAGAGGATATGGTAATGTTAATCCATTACAGGCTTATACTATGGAAGGTTATGAGCTATTTGATAATATGCTTGCTAGAATAAATAAGGATGTTAGTATTTATTTATTAAAGGCAGAAATAAGACAAAATATTGAAAGAAAAGAAGTAGTTAAAAAGAAAATAACTAATGATGGAAAAGACGCTAAAAGAGTGCAGAAGAAAAGTGATAAGGTAGGCAGAAATGATCCTTGTCCATGTGGAAGTGGTAAGAAGTACAAACAGTGTTGTGGCAAATAGCCCATAAAATAAGGGATTGTGAGATTTGATAGGACTAAAAAAAGGTTGAAAAAACCTCAAATGTTTGTAATTTGTTTGTAAAAATTACATAATGTTTGTAAAATGGTCCTCAAACCCTTATAAAATAAGGAAAATAATTTACAAACATTTTTACAAACATAATAAATACTAGCAATTTGCTGGTATTTTTTCATTTGCTAAGTAATTAGTGGAGGAAAAAATTATGGGAAATGTTTATGTTCAAAAAAGGGGAAAGGTATATCAATATCAATTTGCTATTGCACCTGTTAATGGAAAAAGAAAATATATAAATAAATCAGGATTTAGGACTAAGTCAGAAGCCATTGAGGCAGGTAATAAAGCATATAATGAATATAAAACTGCTGGTGTACCTTTTAAGGAATGTAATATATCTTATAGTGATTATTTAGATTATTGGTTAGAAAATTATTGTAAGGTAAACCTTAAATATAATACAATACAATCTTACAAATCACTGATAAATAAGTATATAAAGCCAAAAATTGGAATGTATAAGCTTTCAACTATAACAAGTGTAGGATTAAATACCTACATAAGTAATTTATGTGAGGAGTATGATTTTTCAAGATCATATTTTAAAAATATATTAAAAGTGGTAAAAGGATCTTTTCGTGATGCTTGTACTAAATATGGTCTTATAAAGTATGATCCTGCTATGCAATTAAGATTACCAAAGATGGATAAATATGAAGAAGATATTAAGCATTTATATTCAAAAGAAGAAATAGAAAAAATCCTTGAAAGATTTAAAGATAATAGTTCATTTACTTGTGCTTTTTTAACATCTTGTTTTACTGGTATGAGAACAGGAGAAGTATTTGCTTTAACTTGGGATGATATTGATTTTGAAAATAAAATAATCGATGTTAAACATAGTATATATGATAAGCCAAAAGATATAAAAGGTAGATGGTATATAGGAACAACAAAAACCTTCAAAGGTAAAAGGAAAATATATATGAGTGAAACTTTATGTAATGCTTTAATGAATTTTAAGAAAAGACAAGACTATATAAAAAAAATAAGTGGTTTAAATTATACTTATTACCATATAGAAGATGTTGTAAATGAGTATGGTAAGAAAGTTGAACAAAGAATTGTTAAAAGTAGTTTAAGTGATATAAACTCTCTAAAAATTGATTTAGTTTTTGTTAAGGAAAATGGTACTTATGTTGGAACGGATTTAATAAATTATCCTTTTAAAATTATACATAATGAATTAGGAATAACGAAGTGTAGATTTTATGATTTAAGAGGAAGTTATGCTACAACAATATTGAAAAATGGAACTGAATTAAGAGATGTTGCAGATATATTAGGACACAATAATGTTGAAACTACCGAAAACTATTACATATCAAGTACCAATGATTCAAGAAAAGAAGCAACTATTATTTTTGACAATGTCATGAACTCTGATGTTATAAATAAAATAATCAAATACGAGGTATAGTATTGTTTTTTCTTTGAAAAAAGTGTATAATTATATTAGTTAAATGAAGATGCAACCACATTGTTTTTATGTCCAAACTGCAAATTTATATTTTCTACATTTTATTATTATTATTAGTTATTATATAATTGGGTTAAGCAAATGCAAACAATGTTTGTAATTTGTTTGTAAATCATCAAAAAAGATAATACTAATAGTACCAATAGTACCATAAATAAAAACTGTTATTAGTCTAGTAATTAAAGTAATAACAGTAGTTATGATAGTATAATAAATACCATAAATACTAGAAAATATAGTTCTTGTGGAAGTGGTAAGAAATATAAAAATTGTTGCGGAAAATAGTGTAAAATAAGGGTGTGTAATAGTGATGGAAGTAAGTAAGATAAAAAAAGCATTAATAGACCAAAAAAATATTGGTTTATCTGGTAACCTTTATCATAAGACACAACTTGATTTTGCTTATAATACAAATCATATGGAAGGTTCTACAATAACACCTGATGAAACTGCAAGTATTTATGATACAGGAACTATTTTAACAAGTGAAGATAAAGTCATTGTTTTAAAAGATGCTACTGAGACAAAAAATCATTTTACTTTATTTAAATATATGTTAGATACTATTGATGATAAACTAACTGAAGATATGATAAAGAAATTTCATTTTATCTTAAAAGATGGTACTTTAACTGATATTGAAAAAGATTGGTTTAATGTTGGAGAATATAAAAAAAAGAGGAACTTTGTTGGAAATATAACAACATCTCTACCGGGTAATGTGGCAACTGATATGAAAGAATTATTAGATTGGTACAATAAAATAGACAAAAAGACAATTGAAGATATTATTGAATTTCATGTTAGATTTGAAAAGATTCATCCTTTTCAAGATGGAAATGGTCGTATTGGTAGAATGATAATGTTTAGAGAGTGCTTGCATAATGATATAATTCCTTTCTTTATTGAGGATAGAAATAAAGATTTTTACATGAGGGGTATTAAAGAATATCAAACAAATAATGAAAAGGGATATTTGATTGATACTTGTTTAAATAGTCAAGATAATTATGAAAAAATGGTTCATTACTTTTTGGAAGATAGTGAATAATGTAAATGATATAATAAGAATATACAAATAAGGATTATAACTATGTATGTAAAAGTTGTTTCCTTTAAGTATATTCTTTTTTTATAAGTGATAGTTATGGTACAATAAGTGAACTATCCAAAAAAAATTTACAGAATGTAATTTACTCATATAAAAACCTCGTTTCCTTTTTCAAAGAAACGGGGTTAATATCAATTTTTTCTTTTCTTAAAGTATTCTATTATTTTTTCTAAATGCCATAGCTTCTGTTGTAGATTTGATTAGTTGTTTACCAATATTTGGTTCATAGTATTCATAGTAATCTTCTTTAGTATCATCTATTATTCCACGGTAGAAAGCAATTTCATTAATGGCATAATATGGATTTAAACGACGATTTAATTCAGCAATTTTAATTTCTTCTGCTAATACTAAACTACTTATTTTTTCACTACTTATTAAACCTGCTTTTATTTGTTCTAAAATAGCAATTTTTTCATTTTTATTTAAGTATTCATAATATCTATCATAAACTAGTTCTTCTAAGTATTTAATGTAATCTGAAGGTGCTTTATAGTATTTTCTTTTTAAGATGTTTTGTTTATAGGAGAATAAATCGGCATATATTGTTTTTATAGAAATATTTCCACTTACTTGTGGTGGAAGTTGATCTATAAATTTATGATAGTAGGCAAAAATTTCATAGCCATCCATATTGTTTGGTACATCTAATTTATGTAAATATCTTCTTGCTGCTTCTAGAAATTTAAATAGTTCTTTCGAGTCGTCAAATCTACGTTTTTTTTGATTAAAAAGTTCGCTAGAATTAAGTAATCTATTTACTAAATATCCTCCTACAGCATCTATATAGCCTAAACTTATATCTAAATCTTCATTATCTCTTTTACGTTCAAGTATTTTTTTTGCAGTATCATCTTTTAAATAACAATTAAAAACATTGCCTAATTTTAAACCACTATATTCTTGTGGTAAGATATAAAATCCGGTTGTTTCACTTATTGCTTTAGCGTTACTAAAATCGATAGAATTATTAATATAATCAGTTGCATCGGCAATGATTATTTCACCGTTATGCAAGTTTATTTCACACCATCTATGGTCTTGACCGGGAATTTGCATTACTTTATTTTCAATTCCAAAATAATTTAGAATGTATGAATATAGTTGTGACCATTGGCTACATACTACGTATGAAAATAATTTAGCGTTTTTTACATCGATAGGAGTATTAACTATAATTTGTTTTTGTTTATCAGAAACTTTAGTGTATGAAATATCATAATATAGATTATGAGCTAATTCAATGTATACATATCTAGCAATTAATTTTGGATCAGTTAATCTTCTAGCTTTAACTTTATTAATTATGTAGTCAGTCAAACTGTCAGTGACTAAATTTATAGGAACTTTGTTATCTTTGGTTTTATTTTCAGAATTTCTGCTTATAATTAATTTTAATTTTTTTTCAATGTCTTTAATTATTTTTTCATAACCATTTTTGTCGATAACTTTTAACTTTTTTAAATAATTTTCAGCTATTGATGTTTGATTTAATAAATCTTTTTCATAATTTGAACTTACGTCACATGAATGAATAAAGTTTAACATTTCTTTTAATTCTAATTCAGTTCTCATAATTTTTCCCCCTCTTTTTTTAGTAGTGTGTATTCTAGCACAAATGTTCGCTTTTGTCAAATTGAGAAAAAATTTTTCAAGTTAAATTTTGTAATATATGTGATATAATAATTGATACATAGGTGAATACTCTAATATATAAAAATTAAATGTTATTTGTTAACTGAGCAGTGTACAATTTAGTTTATTTGGTTCTTAAAATAAAAAATATTAAGATAAATAACTTTATTTAGTTTAATGGAAGGGTGGTTTTTATGTCTAAAGTATCTAATGTTATAACGATGTTAGGATTGTTACAAACAGGTAAAAAATATAGTATTAATGAACTTTCTAATAAACTTGAAGTTTCAGAAAGAATGATTAGAGTTTATAAAGAGGACTTAGAAAAAGCTGGAATTTATATAGACACAATTATGGGACCATATGGTGGATATGTATTAAATCAATCAGTTCGTATGCCTGTAAGAAAATTTAAATTAAAAGATGCCAAATTGTTAGATGAATATATTGCAAGTGAGAAAGATAAAAAGAAGAGAGAAGAACTTATTATACTTCAAGATAAAATTAGAGGTGTTTACTCAGGAAGCAGGCAAGAAGAAAAAGAATTAAATTTAAAAGAAGAAAATGGTAAAAAATATAATTTATTAACCAAGGCTATAAGAGAAAAAAGAAAAGTTAAGATATTGTATTATTCGTATGGTAAGGGTGAGAATGAAAGAATTATAGATCCAGCAGAAATGTTTCTATTTCAAGATGGTTGGTATTGTGCTGCTTTTTGTGAAAAAAAACAAGATATTAGACATTTTGAGTTAAAAAGAATAATAAAATGTGAATTATTAAATGAAAAATATGAGTAGACGAAATATTTCCTCCTTTTAAGTTATACTTGACTTGAAGGGAGATTTTTTTATGGAAAATAAAGAATTTATAATGTCTATTTTAAATGATGAATATATGTTATGGTTATCAAAATTTATAGAGAAATATAATAAATTTGATGATTGTTATTTTTTCCATTATGGTAAAGAAATTTTGAGTGAAAGGGATAAAATATTTATATATAATTTAGAAATATTATTTGATGAATTAAATAAATATAGTATTAAAGCGGGTATTGTAGGTAAAAATACATTTTGTTATATGTTAAAATATAATAGTAAAATATATAAAATTTATAATAATACTGATTGCTATTGTTGTTGCATTGGTGAGTATAATGATAGAATTCCTACAATAGATTACAATCAATTTAAAAAATATTATCAACAGAATATGCAAATTAATTTTGAACTTTTAAATGATAGAATTGTTGATTCATTATATAATACAGACTTAGATTATATTAATAGTGAATTATCAAAGTTAAGTGAGCCAACTTTATTTAGTGGGGTTGGTGGTTCAAGTGTAGTTAGTGAATTTGGGGCAAAGGTTATAAATATTAAAAACGATATAGTTTCAGTAAATAGTGAGCCAAGAGACTTGCTGTATCGAAATAATAAACCATTTAAAAACGTTGTGGCGTGTAGTTATAGTGGGAACAATTATGGAGTTAAACTATCTTTTAGTGGTTCTTTAAAAAAATATTTGTTATCTAACAATTCTTTTGGGGATAGTAATGTGACTTATTTAAAATATAATACTAGTATTGAAAAAGAAAATAGTTTTATTTCTCTTGGAGCGACATTAATTCCTGTTAGTATATTATTAAATTATTATTTAGACGGAGAGAGTAATTTGATTTTAGATTGTATTGAGAAAACAATATTTAATTTTAATTTGGTAGGTAATATTTATGAAATATATAGTGGATATGATACAAGTACGGCATCTAAGTATTTGGAATCAACAATGGTTGAATCTGGTATAGGAATACCAATAGTTCATGATAAATATTCTTTTTGTCATGGTAGAGGTAATCTTGGCTATAACTATAAAGGAACAGCTATTTATTATAACAAAAATACTGAATTTGATAAAATGATGTTAGAAGAATTAAAAAAATACTATTATTTAATAATTACAATAGATTCAAAATTTAAAGATCAAATTTTAGATGATTATCAAATGCTTATTCAAAGTATGTATTTAACAAAATATATTGCTGAAAAAAGATCTATAGATTTATCAAAAATTAATTATTCTCCAATTGTAAAAAAGATTTATAAATATAACAAACAAATTTAATCGTCTATAGACAATATTATGAAGAAGGTAAACTTGGTATAAGTAAGAAATAAAACATTTACATTATTTTTAACTTATGATATGATTACTTTGATATTTATAACAAGGAAATTGATAAAATTTAAAAAGCAAAGAAGAATTTATTAAATCTAAAAAAATATGAATAAAAAATAAATTTAGAGAAGATACGATTGTTTTATAAAAGGGAGATTAATTGTATGAAAGAAAAAATAATTGGTAATGAAAAAAATATTTTATTTTATAATGATGAAGAAGGTAATACTAAGATAGAAGTATTACTTGAAAATGAGGATGTTTGGTTAAATACTGAAGCTTTAGCAGCACTTTTTAATATTGATAGAAGTGGTATTGTTAGACATATTAATAATATCTATAAAGATGATGAATTAAAGGAGAATGCAACTTGTGCAAAAATTGCACAAGTTCAAATAGAAGGAACTCGTAAAGTTAAAAGAATTTATTCTTATTACAATTTAGATATGATTATTTCTATAGGTTTTAGAGTTAATTCAAAAAAAGCAATTAAGTTTAGAACTTGGGCGAATAAAGTAATTAAAGGTTATATGGTTCAAGGTTTTGCTTTAAATGATGATAGATTTATGAAAGCAAAGAAATCTGATCAAGAATATTTTAAAAGATTGCTTGAAAGAATTAAATTAATTCGTACAAGTGAAAGAATGTTTTATCAAAAAATAACTGATATTTTTGCGGAATGCTCGATTGACTATGATAAAAATAGTGATATTGCTGTTATGTTTTATGAAACTATTCAAAACAAATTCCATTATGCAATAACAGGAAAAACAGCAGCAGAGATTATTTATGATAGAGCAGATGCTAATAAAGATAATATGGGGCTTATTACTTGGGAAAAATCTCCAGATGGTAAGATATTAAAATCTGATGTTGTTATAGCAAAAAATTATTTAGATCAAAAAGAAATTAAAAATTTAAATAATTTAGTAAACTTATTTCTAGATATTGCAGAGAATAATGCTGAAAGAAATATTGCAATGTATATGGAGGATTGGAAGGTTGAAGTTGAAAATGCTTTAAGAGTTTTTCATTATGATATTTTAGAAGGAAAAGGTAAAATATCTCACGAGCAAGCAAAAGAAAAAGCATTTCAAGAATATGAAAAATATAAGATAATTCAAGATAAAAACTATGTTTCAGACTTTGATAAGTTACTAATTGAGGCTAAAAAGATAGAAGATAAATAATTATATTATTATGATGGAGGTTATATTTATGAATTTTATAATTAGAGCTGCTAGTATTAATGATTTAGATAATGGATTGTTAAAAGTATTTATTGAAGGATATAGATATCATCAAAATGGAAGAGATGATGTTTATCCTAATGTTTCAGATGAAGATTTAAAACAAGACTTAATAGAAAACTTTCAAAAGTTATCTACAATTGTAATTTTAAATAATGATGTTGTAATAGGATATCTATCTTATAAGATAAAAGAAAAATATTCAAAGAAATTGGATGTTGATCAGTTAGTAATTGATGAAAAATATAGAAATCATGGTTTAGGAAAAAAATTAATTGGAGAAGTTAAAAAGATTGCACTAGATAATAATTGTGATAGAATAGAATTAAATTGTTGGATGTTTAATGAGAATGCATTAGGAATGTACGAACATATTGGCTTTAAAAAGCAAAGAATAATTTATGAGATGTCATTGTAATAAGGGTGGTATAATATGCTAAAATATATTTTAAGGAGTGCGCCAGTTCGGTGCTTAATATATAGTTGGTGGAAATCCAACATGG
>ERZ808240.3902-NODE-3902-length-13899-cov-16.123375_pt1 | contig 13899 bp, 11 predicted proteins | sample MGYA00521084_ERZ808240 | MGnify/ENA primary metagenome ERZ808240 (study PRJEB31516, sample SAMN03275571) | gut metagenome | biome: mammalia-associated habitat; material: feces | host: Papio cynocephalus | place: Kenya | collected 2012-08-06 ... | reverse complement strand
CACGAACCAATAGTCGTAGAGCTGTCTGGCCATCGCCTCTAAATTATCATTTATCCGCTTATTAAGCTGAATCTTATCATCCAAAGAAGCCAATAAACGCCCGATGGCTATTTGCTCTTCAAGTTCAGGAATCCATACAGTGCAGGCCTTTATCTTATCTGGTGACGTATGACGTATTTTCGTCTGTTGAGCGGCAGCACTCAACTGATTGCGAACTAGTCGGGACGAAATCAGATAATAGCAGAATGTCGGGTCAATTTTGCCGGTTTTGCACTTGACAAGGGCAACGTCCTGACTTTGGATGTATTTCCCGCTTTCCGGAATGCGGGCTGTAGTCCCAAGAAGTCCTATTGCTTGTTCAGTCAGCGGAGTGATAATGTCATCCTTTTCAAGAAGAAACTCCTCTCTGAACTCTCCTGTATAAAACAGATTGTCCTTTGAGGTATTCTCCTTGAAGCAGTTATTACGGTAATCAAAATTCCCGCAAGTCAAGCGAATATATTCACCCTTTGTTGAGTAATACTCCCCACTTAAACTAGCTCCACGCGTCACCTCTATTAACTCTCCTAATCTGAATTTCTTTAATAAACTCATATCAATACAGTTCCTTGACCTTAGACTCAATATATTTTGGAGACCAGGCTATGGATTTCGTAGCCGGATTGAATTTCAAATGAATAGAATCCGTATCAGGAAGATCCTTCGCATCAACTTCAAAATATTTCGTAGTTGTACCATCTGAAAACGACACAACTAATCGAGAGAAACTATTCTTATCCCCATATTTCACTCGGCGGTTGGTATTGCCGCTGTCCTCGTGATAACTCAAATTAACAGTTTTAACGTTACTCATTGGACTATTCATTGAATTTAAGACTATCCAGCTGCTTCATTATCTCCGCTTCCAGCCGGTGGCTCTCCTCGAACTGTTCCGCAAGCTCAGCCTTGTAACTGGCCATTCTCTTGTTGAACTCCTCCTCAGTGATGTCCACATAGTAATCTTTATGTCGAAGTACTGCCCGGCGGAAAGGGAATAGCCTTTCTCCTTGATTTCGTCATAGGTCACAGCAACGGAGAAGTCATCGACGCTCTCCTTGTTCTGAAACACCTCCACAATCTTGTCAACCTCGAAATCCCTCAAGCGACGTTTCTGATTATTGCCTTCCTTGTACTCCTCCCCCAGTTTGCTCGCATCGATAAGGATGACTTTATCTGAGCTTGCGCTTTTGTCAAAAAAGAGTACTGAGACATTCGTCCCCGTGGTGGCGAAAACATTAGATGGCATTGACACGCAACCATAGACAATCCTCTCGTTCACAATCTTCTCCAGAATCCGTTTCTCCACCCCGCTCTTGGAAGTGATAAATCCTGTAGGAATGACAATCGCTCCTTTACCCGTTGATTTCAGAGAATTGATTACATGCTGGATGAAACAGGTATAGATGGCCATCTTCGGCTTTGTGGGATCTATCTTGGCTACCGCATTCGGAACTCCGGCCCAGAACCGGACTCCATCAGACGCCAAGGTGTCTCTATATTCTGGAAAATCAAGTTTGAACGGAGGATTAGACACGATGAAATCGAACTTCTTCAACGTGCCGTCCGGATTTCTATGCGATGGTTCAAGAAGGGTGTTTCCCTGCACGACATTGGGAAGCGAAGCCGCAAAGTTGTTAAGAATCAAATTGAGGCGGAGCATCTCACTGGATTTCTCGGAAATGTCCTGACTATAGATAGTACAGCGCTCCTCCCCGATCTGGTGTGCAAGAGCCATAAGCAGGGTTCCCGTTCCAGCTGACGGATCGTAACAGGTCACTCCTCGTAGGTCTGCGTTGTCCCCTATAAGAAGCCTTGCCATTACTTGAGCGATAGCTCTCGGAGTGTAATACTCGGCGTATTTCCCGCCTCCAGCATTGTTGAATCCCTTGAGCAGATGCTCGAACACTCTTGAGAAGAAATCATATTTTTCGGTAAAGACATCTTCGAAATTGAACGAAGCCACCTTGCGCATCAGCGACTTGGCGAACTCGTCTCGTTTCTGCGTGTCAGTCACATAGGTTGTAACCGCTGAAAAGATGTTCACACGGCTCTTTCCAGACGTGGAAACCGAGAACGTGTCAGAATTGATCTTTGCGATGTCTATAAGCGTCGCATCTAAAAGGGTAGAGAAATCTCCCTTGCCGGTAGCGTTGTAGAGATGGGCAAGAGTGTGTTCAGGCTTCAGTCTCGGCACCGAAGAGGGAAGATAACTGAACAAGTCTTCCACCTCCTCATCAGTAAAGGTGTCATATTCGGCATCCCATTTTTCCGCTCTTCTCAGCCGCTCTCCATAGACCTTGTCCTTCTTGGCTTCATATCCGAACTTGTCATTGAAAAATTTGTAGAGGAATATCTCTATGACAATCTTATATTCACCTCCTGTTCCTGCAAGCCCGAATTCAGATGTTGTACTCTTGAGTGAATCAATCAAGGCTATCGTTGATTCAGTAATATTTATATCGCTCATTTATAGATAGTTTCTTTGTTGGAAATATTCTGCTGTAATCAGATTGTTGATGAATTTGCGGTCAGAAAGCGTGGCCGGTATGCCCATATCAACCAACTTGGAGCCGATAATAGCAAGCACATCTCTTTTGAAGGCATCCTCATTGTCGACAATATTGGAATTAAGGTATATCATGTTGTCTATCTGCGACTTCATCCGTGACAGGTTCTCTGCGATTTCATATTCACCGGAAGAGATTATCGGCTTCTCCCTCTTCGCATTCTCCTCCTCTATTCTCTTGTGGATGCGTACAAAACGCTCGTCACCCTTATACTTCTTCTTCAGCAGGTTGTTGCGCCGGTTGATTTCACGGATTTTCGCCATCACTGCATCCATATATTCGATGCTTTCCTTCGCCTCCGCCGTGTTTTGTGGTACGAAGCCCTTCTTTCGAAAGTATTCGCGGAACTGGTCAGCAAGAATCACATACTTGTCTTCTCCCTTGTCAAAATTGGCCTCAAATTCTGCCTGCACCTTATCGCAACGCTCACGGATGTCGTTCACGACTATTCTCATTTCCTCTGGGACACCTTTCCTGAACTCAAAATCAAGTTCGGAAAGAGCTATGTTGATGATGCCCGAAACATCAGCCATATGCTCGGTGTTTTCCATCAGATTGATGCGTTCGATACGGTGACTTACCTCCGAAATCAGAGTAGGAATACCGACTACTGCCAACTTTTCAACCTTTGACTTAAGATCCTCGTCACCGAATGCTCTGACCTGATTGATTATAGCCTTCGCTTCATTAAGAGTGGAACGGAGTGCATAGAGAGTGTCCTTGCTGCTGATTTCATCAAGTTCTTTACGGAAATCCTCCGGATTCTCACAGGTGAAGTTGAAAAGGATATTCTTTATCTCCTTCATCTTGGAGATAACTGTCTCCTTGTCCTCGATAATCACGTTACCAACCGGAGCATCGACTGGAATATCCTCCGTGTCCACAGTGCGGTTCAACTCCCTTAAATAACGGTCATTTGTGGTCTAAAAATTTTCCTTTATATCAACGAAATCAACTACATAGCCATATTTAAAGTCCTTATATGGACGGTTGACCCTCGTAAGCGCCTGCAACAAGTCGTGTCCGTCAAGGCTTCTGCCGAGATAGAGCTTTTTGAGCCTCGGTGCATCGAAACCAGTAAGAAGCATTTGGTTTACAATCAGCACATCAACTGACATCTGCTTCTTGAACTCTTCGATATAGGCCTTTCTCTCAAGTTTGTCGCCTTCATCGTGCAGTATAAGAGAAGCCCTGAGAGGCTTCTTGGGAGAACTGTATGAAATCATAGGGTCTTCGAGCATCATCAGTTTTTCTTCCTGCTTTTTCTCGACATACAAAGACCGTGAGAATCTCTCCTGCCACAGACGATACATTTCTCTTGCCTGTGGATTGGTTCTGCATACTATCATCGCTCCGACGCTTTCATCATCCTGTTCCTCTCGGAAACGGCGGAAGTCGGTGATTATGTAGTCGAGAAGAGCATTAAGATAGCTTTCGTGCTCAAGAATCTTGTTCTTGTCAATGTCGCTCTTCTTGATTTCCACACCCCCGGCCAGCTTGTCCAATATGCTCTTAATCTTTTCCTTATAGACCGTTTCTATAGGCTCGCGCATCAACTTCAGGGTATATCCATCAGAGATTGATTTGTCGTAGTAATAAGTGTCGATGTAATTACCGAAAACGCGCCATGACTCTCTTTCTTCCTTAAGAAGAGGCGTCCCTGTAAGAGCTATCTTCACGGCATCCTTATCAGCCTCAAGCAGGTTTGCAAGGAAACTGCCCTCCGGATTGTAGCCTCTATGCGCTTCGTCTATGAAGAACACCCTTTGAAGAGATGTGCTGTAACTGTTGTCTATCTGGATCTTTTCGGAGTCTTCCTTGAATTTCTGGATGTTGACGACCATTATCTCAGGCTTTCCCACACTGTTCTCCACAGGGGCGATGCTTCTGAAATCATTCATCAGTTCGTTCCTGCTGTTCGCAGTTCTTACAATCAGCCCCCTTGCCGCAAACTCATCGCTTGCCTGTTCCATAAGAGCGATGCGATCAACGATGAAATAGAATTTCACGGCGGTCTGCCTCTGGGCATAAAAATCTGTAAGGCTTCGCACGGAATAGTATGCGAGAGCTGTCTTACCACTCCCCTGAGTGTGCCAGATGATACCGCTTTTGACTCCACCGGCTAATTTCCTCCGGATGGCCAGAGATGCGAACAGCTGCTGATAACGCATCACGTGCTTTTCCAAAGAAACCATCTTACTGCCGTCTTCATTTTCCGTCGTCTTGTTCACGTAGGCAAATCCATATCGTAGGAGAAACAAGAAACGCTCCTTGCTCAACATCGATGTCAAAATCCTGTTGGTAGGAGTAGATGGTTCTTTATTAGTCTGATAGTCAGGAAGATTTTTGATGACAACACAGTTACGATGCTTGAGAACCCTTTTCTCAAGTTCCTCTGTGACCTCTTCATAAGGATAAGAAGAGACAAAGGATTTGTCTGCCTCGCGAAAGACATTGAAGAAAGCCTTATCCCTTGAACCGCAGCAATAGAAAGCCCCTTGTATCGGAACACGGTTGTCGTTATCATATTCCTGATTGTTGGAGAAAATCATCAACTGCGTGATGTTGACAAAGCGTCTGAACGCCTTGTTGGACATTCTCTTGTTGATTCTATCTCTTTCAGCGAGAATCCCGTCGTGATTATTCGGTTTCTTGACTTCAATGAAGGCAAGCGGAAGCCCATTCACAAAACAGGTTATGTCGGGACGGAAACTGTCACCGGTGTCAGAATTTTCACAGGTGAATTCCGTGGTAACGTGCCACTCGTTATTGTCAACATTCTCGAAATTGACTCGTCCTGAAATTTGTTTACAGATTTTTTAGACTTTCGACATCAAAGTCCTGATGTTTGAAGATTCGTCCTAACATCGTTTGTCAAAGATAAGATTATTTTTTCTGTTTTTTCAGGATTATCTTTTGATTTGTAGTAGTTCTTCCATTTCCGAGTCTGTTCTCCGACCATCATATATGCTTGATTTGGAGTCGCATAGTTCAGACTAAGATATGGCCGTTTATTGTTGTATATATCAATTACTTCTGAGATTCTGGTACGGGCATCTGCAATGCTACAGAAGTGTTCATCATTGAGCCATTCCATCTTAAGTATTCCGTTTACGCGTTCCGCGATTGCATTTTCTCTAGGATTTCCGCATTCCGTCATACTTATCAATATCCTATTGTCCTGCAATAGCTTTACATACTTTTCACAGCAGTACTGGCATCCTCTGTCGGAGTGATGAATGAGGCCATCAAGTTTGCAGCCGGCATTTCGTATTGCCATCTTGAGTGCCTCAAGCGTGTAATCGGTGTGCAATGTTGGACTCAAGCACCAACCAAGGATTTTCTTTGAGTATGCATCCGTTACCAGATGCAGATATACAAAGCCTCTCTTCGTGTCGATATAGGTAATATCACTGACCCATATCTGATTGGCTGCCGTCGGAACGATGTCTCGGATCAGATTTGGCCATTGGTGCATCCACTTGCTACTGTAGGTGGTTCGGGCTGAGCGTCTTTTCCTGTGAACCTTGAGATGTTCCCGATCAAGTATGTCAAACAGTCTATCCCTACCAACAAACAGATTGCTATCTGGACGATTATTTATAAGTTCCCATAATTTGCGGCCACCAATATGCCCCATATCTTTACGATACTCTTGTACGAGATCCACTATGATTCCATCCTCAGCATACTCTTGGTAGTTGTAATTGAGTTTTTGATAATAGGCCTGTCTCGTCTTGCCAAACAGTGCGCAAAGCTGCTCCAGAGTCTGCTCTGGAGCACGCTCGCGTAACCTGTTCACTGTTTGGCCCCAGCTTTTTTTCTTATGTCGATATGCAGCTCCTCTTCTGCTACCTCGATCATTGTTGTGAGCGCAAGATTTTTGAGTTTCTCGCGGTCGAGTTCAGCTTGGAGCTCCTTCAGCCGAGCCTCCAATGTTTCATTTGAAACAGGCTTCTCTTTTTCAATGTTATCCTGTGACATAATGTTCTGAGCCGATGCTTTATTAGGCATTGGTATGCCAAAGATACGCATCCATTTTGGAATAGTAGTATGACCAATGTGATACTTTTTGGTCATCTGGTTCATGGAGATGTTCGTTGTAAGGTATTCCTGAATCATCGCCATTTTTTCTTCATCTGAATAGTTGTTTTGTGCCCTGCTCTGGGGGCTGTTGAAATTAATCATTGTCCTAAATAATTTTGACATTAAACTTAATTTTTTGTCAACTTATTTCAGGACGAGTCACTTCTTGAATCCTTGCAGAAAGGCAAGAAAGAGGGAGGCGGTGGCAGTGACCAGTTCTTCCAGACCTCTGCCGTCAACTTTCTGGCAGCCTGCATCTATTTCTTCTGTAATTGGGGTAAAGAACCTTACGACAAGGACGGCAATATGCTCACAGCAGAAAAGGTGCAGGACAAGCAGACCAAACGTATGATACCTACCGGACGTGTATTCAATTCCGCAGGAGAGGAAGTGGAACCTGCCTACTGGCTCGGAAGATATTCCGATATGCCGCATATCCTTTCGTTCCTCAATGAAAGCTATCAGACCATATTCGAGGTATTGGAGACAGACAACGAGGTCGCTCCCCTGCTCGGTCCGTTCCAGACCGCGTTGAAAAACAAGGCAATGGAGCAGTTGGAGGGTATGATAGGCACCTTGCGTGTCTATACCTCGCGCCTTGCCACCAAGGAAAGCTACTGGATATTCCACAAGGATGGGGATGATTTTGACCTGAAAGTGAGCGACCCGAAAAATCCAAGCTACCTGTTGATAGCCAATGACCCCGAAATGGAAAGCATCATCGGGGCACTCAACGCCCTTATCCTCAATCGTCTGGTTACACGGGTGAACACGGGGCAAGGCAAGAATATCCCGGTAAGCATCATTGTGGATGAGCTGCCGACTTTGTATTTTCACAAGATAGACCGACTTATCGGTACGGCACGAAGCAACAAGGTGTCGGTGGCGTTGGGATTCCAGGAACTTCCGCAGCTCGAAGCGGATTATGGCAAGGTGGGTATGCAGAAGATTATCACCACTGTCGGCAATGTGGTCAGCGGTTCTGCCCGTTCCAAAGAGACCTTGGAATGGTTGTCATCCGACATTTTCGGCAAGGTTGTACAGCTCAAAAAGGGCGTTACCATTGACCGGGACAAAACCTCCATCAACCTTAATGAGAACATGGACAGCCTTGTTCCCGCATCCAAAATCTCCGATATGCCGACCGGCTGGATATGTGGTCAGACTGCCCGTGACTTTGTAAAGACAAAGACAGGCAAAGGAGACGCTATGAACATTCAGGAAAGCGAAGAGTTCAAGACCTCCAAGTTCTACTGCAAGACGGACTTTGATATGGCTGAAATCAAGAAAGAGGAAGCCGGCTATGTACCGCTTCCCAAGTTCTACACGTTCAAGTCAAGGGATGAACGGGAACGCATCCTTTACAAGAACTTCGTTCAGGTCGGCGAAGATGTGAAAGCCATGATCAAGGAGATACAGCAGTACAAGGTGAAGTAGGAAACGGACAACTCGAAAACCTGGTTTGAAGTGAGGATTGGCAGTCTGTCGACCTCACTTTTTGCTTATGTTACATCGAGCGGCAAATAAAGTTGAACTATTTTCTAATTTATTCGCTATATATTGGGATAAATAGTGTAGAACTTCATCATTTTTGATTACCTTTGTCCGGATAATCAAGGTAAACGTATTGACATGACTGACAATAAAGTTGACATCAACCGGCTGAAAGTAGTACTTGTAGAAAAAAAGCGGACCGGCAAGTGGCTTGCTGAGCAGTTGGGAAAGGACACAACCACGGTGTCCAAATGGTGTACCAATACCACCCAGCCCGGACTGGAGACCCTGCTCCGCATAGCCGAACTTCTTGAAGTGGATGTGAAAGACCTGCTCAATTCATCAATGAAAACAGAAAAATAAGCTTATGAACTCTAAGATAAAGGAACAACTACGGCAGCGCATCAAGTCATTGGACGTGCTGACCAATGAGGAGCGAAGCCAGCTGCTTGAACTCCTTGCCGAGAACAAGCCTTACGGCCTTGTGTGGGAAGACAAGCCGGAAGACGTGGAGGAGCGACTGCGTGAGGAGCTGCCTGTGCTGAAAGAGGTGCCTGAGCGTGCCTTCATCTCCGACAATCCGGATGCGCCAAACCACATCCTCATAGAGGGCGACAACCTCGAAGCCCTCACCGCCCTTGCCTATACGCACGAGGGAAAGATTGATGTCATCTATATTGATCCGCCTTATAACACGGGTAACAAGGACTTTGTCTACAACGACCACTACGTCGACAAAGAGGACAGCTATCGTCACTCCAAGTGGCTGTCGTTCATGAGCCGAAGATTGAAGATTGCCAAGCAGTTGCTTTCAGACAGAGGAGTGATATTCATTTCGATTGATGACAACGAACAGGCACAACTGAAGCTGTTGTGTGATGAAGTGTTTGGTGAACAAAAATTTGTTGGGGAAATTGTTTGGTTTAAGAAACGAAAAGGCTCTTTTCTATCAAACAAATTGGTTTCAATGACAGAATATATTCTGCCATACTGGAATGGCAAAGAAGTACAGTTGTTTGGAGGGCTTCCATCTAATACAGAATCACAACCAATCATTAAAAGGACCAATTCTGTTAAAACTCTTTCTTTTGCTCCAGGCATTGTCAAAACAAAACTGCCTGACGGTATTTATCCAAAAGGCAAATATGGAATAGGAACAAGTGCTTCCGAATTGTTAGAAGATGCAATCGTAGAGAACGGACATTTTACATCTGTTGTTAAAATTGCCGCTCCTTTTGTTTGGAGCCAAGAGTTTCTAGATACCGAGATTACTAATGGAACAGAAATTCTTATTAACACCAAGAATTTCCAGGTTCGTGTTATTAGACATAATAATGATTCAGTAAAAGCGATGCCTTCTTTTTTGGACGGACGAGAATTCGGTGCAACCAATGAAGACGCATATGAGCTTCTTAAGGAAATCTTCCATGAAGATAATCCTTTTCAATATTCTAAGCCCCAAAAACTTGTTGGAAAACTGATACTCGCTAATAGTTATATCAATAAAGATATCACCATCCTAGACTTCTTCGCTGGCAGTGGCACAACGCTCCATGCCACGATGCAACTCAATAAAGACGACGGCGGTCACCGCAAGTGCATCCTTGTGACCAACAACGAGAACGGCATCTGCGAGAATGTGACTTACGAAAGGAACAAGCGCGTGATCCAAGGATACACCACACCAAAAGGCGAGCAGGTGGCTGGGCTGACGGACAACAACCTGCGCTACTACCGCACCGACTTTGTAGGGCGAAGCCGAAGCGTGCAAAACATGCGCCGCCTGGTGAATCTCAGCACCGACATGCTCTGCATCAAGGAAGACCTCTACGAGGAGCAGCGGGAATTTGCCGGACAGCAGACCTACAAGAACGTGTTTCGCTATTTCGACAACGGGCAGAAGCGTATGTTGGTCATTTATCGTGAGGAAGCAGTGGAGCAGCTTGCACGGCTCATTGCCCAAACCGACTTCAACGACAAAATAAAGGTATATGTGTTCTCACCGAGTGAAGACCCTTGGGAAGAGACGTTTGAGGAGGTTGCCGACAAGGTGGAGCTGTGTGCCCTGCCTGCCGCCATCTACAATGCCTACCGCCGTGTGCTGCCCAAGCAACGGGATGAGATAATCGGTGCAGGTGAAACCGAGCAGGAACCGCAAACTGACGGCATGTTGAACTTTACAGACTAAGGAGGCGAGGAATGACGGAAGATATAAAAAGACAACCAAAGAAATCCATCCGCTTCTTTAATGACCGGGAAGTACGGGCAGTATGGGATGAAGAAAATAACTGCTGGTGGTTCTCTGCAACCGATATAGTTAGAGCCATCAACAACGAACCGGATTATGCTAAAGCCGGAAACTACTGGCGGTGGCTTAAACGCAAGCTGAAGCAGGAGGGCATTCAACTCGTGAGTGCCACTCACGGGTTTAAATTTGAAGCCCCGGACGGGAAGTTGCGCGTAGCGGATGTGCTGAATAGTGAAAATGTTGCTCTGCTGGCTAAACATTATCCCAACAACAGGGCAAACGAATTTCTTGATTGGTTTACATACAGTGACAATACGTTAGACGGACAAAGTAGGAAAAAGGCCTATCAATTATACGAAAGCGGCCTATTGCGCACCCTTGAACCAGGAAGTCTAAAATGTCTGCAACAGATTCATGCCTATATCTTTGGAGGATTGTACGATTTCGCGGGACAGATACGCACAAAGAACATTTCAAAAGGAGGATTTACTTTTGCCAACTGTTTGCATTTTCCCGAAACGATCCAAATCATTGAACGTATGCCGGAAACCACTTTCGATGAAATTATGGACAAATATATAGAAATGAATGTAGCCCATCCTTTCATGGAAGGAAATGGTCGCGCAACTCGCATTTGGCTTGACCTGATGCTTAAACGGTCGCTCAAGCGGTGTGTAGATTGGAGCCAGATAAATAAGAACGAATATTTGGCAGCCATGCGCGAAAGCGTGATGGACGGTACACACATTAAGGCTCTGGTAAAGCCCGCACTGACTACAAAGATTGATAACCGGGAAATGTTCATGAAAGGAATCGACTACTCCTATTATTATGAACAAAATGATTAGACACAAGAATGAAAGCATTAGCATACCAACATAAAGCCGTCAGAGAACTGATTGACAAGACTATCCGCCTGCTCAATCTGGGTGGACGGCGCAACAAGGTCGTGTTTGAAGCCCCGACAGGAGCAGGTAAGACGGTGATGGCGTGTCAGGCATTGTCCGGAATCGTGGATGAATTGCAGGATCGTGGCGACAGCCTCTATCAGGAGGTGGCTTATATCTGGTTTGCCCCGCGCAAACTGCACCTGCAAAGCTACGAGAAACTCAAAGACGTGTTCTCCGAGACGCGCAAACTCCGTCCCTTGATGTTCGACGAGTTGGAGCAGAGCGAGGGCATACGTTCCGGCGAGATACTGTTCGTCAACTGGGAAAGCGTGAACAAAGAGAGCAACCTTATGGTGCGCGACAGCGAGAGTTCGGCATCGCTCTATGAAATTACCCGTAAGACACAGGAGGAGTTTGGCCTGCCCATTGTGACAATCATCGACGAGGAACACATGTTCTGGTCGAAGACTGCCGACAAGAGCGCAGCCGTGCTCGACCGCATAAACCCGACCGTGGAAATTCGCATATCAGCCACACCCAAGACGCTTGACGCAAAGGAGAAGGTCGTGGTGTACCGGAAGGATGTGATAGCGGCGGAGATGATCAAGAAGGAAGTGGTGCTGAACCCGGAAATTGAGCTTGACTTCAGTGACGAGTTGGAACTGAACGCCAACCTGATACACGCGGCCCTGAACAAGCGCAACCAGATTGCCGAGGCATACAAAGAACTGGGAGTGAACATAAACCCGCTGCTGCTTATCCAGCTGCCCAATGACGAAAAGGAGAAGATGACGGCAGAAGAGACAGCCATTGCCGACCAGGTGAAGCAATATCTGGACGTAATGTGCGGAATCAACGAGAACAACGGTCGATTGGCCGTATGGTTGGCAGACGAAAAGTCTAACCTGCCCGATCTGGAAGCCCATGACAACATGGCCGAGGTGCTGCTGTTCAAGGAGGCCATCGCCTTGGGCTGGGACTGCCCGCGTGCCGCCGTGCTGCTCATCTTCCGCAAACTGCAGAGCGACACGTTCACGGTGCAGACCGTGGGGCGCATACTGCGTATGCCGGAACAAAAGCACTATCCGAACGAATTGCTCAACACCGGCTACGTGTACACCGACATCGCCAAGGAGAAGATACGTGTGGTGGCCGCTGATGCGTCTTACATTCTGAACAACACCATTACGGCACACCGCCGGGAGGGGCTGGACAACGTAGCCCTGAAATCATATTACTCAGAACGTCCTAATGTGGAACGAAACTACCTCGGACCCGATTTCAGGCGTGTTCTCTATCAGACAGCCGATACATTTTTCAAACTGGAGTCAAATGTAAGGATGCTGTTCTCGCTGGAGGAACTTGCCGCATTGAGCGGTGATACGGAATCAAGTCCGCTGGCCGATACGGATGACCTGCAAGTGAACGAAAACCGCCAAAGGGTAAAGAACTCTATACGGCTTGACGTGAAGAACATCAATGTGGAAATCCCGAAAGACGTGCATTTCCAGAACGAAGTGCAGACCATCGAGGCCGGTATGGTAAAATACGCCCGCAAGGCATCGGAAATCAACCGCGTATTCATGGCATATGTCAGCACAAAGGGGCATCAGTTCGAGAGCAAGGGGCGTGCCGACAAGATTTCATCCTACCTGCTTGAAATGCTTGCTGACTACTTCGGCATCTTTGACACCGATGCGAAGAAAGTGGTGCTGTACCATGATAACCGACCGAAGTTCGACCGCCTGATAGACCAGGCTCTCGCTGAATACGAGAAGCAACGCAACCGGGCAAAGAAGGTCGCCGCCGCTTCAAGGACATTCAAAGCCTACCAATGGGAAGTGCCCGAGGAAAGAATCTACGACAGCGAAACCAACCATGTGGAACAGGCCGAGGCCCATGCGCTCATACCGTTCGTGCAGTTGAACGCTGCCTCGAACCCGGAGAAGGAATTTGCCGCCTACCTTGAGCAGAACGGCAGCTACATCGACTGGTGGTACAAGAACGGAGACAAGGGCAAGCAGCACTATGCCATAGAATATAGGGATGCGAACGGGGCCAAGTCGCTTTTCTATGTGGATTTCATCGTGCGCATGAAGAACGGGCATATTTACTTGTTTGACACCAAGAGTGCGGGCAGCGACATGGATGCTCCAGCCAAGCACAACGCCCTGTTGGACTATGTGAAGGCAAATTCGACAGAAGCGGCTCCGCTCCACGGTGGTGTTATCATCAGGGATGGCAGCAACTGGCTTTATTCCAAACTGCCAATAGAGAACACAACAGACACATTGAACTGGGATAGCTTCTATCCACAAAACGCATGACGGCAATGACAAAAGGAATAGACCCGAAATTTGTGCATTATGGCATCCGCAAAGATGACCTCGCCATGATAGAGGCCATCTGCGAAACCGAAGGTATCGACTTCGAGTGGATGAGCGAGGAAATACTGAAAGCCTACCACGCCAAAAAGGTAGATGTGATAGAAATGAGTGACAGCGATGCGGAAGATATAATCCGCAACGCTATACAGAAAATACGTCAATAAATGATTTGAAGCCATGCTCATACA
>ERZ808240.3901-NODE-3901-length-13908-cov-2.859742_pt1 | contig 13908 bp, 16 predicted proteins | sample MGYA00521084_ERZ808240 | MGnify/ENA primary metagenome ERZ808240 (study PRJEB31516, sample SAMN03275571) | gut metagenome | biome: mammalia-associated habitat; material: feces | host: Papio cynocephalus | place: Kenya | collected 2012-08-06 ... | reverse complement strand
GAAGTGTGAATATTATGCTAAAAACTTGCTCGGTGTGTAGAACAATACATGATTTTAATAAAACATGTAGAAGAAGCGGTAAAAAGAAAAACACTAATGCCAATATATTTAGAAAAACAAATAAATGGGCAGAAAAGAGTAAGAACATAAGAGAAAGAGATAAGCACTTATGTCAGATATGTTTATTAGGGAAATATGATACAAATTATAGATATACCTATGAGCAATTAGAAGTACATCATATAGTCTCAATAGAAGAAGATTATTCAAAGAGATTAGATAGTATGAATCTAATAACATTATGCAAGTTTCATCATAAGATGGCAGAAAAAGGTCAAATAAGTAAAGAAGAATTGCTAGAGATAGTGGCAGGGAAATATTAATCCCCCCAGCCATATCAAAAGCGATTTTTTTATTTTTTTCAAGACCCACAGCTCACCTTCATTCACACAATTTTAAAATTTCCGTGAGTTTTTTGGAAAATAGGAGGAAAACATGAGAAGATACGAGAATGTAGAGATATCTAAATTAAAGCCATATGAGAATAATGCCAGAACTCATAGCAAAGAACAAATTGAGAAAATAGTTAGATCAATAAAGGAATTTGGTTTTATAAATCCAGTGCTAATAGATAGTGAATATGGAATTATAGCTGGACACGGTAGAGTTTTAGCAGCACAGGAAATAGGTATGATAGAAGTACCTTGTTTATTTATTGAGGATTTAACCGAGGAACAAAAAAGAGCATACATACTTGCAGATAATAAGTTAGCGTTGGATGCAGGATGGGATGATGAAATATTAAGACAAGAAATCCTAGCACTTGATAAGTTGGATTTTGATGTATCACTTACAGGATTTGATATAGAAGATTTTGATTTTTCACAATCAGATATAGAGTTCGAAGAAGATGACTACGATGTAGAGGAAAAACTACCAGAGATACCAAAAGCCAAATATGGAGATATTTATCAATTAGGAAATCATAGACTTATGTGTGGAGATAGTACAAGCAAGGAAGATATTGACAAACTTGTTGATGGTGCAGAAATGGACTTGTGTGTTACTGACCCACCATATAATGTAAATTATGGTTCAATAAATGAGTCTGGTTATGGAAAAGAAAGAGAAAATGGTAATAAGATATTAAATGATAATATGGATGATGAATCGTTCTATCAATTTTTATTAGCATTTTATACACAAATGGTAAGAGTTTTAAAACCAGGTGGCTCATATTATATATTCCATGCAGATACAGAAGGTTATAATTTTAGAAAAGCATTAAGAGATGCAGGAGGCCAAGTAAAGCAAAACTTAATATGGGTTAAAAATGCTCTTGTGTTAGGTCGTCAAGATTACCAATGGAAACACGAACCTTGTCTATATGGATGGATAGAGGGTGCAGCACATTACTTCATAAATGATAGAACACAAACTACGGTGTTTGAAGATAAAGCAGACCTTGATAAGTTAAGCAAAGAAGAACTTAAAGAAATGATACAAGAAATACTAGCAGATAAACTACCAACTACTATCATACATGAGGATAAGCCACAGAAAAATGATGTGCATCCTACAATGAAACCAATAAAATTAATATCAAGATTAGTAAAGAACAGCAGTAAACCAGGAGAAAATGTAATAGATTTCTTTGGTGGTTCTGGTTCAACACTAATAAGCTGTGAACATTTAGGTAGAAAGTGCTACACAATAGAACTTGACCCTAAATATGTTGATGTCATTATAGATAGATGGGAAACATTAACTGGACAAACAGCAGTTAAATTAGTTGATGGTGTGGAAATCATAGATGATTAAAATACTTGAATTATTTGGTGGAATTGGTGCATGCAGTAAAGCACTCGAAAGATTAGGCGTCGATTATAAGATAGTAGATTATGTAGAAATAGATAAATATGCAGTAGCAAGTTTTAATGCTATGCATAATACCAACTTTGAACCTCAAGATATATGTAAATGGGATAAAGAGTTGGATGTTGATTTAATAATGCATGGAAGTCCTTGTCAAGATTTTTCACTTGCAGGAAAACAAGCAGGTGGGGATAAAGATAGTGGTACAAGGTCAAGCCTTATGTATGAAACAATAAGAATAGTTAAAAAGTTAAAACCAAAATATATTATATGGGAAAATGTGAAAAACTTAATTTCAAAGAACCATATTCATAATTTTAAAGAATATATAAAAACAATGGAATATCTAGGATATGATAATTTTTATCAGGTGCTAAATGCTAAAGACTATGGTATTCCACAAAACAGAGAAAGAGTATTCACAGTAAGCATTAGAAAAGATTTAGGAATAAATTATAAGTTCCCTAAAAAGCAAAAATTAAAAATAAAACTAAAAGACTTGTTAGATGAAAATGTCGATGAGTCTTTTTATTTGTCTGATGAAAGAATAAGAAAAATTGCTCATTGGAAATCTTATCAAAAACCATTTGAAAAAGTAAACGGAACAGAAAGTATAGTTCCGACCTTAACTGCTCGTGGTGCAGGAGAAGAACATTCTGGAATGATTACTTTTAGTGAAAGACTTAAAACAACAACAAATCTCCAAGAAGAATGTATAAACATAAGAAATGCAACCAAGAAAGGATATATAGAGGGAAAAAGTGGAGATGGTGTTTATATCAGTAATGTAAAAGGAAAAAGAGGAATGGTTCAATCAGGAATGATACAAACAATAAAGACATCTCCAGATGTTGGGGTGATCGTAGATGGATAATTTAAAAAGAAAACTTTGTAATTTTTTAATTGAAAATGAAATAGTAGAAGAAAATGATGTTATAAGACATAGTTACTCTACACATCGAATGAATAATTTTAGAAAACAAAGTAGTGATAACAACATATCTCCAACACTTGATACAAGATGTGATTGTTTAGGAATTGTAGTGAAAGGAGAATTTATGAATAGTTTAAGAATAAGAAAACTAACTCCAAAAGAATGTTGGAGGTTAATGGGGTTTGATGATAATGATTATAACAAAGTAAAAGATATCAATTCAAAGGCTCAATTATATAAACAAGCTGGTAATAGTATTGTTGTAAATGTGCTAGTAGAAATATTAAGTGAATTATTGAAGGAGGAAATAAAGTGATAGAAAAAGTAAATCCAAGTCATCCAGATAAGGTGGCAGATAGAATAGCAGGTGCTATTGTCGATTTAGGATATAAGATACAAGAAAATCCTAAAATAGCAGTAGAAGTGTTAATAGGACATGGCAACTGCAAAATAATTATAGAAAGTTCAGTTCAATATAATGAAACGGACATCTATGATTTAGTGTATAGAATTACAGAAACAAACAATATAAAAGTTGAAATTATATTGGCAAAACAAGATGAACATTTAGCGAGAAATCAATCAGAAAAAGTTAGATGTGGAGATAATGGAATATTTAAAGGTGTTCCACTAACAGATGAGGAAAAAGAAATATCAAAGATAGCAAGAAACATTTATGAAAAGTATACTCACGATGGAAAATATATACTTGCAAATGACAAACTAATAATTTGCCAAAGTAATGCAAGTAATGAAGAATTAAAAAGATTATATCCTAATGCAACCATAAATCCATTAGGAGAATGGACAGGTGGAACAAATGTAGACAGTGGTGCTACAAATAGAAAACTTGGCTCTGATATGGCTCAATCAGTAACAGGTGGTGGATTACACGGAAAGGATTTATCTAAAGCCGATGTATCCATAAATATATATGTGTTTAAGAAAGCACAAGAAACAGGAAAAACAATACAGTTGTATTGTGCAATTGGAGATGAAGAAATAGATGGAAAGCCTTATTCAGAAATAGTCGAAGAAGCAAGAAATTATATAAAAGAAATAGGTGGATTTGAAAAATTCGCCGAATGGGGTCTGTTTTAATGAATAAAATGAGTTTGAATGAACAGGCTCAAGAAATTTTACGAATAGCAGAACAACATGGAGTTGAACAAAACTTTTTCTTCTTAACAACATTTAAAAGATACCAAGTACAATTACAGATATTAAATGATTTAGAAAAAACAATAAAAGAAGATGGCACTTTGGTAACAAAAGAATATGTTAAGGGTAGAAAAAATGTCTACTCACATCCTGCAATATCAGACTACAATAGAACAACCGATAGTGCAAATAAGACAGTTAGTACATTAATGAAGATTATAATATCATTAAGAAAAGATGATGTAACTGGCGAAGATGACCCACTGCTACAAATAATAGCAGGTGGCAAGTTTGAACAATAAAGCATATCAGTATGCAAGTGATGTTGTTAAGAAAAAAATAACAGCACCAAAATATGTTATTAAGCAATGTAAAAGTTTCCTAAAGATAGCAGATGATAAAGATAAAAAATATATGATTAACTATAACAAGGTTAGACAAATAGAAGCGATATTAAAAATCCTTATCATGCCAAAAGGACTAAAGGCAGGTCAATCAATCTATCAATGTTCTTGTGGATATCAATGGGTGTTTTATATTTCAATATTGTGTGTGGTATATAGGGATAATCCAGAAAAAAGAAGATATGAAACAGCAATACTTGAAATAGCAAGAAAAAACTTTAAAACATATACAATAGCAACAATTTTTATATTGTTGTTTTTATTAGAACCAAAATACTCAAAGTTTTATTCAGTTGCTCCTGATGGTTCACTATCTCGTGAAGTTAAAACAGCAATCGAAGAAACATTGAAATCGAGTCCACTTATTTATCTACATAAAGATAGTAGGAGATTTAAAATATTAAGAGATTATATACAATTTAATTTAACTGAAAGCAGATATTATCCACTGAATTATTCTAGCAGTAGAATGGATGGTAAACTTCCAAATGTATTCCTAGCAGATGAAGTTGGAGCATTACCTAATCCATATGCAATAGAATCAATGAGGTCAGGACAATTAAATATTTTAAATAAGTTAGGTTGTATTATTTCAACTAAATATCCTACATTCTCAAATCCATTTGAAGATGAAGTAAGTTATGCAAAAAGAGTATTAGATGGAATTGAAAAAGATGAAACAGTATTTGCATTACTTTATGAACCAGATGAAGAACTAATAAATAAATGGACAACCGATGATAATGTGTTAAAACAATCAAATCCAGTTGCATTAGAAATCCCAGAAATATGGGATGACTTGTTAAAGAAAAGAGCCAAAGCTATTGCAGTGGAATCAGTAAGAGAAAACTTTTTAACAAAACATTGTAACATCATATATCAGGGGATGGGAACAGAAAGTTACATAGATATAAATGAAGTTATGAATTGTAAAGTTGCAAAAATAGACTGGACAGGTAGAAAAGTCTATATAGGAGTTGACCTTGCTATGACAAATGATAACTGTGCTGTTGCAATGGTATCAGAAGAAAATAATGAAATACTTGCAGATGTAATAGCATTTATTCCAGAAGGAAGAATAGAAGAAAAAAACAAGTTTGAAAAAATAAACTACAATGAATTTATAAAAGCAATGAAATGTATTGCCTGTGGCAATAAAACAGTAGACTACAATGTCATTGAAGAATTTGTGTTTGAAATAGAAGAAAAATACAAAGTAACAATAATGGCAATAGGATACGATAGATATAATGCCTTATCATCAGCACAAAAATGGGATAAGAAATATAACACAATTCAAATTAGACAACATAGTGATACACTTCATAGCCCAACTAAATTGTTGTATGAAAAAATATTAGATAGAAAGTTCCGATATGAAGAAAACAAGTTATTAGAAATCAATTTTGAAAATGCAAGATGTACCTATGATACAAATATGAATCGATATATAACAAAGAAAAGAAGTCAGGGAAAGGTTGATATGGTCGTAGCACTTATAAATGGTGTCTATTTATTACAACAAGATGTATTCCTAGACAATGATGATTTCTTTGTACAAGTTATAGAATAGGAGGTGGAACATGGGAATATTTAGTAGGTTTAGAAAAAGAGCCGAAACAAAAATAAATAGCGATGAAATAGTAAATGATGTTTTATTAAAAGCAATGCTGAAAGGCGAAAAAATAGATAAGGAAAAAGCCTTATCACTACCAGCAGTATCAAGTGCCGTTGATAGAATATGCAATACAGTTGCTATGATACCAATTAAACTTTATAAAGAAACAATAGATGAAACAACTGGAAAAAGAAAAGTTGAAGAAGTAAAAAATGATCCAAGAATAAAAATGTTAAATACAGAAACAGGAGATACATTAGATGCCTTCCAGTTAAAGAAAGCTTGGGTTCAAGATTACTTGCTTGATACAGGTGGATACTTATTTATAGAAAAATCAAAAAATAAGTTTAAAAGTATAAGATATGTAGATGCACAACAAGTATCAGTAAATACTAATAACGATCCTATTTTTAAGGATGTAACTTATATGGTGCATGGTAAAATCTATGAAACTTTTAATTTTATAACCATATTGAGAAGCACTAAAAATGGTGGAAGCAGTAGAAGTATAACACACGAAGTATCTACAGCAATAGAAAATGCATATCAAACACTAATGTATGAATTAGGATTAGTAAAAACAGGAGGTGCAAAAAAGGGTTTTATAACATCTCAAAGAAGATTAGGCGAAAAGGAAATAGAACTTTTAAAGAAAGCCTGGTCTAATTTATATTCAAACAAAAGTGAAAATGCAATTGTGTTAAATGAAGGTATGGATTTTAAAGAAGGGTCAAGTACAACAGTAGAACTTCAATTAAATGAAAGAAAGAAAACCTTACAAGATGAAATAAATAACATATTTCATAATAAAGATAATTTTGATGACTTTATGAAAGAAGCCATCATGCCAATATTAACTGCTATTAAAACAGCACTTAACAAAGACTTTTTACTCGAAAAAGAGAAAGAGTCTTTTTATTTTGAATTTGATACTAGAGAAATAAGTAGAGGAAATATTAAGGAAAGATATGAGGCCTACAAAGTAGCATCCGAAACAGGATGGATATCAAAGAATGAAATTAGATATTTAGAGGACTATGACAGCATTGATGGATTAGATGTTATAACACTAAATCTTGCCAATGTTGTGTTTGATACAAATACAGGAAAATATTATACACCAAACACAAATGCCATAGTGGATATGCAGTCACAGAATGGAGGTGGTACGAATGAGGGTGGAAGTTAGGAATGACAAAATCATCATAGATGGATATGTAAATGCCGTAGAAAGAGCATCAAAAGTTCTATATGACACCAGAGGCGAGTTCATAGAGAAAATAAGGTCTGGTGTATTTCAAAAAGCATTAGAAAGAGCCGACAATGTTGATGTCTTGTTAGACCATGAACACGATAGAAAATTGGCTGATACCAAAAGTGGTAAAGCAAAACTCTATGAAGATAATATTGGCTTAAGAGCCATTGTAGAAATTGAAGATGCAGAAGTAATAAAGAAAGCTAGAGAAAATAAACTTCGTGGCTGGTCTTTTGGTTTCTTTTGCAATAAGGAAGATAGAAAAACAAATGAAGAAGGCATCGAAGAAAGAACAGTTAGAGATTTAGATTTGATAGAAGTATCTATCATAGATGATAAAAAATATCCAGCATATATCGGTACAAGTATCGAAATGCGAGATGACAAGGTAAAAGTTGTTGAATATCGAACTGGCAAGTTTAGTGAGATAGACATTAAAGATGAGCCTGAACAACTAACCAAAAGGGAAGTTGAGAAAATAGATTATTCAGAATATGAAGAAATATTAAAAAAAATTAAAGAAAATTAGGAGGAGAAAGAAAATGAAATTAAAAGCATTAACAGAACAAAGAGCTGAAAAGCAAAATGAAATGGAAACTTTACTAAATACAGTAAAGGCAGAAGAAAGGGCATTCACACCAGAAGAAAGTGAATTATTTAAAAAATTAGAAAGTGAAATTGGTTTAATAAACGAAACTATTAGTGCAATCACTAAAGGTCGTGAATTAACAGAAGAACCAAAAGAAGATGAGAAACCTGCAGAAGAAGAAAATAAAGATGAGGAAAAAGAAAACGAAGAAAGAGCAATGCAAGAAGAAAAAGCATTTGAAAAATATATTCGTGGAATCTTGGCAGAAGAAAGAGCCGAAGTAAATCTTACTAAAGGAGATAATGGTTCAGTAATTCCAGTATCTATTGCTAAAAAGATTATTAAAAAGGCTTATGATATTTCGCCTATTTTAGAGAAATCTACAAAATACAATGTTAAAGGTAAATTAGAAATACCATATTATTCAGAAACGAGTTCTGCTAAAGTAAATATGGCATATGCAACTGAATTTACTTCATTAGAAAGTAACATTGGTAAATTTACAAATATTGAATTAACTGGATTTTTAGCTGGTGCATTAGCAAAAATATCTAAATCATTAGTGAATAATAGTGATTTCAATATTGTAAATGAAGTAATAAATATCATGGCAGAAGCTATTGCTCTATTCGTAGAAAAAGAGCTAATCCATGGTACTGATGACAAAGTAGAGGGATTAAAGAAAGGTGTAAAGTTAGAAGTTAAATCAGCCAGTGAAAATGTTATTACTGCAGATGAAATCATCAAGACTAAAAGAAAAGTAAAGCAAAGATTCCAAAAGAATGCTATATGGGTAATGTCTCCAGAAACATTAACAGCAATATCATTGTTAAAAGATAGTAATGATAGATATTTATTACAAGATGATTTAACAAATGATTTCTCTTACACATTACTTGGAAAACCTGTCTATGAATCAGATAGTATGGATGAAATCGGTGCAGGTAAAACACCAATCTTCTATGGAGATATATCAGGACTTGCAACTAAATTCGTTGAAGAATTAGAAATGGAAGTTTTAAGAGAAAAATATGCTGATCAACATGCTGTAGGTGTAGTAGCATGGATGGAATTTGATGCTAAAGTTGAAGATGCACAAAAAATTGCAAAATTAGTATGTGCAGGTACATTAACAGAATAGGAGGCTAATCATGTTTATAGTAAAGAAAGGATTTAGTGGAAAAGTATCTGGAAGCAAAAACCAGGTACTTGACATTAAAGATAAAGAAATTGTTAAGGATTTATTAAGAGCAGGATATATTGAAGAATATTCTGACAAGAATCAAACTAATTCTGAACTTAAGAGAGAAAATGAAAACCTAAAAAAAACAATTCAAGAGCTAGAGTCAGAAATAGCAACTTTAAAAGATGAATTAGCAAAAGCAACTTCTAGCGAAGAAGAAACACCCACTCCAGAAGAAGATGGAGAAGATAAAAACAAGACTAATGAATAATGCATTAGTTGTTCAGGCAACCCCTCAAAAGATAGGAGGAATGACTAATGAAAGTTAGTACAATAACAATTCAGGATGTAGCAAATTACATAAGGCTTACAGAAATGAGCCAAGAAGATAAAACATTACTTACAAATCTAATAAATATTGCTAAAACATTTATAAAAGAATATACAGGTGTGCAAGACCTAGACCAATATGATGACTTTATAATAGTCATTTTTATTTTGTGTCAAGATATGTATGACAACAGAACTTTATATGTAGATAAGACAAATCTAAATAAAGTAGTAGAAACAATACTTGGAATGCACACAGTAGGAAATATATGTTGAATGCAGGTAAGTATAATAGATTGATATCAATATACCAAGTAAAAAAAGGAGAAGATGATAGTGGATTTAAAGAAGAAACTAAAACACTTCTCCTAAAAACTTGGGCTAATGTAAAAACAACAAAAGGATTCACACTAATAGCTAGTAACTCTGATTTTGAAAAGGCTTATACAAATTTTACTATTAGATATCCTAAAACTATTATTACCAGGGATATGCTTATAGAATTTAATTCTAAAGAGTACACGATAGAATACCTAAACAATGTTAATGAGGAAAACATTGAACTTGAAATACAAGCAAAAGAGGTAACTAAATAATGGCAGGATTTAATGTAGAATTACCAACTGAAATAATAACTAATATGAATCGACTAGCTGATAATACAGAAAAAATGATGGGAGAAATGACACAGGCAGGAGCAGATGTTGTTTATAAAAATGTTAAATCTAATATGAAATCAAGTTTTAAAAGTACAAAATCACTTGAAAAAGGCTTAAAGAAAACAAAAACATATAAGACCATAAGTGATGATGGAATAAATACAAAAGTTGGATTTTATGGTTACACAGAAGATGGCACTCCAATACCAATGATAGCTATGGCTAGAGAATATGGTACAAGTCGTGGAGAAAAGAAAAAGCCGTTTTTTAGAAAAGCATTCAAAGATAAAACAGCAATAGAAAATGCAATGCTTGATGTTCAAAAGAGGTATATAGATGAATGACTACCAATTGTTAAAAGCTATTTTTGATAATTTCAAAGTTGATAATAAAGTTATTCCAGTTGGATATATAGAATATACAGGAAATAGTAAAACTTATATAACTTATACATTTATAAATGATAAACCAACATTATTTGGAGATGATAAAGAAATCGGAAGTGTAGTAAGTGTTGATATTGATATATTTAGTGATGGCAATTATTTAGCAATAGAGAAAAGAGTAAAAGAAGTAATGGAAGATAATAATTTCATAAGAAGCGGATGTAGTCCAGACATGTATGAAAAAGATACAGGACTATATCATAAGACCATAGAATTTGAAAAGGAAAGGATGGGATAGATATGGCAAGAATAGGCTTAAAGAATTTTAGATATGGAATATTAGATGAAGAAAAAGAAACATATGGTGGAGCATTAAAAGTTGGTAAAGCAATCGATTGTAAAGTTTCTCTAGACTTAAACTCTGCAGAATTATATGCCGATGATGGACTAGCAGAAAGTGATTATTCAGTAAAAAAAGGAACAGTCACAGTAACAGTAGATGAAGATGATGATAAAACAATGTCTAATCTAACAGGGCATCAAATATCAGAAGAAGGAGAAATTGTAAGAAAAGATTCTGACATTGCCCCTTATGTTGGTTTTGGAAGAATTATAACGAAAGTTGTAGAAGGAAAATACAAATATAAAGTTGAGTTCTTAAGCAAAGTAAAATTTAAAGATGCCTTACCAGATGAAAAGACAAAAGGAGAAAGTGTTGAATTTACAACAACAACTCTTGAAGGTAGTGTTCTAAAATTATCAGATGGTACTTGGTCAAAAACAAAAACATTTGATACATATAATGAAGCTATTAGTTATTTAGAAAAATTACTAACACCAACAGAATAATAGGAGGAAAAGAAGATGAAAGATTATAAGTTTGAGTTTGAGTTAGATAGTAAAAAGTATTCGTTAGTATTCAATTTGAATGTTATGGAGTCCATACAAAATAAGTATGGTTCAGTTCAAAAATGGGGAAAATTAACAGATAATAAAAATGGAAAAGAACCTAATGCTAAAGCCTTAATATTTGGTTTTACTGAAATGATAAATGAGGCCATAGACATGGAGAATGAAGAAAACAATACAGATAAGCCAATGATGACATTAAAACAAGTTGGTAGACTTATAACAAGAGCAGGATTACAAGAGGCTGCTAAAAAGTTAAACAATGCAATAACAGAAAGTGTAAAAGATGACCACCCAAAAAACATATAGTCCACGAGGATGAATCTGAAAAGATAGATTTCTCGTGGATTTTATTTACAGGAATAAAACTACTTGGAATACCAAGAAAAGAAGTTGGAAGGTTAACTTATAGAACTTTTAAAAATTTGTATCACCATTACCAAAATTATTATGATTTCACATTAAAGCAAGTGAGTTATAAAGAATTAGGAGAAATAGCAATACAAAATGAAGAATGGTTAAGATAGGAGGGATGATATGGCTGGTTCATTTGGTGGCTCTGTAAAGCTAACAGGGGAAAGCGAATATACTAAAGCATTGAAAACAATAACAAGTAATTTAACAGTTATGGCTAGTGAAATGAAATTGGTATCGAGCCAGTTTAATACTAATGACAAATCTGTCCAAGCCATAACCTCTAAAAATAATATCCTTAATAAAGAGATAGAAGAAGGCAACAAAAAAATAAGTACATATAAAAATGCATTAGAAGATTTTAATAAACAGCAAGATAAAAATGCTGCGTCTATGATGCAAATGATGACTAATTTAGAAAAAGAAAAGGCTAAGTTAGAAGAACTTAAAAATAGTACAACAGCATCTTCTAAAGAAATCAAGGATCAAGAAAAGAAAGTTGCTGAATTATCAACTGAACTTGCAAAAAGTGAAGCTCAATATGAGAAAAATAAACTTACAATTAACAAGTATCAGCAACAATTAAATCTTGCTCAAACAGAAGTAAATAATTTAAGCAAGGAATTAGAAGATAATAAAGCAAAATTAAATACAAATAAAAGTGCTTTCACTACATTAACAGAAACAATAGATAAGCAGAAAAGTAAACTAAATGAGTTAAAAGAAAAATATGCATCAGCAGTATTAGAACAAGGAAAATCATCAACTCAAGCTAAAAACTTAAAGAGTGAAATAAAGAATTTATCTAATGAACTAAAAACTAATGAAAGCAAATTAAAAGAATCTACAAGTGCAGTAGAAAAGTTCGGAAAAGCAGAAGATAATGCAGGACAAAGTACACTTAAACTCGGAGATTTAATAAAAGCTAATTTAACAAGTGGGGCTATTATTGCAGGTGTAAAAGGACTTGCAAATGTAATGGGAACAATGGTTAGTGGCATTGTAGATTTAGGAAAACAAGCAATTCAAAATTATGCTGAATATGAACAGCTTATAGGTGGTGTAGAAACACTATTTGGCGAAAGTGCCAATGTAGTAAGTGGATATGCAGCTAATGCCTATAAAACAGCAGGACTTGATGCTAATAAGTATATGGAAACCGTAACATCTTTTAGTGCATCATTATTGCAGAGTCTGAATGGAGATACTGCAAAAGCTGCAGAGGTTGCAGATATGGCAATAACTGATATGTCTGATAATGCTAACAAGATGGGAACTGATATGTCTATGATACAAAGTGCATATCAAGGATTTGCAAAACAAAATTATACAATGCTAGATAACTTAAAACTTGGATATGGTGGAACAAAAACAGAAATGGAACGATTACTAAAAGATGCTACTGCAATAAGTGGTGTTGAGTATGACATTTCAAGTCTTAATGATGTATATCAAGCAATACATATAATTCAAGGCGAATTAGGAATAACAGGTACAACAGCAAAAGAAGCAAGTAGCACAATTAGTGGTTCGGTTGCATCTATGAAATCTGCTTGGAGTAATTTAATTACAGGAATAGCAGATGATAATGCTGACTTTGATACTTTAATTAGTAATTTTGTAGATAGTGTAATGACTATGGCAGAAAATATCCTACCAAGAATAAGTATTGCACTTGATGGAATTGTTGACCTTATATTAGGACTAGCAGATACTTTATTACCTCAAGTTCTAGAAATGGGTATAGAGTTGATACAAAACCTAATAACAGGGATAACTGGAAATATAGGAAATTTGATGTCTGGAATCAATCAAGTAATAAATACAATACTTACTGCATTGATTTCAATGCTACCTCAAATTATAGAAGCAGGAATACAAGTAATAGTTTCATTGATACAAGGAATTGCAACATCGCTTCCAACATTGATACCACAAATTATTGATTGTGTGCTATTAATAGCAACAACTCTATTAGATAATATTGATTTAATCATAGATGCAGGAATATCACTTTTAATAGGACTAGCAGAAGGGCTTATTGTAGCACTACCTCAACTTATTGATAAAATCCCAGTAATTATAGATAAACTTATAAATGCCATAGTTGATAATCTCCCTAAAATAATAGAAATGGGTATTACATTGATAGTAAAATTAGCAGTTGGACTTGTAAAAGCTATACCACAAT
>ERZ808240.3897-NODE-3897-length-13915-cov-13.415368_pt1 | contig 13915 bp, 13 predicted proteins | sample MGYA00521084_ERZ808240 | MGnify/ENA primary metagenome ERZ808240 (study PRJEB31516, sample SAMN03275571) | gut metagenome | biome: mammalia-associated habitat; material: feces | host: Papio cynocephalus | place: Kenya | collected 2012-08-06 ... | reverse complement strand
AGAGCACACGGCTGTTAACCGTGGGGTTGTAGGTTCGAGCCCTACTCGGGGAGTTAAAGAGAATGAGTTAAGTCCTTAGGCGTAAGTCTGAGGACTTTTTTACATTATAGAAAAATAAGATGATATTATAATGTATATTGCTAGAGTATCTCCTATATGCTATAATCGGAAATAGTAGGATATGATAATGGAGGAATAATAGTGATGAAAAAATACATATCAATAAGCGTAATTATTTTTGCTGTTCTTTTGGTTGGAGCATACAATAAAATCAACGATGCAGAAATAAAAAAGAAGAGTGAGGAAAAGGTTAATTCCGATATAGAATTTGTAAAATCAAAATTTCCCAATATAGAAGAAATTGAATCCGTATCCTATATATATGAGAAGAAAAGTAACGATAGGGAGATTGGATTAGAATGGATACATTTTGAAGGAATCATAAATATTGGTAAGAATTTCTGGGAGAAAATTGAAAAAGAATATGATTGGGAACATTGTGATACTATACCCAATTTATCAATAAAGACAAAAAATATGGATTATATGTATTGCGAAGAATTCGCGGATGATTATACGTCTGCTTCCTTTGTTGGAGAATTCTATTTTGTTCCAAGTAGTAATCAACTAATATTTTATGGAGAGTATTAAAATATAAAGCAACAAAATTTACGAGGGATTAGTTTGCCTTCAGGTCCAATTGGGATCAGTAGTTTTTTTTTTAAGCATAAGAGGGGAAAAGATTGTGATAATTCTTAATTCTTCTAATTTTCATACAAAATGAAAGGAAGGCGAAAATGAAAAATAATCAACGCTTTGGGAAATTACATATTATTATACTGGTAATATTGATATTGGGTGTAATACTGATTTCTATTTTATTAGGGTCTAGACAAAAGAATGAAGGAGTATTTATATTTTACGATTATTCAAATATGCTTTCTGAAAATGAAAATAATATGGGAATAATAGATAGGAAGAATAATAAAGTAGTGATTTTTGATAATCTTGGTAATGAAGTATCCTATCTTGATACAAAAGAAGGATGTCCAAATCAAATAGCACTTGGTCAGGATTCTTATTTCTTACTTTACCTATGGTGTAATGAAAGGGATGAAGGTAAGATTGTTCAGTATGACTATCAATCTAATAAGATGAAAGAGTGCATAGTTCCTAATTTGGCAACGATTGCAAGTAGAGAAGGCTATCTGTTTGTAGGAAATTGGAAAAAACGGGAAAGGGAAGATGGCTTGTATCCGTACTTTTATCCTTTTTATAACGGATTTTATGCAAACAGTTATATTGCTGAGAATGAGTTTGGTAGTGAATTTGAGAAGTTATTTCCGAATAAGACAGAAATATGTATGGTTGGAGATGTTGAATTGTATTATCACATAGAAGGATACTTTTCTACGGAGCCTGCGTGGGGGGACTATCCGGGAACATCGATGGGAGATTTTACAGTAAAAGATAGAATTTACGGATTTCAGACAGAAACAAAGCAGGAGGCGAAAAATCGTAGTTTAGTTTTAAAAGAATTTGCGGGAAATGAGAATATGAAGGATGTAATTTATTCAGTACATGAGTATCAGAATGGTAATAACATTTATGGTGTTTGTAACATTTTTGAAAAGAGGATTTATTCTCAGCCGATTAAAGGGCAGGATGTAATAAGTTCTTTCAGTTATAAGATTTCTGATAAAGAAGACAAGGTTGTAATAATGCACCAAGAGAAATCGGGAATCGGGATAATGACATCGGAAAATGTTTATATTTATCAGAAAGATAATTGTATAATGCAACGAAATCTAAAATCAGGAAATACCAAAGTAATCTATAACTTTCAAAATCTAAGTGGGCAGGAGATATACGTACAAGGCGATTATCTGTTAGTTGTGGACGATGGAAAGACTGTGCCTGTTAAGTGGAATCTTAAAAATAATATAGATTCGTAAATACAAAAGGCTATTTTGAGTCAAAAGAATATTAATAGTAAAAAAAGGAACAGTTGACAGCACGATTGTTATAAGATAAGATGTGAATAGTAGAAAACGAAAGAAAAATATAGAAAATACGAGGAGATTTTATATGAAAAAATCAAAAAAGCAATCTATTTTTACGACTATTATCAGCTTATTATTGATCGTATCGCTGGTTATTGTGCCGGCGCAGGAGACGAAAGCATATTCGTATTCCGGTTCAGCGGCAGTAGAGTTTGCGAGAAGTCATTGTGCAGCGAATCATACCGAGTATACAGCAAATTGTCCGAATAACTGGATTTGTGCGGAATTTGTGGCAGAATGTCTGAGAGCCGGTGGACTTTCCATCACGCCATCCAATTTGAAAGTGGTGCGGAATCTTTATAATACCCTTTCAAAAATTGGAACCGCTTCGGAGATTGAGCTGCCAACGCAGACAACATCCGGTGGAGATCGTTACATAACAAATACAGGTTCCAATGTAGGCAAGATTTCGGTAGGAGATGCCATTATTACATATTGTGCCAAACATGATATTTACCTTCATGCTACTTTGGTAAGCCAGATTGATGCCAATGGCAACGTATATGCGTATTCGCATAATGGCAACAGTTTTAACCGACGGGCAACTGCGTCACGTGCCTGCAAAGGAATTAACTATGCTAAGGAAGATTATAGTGATATCAAAACTTATGTGATTCATTTTGATTCCAATAGTAGCGCATCGACACCGGGAGAAACTTATGCAGCGGCGATTAATACAGATGGTTCCCTTTCTATTAATGATTCCGCCAAGTCAACAAATAATGGGGCAGTCAGTCTCGGTGAAATTCCGGAAGGGGCAGTGTGCCGTACGTATCCGGAAAAAGCAGTTGGCAACTGGATGTATGTCGAGTATAAAGGCGTTCAGGGCTATGCCTATAACAACTATCTGCAGTCCGTAAGCCGTACCGTTTCGGATGGGAAAAAAGCAGAACATCCGCATATGAGCTACAATCAATATTCCAATGGTTATGTGGAGGAATTAGGTTACCAGGATTGTTACGCTTGCGCCATTGTACATCCGACTTGTACGGAGCAGGGGTATGAAATCTTGCAATGTATGTTATGCGATTATAGGGAAATATCAAATTATACAGACCCTACCGGGCATATATGGGACAATGGAACAATCAGTGTCGCTCCGACGACAGAGACGGAGGGCGTTCGGACATTCATCTGTACAGAATGTGGAACGACAAAAACAGAAGCGATTCCCAAATTAGATACTTCGGTAACGACGCCGGTTCCAACAGTGCCGCCAACGTCGACAAGTACGCCGGATACAACACCGGTTAAGACGCCGGATATCGTGTCAACGACGTCTCCGTCACCGACCAATATACCACTAATAAATACGCCGAATCAAGATACAACGAAGGTAACAGACAATACGCCGACACCGATAAATGAGCCAGTCAATGATACGACACAAAATCCTTCCTCTTCTGGTTCTGCCATGGCAGATAATGGTCATGTTGAGAAGGGAAATATCTATAAAATTTTATCGGGAAAAAGAGTGAAATTGGTAAAACATTACTCCAAGGCAAGTAATGTTACTATTCCAAATTATGTAAAAATCCAGGGCGTAAAATACAAGGTCGTTTCCATAGGTGCAAGAGCCTTTAAGAATGACAAATCACTTCGAAAACTTACGATTGGAAGATATGTAAAATCCATAGGACGCGAGGCATTTAGCGGGTGCAAGAACTTGAAAAAAATCACTCTTAAGACAAAGAGTTTGACAAAGAAAAATGTGGAAGCAAATGCATTTGCCGGTGTGAATAGGAAAGTGGTGATTAAGGCAGGGTTGAAACAGAAAAATAGATTTAAAAAGATACTTATGTAATTATATAGAATTAAAACTCAGAATAATAACAGCATGGAATGTGCAACTCTCTTGGTTAAAATAAAAGCGAGAGTTACCGTTATATTTTTTAATAACACGTTCGATGCTTTTCATGCCGTAGCCATGATTTTGTTTATCCTTTTTGGTTGATGTTAAACGGTGGCTTCGGGTAAAAGGATCTTTTTTACATGAGTTGACCATGGAAATAACGATACTGTCATGGTTGTGAGCGGAAATATTTAATTCAATAAATGAATTTGGTATGTTTTTGGCAGCATCAACAGCATTATCTAACAGATTGCTGAACAATGCTGTCAAATCATATTCAGATAGAAAATCAACACATCCGGCCCGAACATCTGTAATCAATGAAATATGAAACTCCGTACATTGCTGCTTAACCTTAAAAATAATAGTGTTAAGCAAATCATTATCAGAGATGCGGACCGAGGTCTGTAAGTCAGAAGATTTAATGATTTCATGGATGTAGGAAGCCACTTTTTGTGGCTCATTTTTTTCATTTAATTCTGCAATTGAAGATAGGTGTTTTCGAATATCGTGGATCAATATTTTTTGTTTCTCGTCTTGTTTATGTAGCGCATCGAAATAATTTACTGCAGCGGATTCTTTTTGCAGCAAAATCTGCATTTCTAAAAATCTTTGGTTTTTTTCCTGCATTGCTGTATGAAACCAAACCAGAAAAACGTTGATAGCAAGAAGCAAAATGACACTAATTGTTATCATAATGTTCAGATACAATGGTAAGTGAACATACATACAGACGGTAGCAAGAACAATAGCAATAAACCCGGATAATATCGGGATTATATTGAGGAAAAGGGTATTTTTGTCAGAGGCAAGTTCTCTTGTCTTTTTTCTCTTAATATATTGGGAAATGTATTGAAGTAAAGCAAAATATAATAATTTACTTGGAATGGTCAATGCTATTACATTTTGAAAATACGTTTTGTTATTATAAAAATCCGGAATAAAATAGGAAAGAATACTAAAAAATCCCAGTTCACTCAATGTCATAATCATTGTAATGAGAAAAGAATGGAAAAAAGCAGTAAGAAATTCTGTCTCATACATAAAGAAAATGTATATAAAATTGAGAGTTAGAAATGCCAAAAGATTAATAGCAAAATTCTGTGGTAAGGAAGCGATAAATAATAAAACATAGCAAAAAGACAAGACCGTTATTTGGCACCGCCTTGTATGGGAAGGGATAAATAGATTTTTACAATACTGCCAAAGAATACAGCCCTCAAGTATGTAAATTATAATATAGCAGATTTGTATTGGCATAATAAATATCACCTCGTACTTTCAAGATATAAAAAATAAGCTTCCTTAAAATCAGAATATTTCCTTCTTGTCAAATAAGCAGTATACTGATCGTTGTAAAGATGAATCAGTGAGTGATCAAAATTGGTCACATACTGCATATTTACAATAAAACTACGATGAGATTGAAAAAAACAAGGGCTGTCAAGGGTGGTAACCCAATAGGACATTTTAGGAATTACGATATATTCTCGCTGTGTTGTATATACGTGTATAGTCCGTTTCCGTCCTTCTATAAAAATAATATCAGAGGCGGAAACTGTATAAACTCCGTCTTTTGTCTCTAGCGGAATTTTTGTATTAGTTGAATTATATAATTCGAGGGCATCGTTCATATTTTGAAACAAGCGCTGTTTATCCAAGGGCTTCGATAAATAACGAAATACATGAAAACGCATTGCATCATCCAAATACTCTGTAAAAGAAGTTATTATAAATATGATTGTGTTTTTATTGCGTTGTTTTAATTCTTGACCGATTAAGATACCGTTAAGCCCGGGCATCTCGATATCAAGAAAAACAATATCTTTATCGCTTGAATCATGAAGAAGATCTTCTCCATTGTTGTAAGTAAAGATTTTGGGAACTTTAAGCTTTCTTTGTTTGAAATATTCAATAATATATTTTTGTAATTTATCTACAATAATATTGTCGTCGTCACAAATAAAAATCTGCAAACTCACACACCCCTTTCTTCATATACTTCCATTATACATAAAATTAATGAAAAATCAAGTATATGAAGAATGGATGGGATAAAATATTAAAACTTATTTTTATTCCAATTATGTTGATTTCTTGCAACCATGAGTTCAACCATTTCTCCGGCTAATTTAATGTCTTCGGAACTGCATAATCTAAGATTATCACAAATATTTAAAGGAACATTATTTGGATGAATGCTGCCCAGAAGCAGAAAATCAGGGGTGGTTTTTAATAAGTCGCATATGTGAATAAATTTATCCATACTAGGTTTTTCCCTGCCATTTTCAATGGCAGACATATGATTGTTAGAAATATCTAATAATTCTGCCAGCTTGCTCTGAGAAAGACCTAATTCTTTGCGACGAAGACGAATTCGATTTCCTAATTTTAAAAACATTTGTTCTTGCAAAAGTGTTACCCCCTTTCATTAAATATCATAACAGTTAATGAAAAACGAAAGAAGAATATATTACAGAATAATTCTGTATTACATTATAAAACATACTGTAATATTTGGGTTGTTCTGCGATACATATAAAAAAGATGGAAAAAAGAGGAAAAATAACCAAAAAAATGATATATTTGTCCATTCGTGTTTAGGGTGTCGATTTTTGAGAGAAAATAAGTTAATATATGAAAGAAATATAAAATTAAAAGGGAGGTAATATTTATGAAAGCTTTAAAGAACAAACCAGCAAAATTGATGGCAAAGGCACTTAATGGTGTATTGTTTGCAGAGGCAAATTCAACATCCTGTTTCATTGTGTATCAGCCAAAAGCACCAAAAAGTTTGGAAAGATTCAAAAAGATTAAAAAATGAATCAAATTGTGAGCTTGTTAAGCAGATGGCTTATTAAGCATAACGCCATTGCCCCAAGCGATAGGGAACTATATGAATATGCATTGTATAGTTTTCTGCTTTCTCTTACTCCGTTGATAATCTTTTCGGTTATCAGCGGAGTGATAGGAATGTTTTGGGAAGGTATGCTAATAGTTTTTCCTTTTATGGTATTGAGAAAGTTTGCTGGTGGCTTTCACGCAAAGCATGCATTTGTATGTTTGATTGTCTCTACCGGATTATTAGCATTATGTTTATATGTGGTAGCACATATTTCTAACAAGTGTTTTTTTGATGGGTTGGTGGCTGTTGCTGTAATAAATATTATAATACACAGCCCCATTGATTCGGAAAATAGAAGATTATCAGAAACGGAAAAGAAACAATATAGCTGGATGACACGCTTTCTAGTGATTGTTATAATGATGTTTTATGTAATATTAATTATAGTTCGTTTGAGATATTATGCAAGTTGTGTAGCGATTAGTCTTTGCTTATCTGCATTATTACAATTACCATGTGTTTTGCGGTTAAAATGGCAAAAGGATTAATGCAAAGATTAAAAATGACCAAAAAGCTACGAAAAATGTCGTTTCGTGCAAAAGGTATTGCTTTAATTAGTCAAAATTGTATAATAATACGAAAATGAAAAAGAAATATATAGGTAGTATTTATCGTGTCGCGAAAAATAATTTTCATGAGGGGAGAACTTAAATATGAAAATATCTAAGTATACATATATGGTAGATTCAGAAAAGAATGAAGTTATATTTTATAATGCTCGCATTGGATATAATAGTATTTGCAAACTTAATAAAAGTGAGTTTAGCGAAGTTTTTAACAATGGGAAATTTGCAGAAGTTGATACAAAAGTAATAAATTTTTTGCAAAAAAAAGGGCATTTGGTTAGTGATAAAGTGAATGAAGATATTTATATGAAAGAACTTTATTTGAAAACGATGAAAGATGACACACTTCAGATAATAATTCTTCCTACAGAAAAATGTAATTTTAAATGTATTTATTGTTATGAGGAATTCAATAATGGTAAAATGAGTATTCAAAAAGTGAATCAATTAATTGATTTCGTCCAGAAAAAACTTAAAGACAAGAAAAGCCTGAGAGTTGAATGGTTTGGAGGTGAACCGCTTATTGAAATTGATTTAATAGGAGAACTGTCATCTAAGTTCATGGAGATTTGTAAAAAACATAGAAAGTTATATTTTTCATCTATTACTACAAATGGTTATCTCTTAGATTTAGAAATATTTGATCGGTTATATCGGGCTAGAGTATTAAATTATCAAATAACAATAGATGGGACTGCCGAAATTCATGATAAACAAAGACCACTGTCAGATGGAAGACCTACATTTGATATGATCATGAGAAATTTGCAAAAGATAAGTAGAGAAAGAAGGCGGGCACGAATAAAGATACTGCTAAGAACGAACTGTATGATAGGGGCTTCAAATGCAATAAATGACTATCTAAGATATATTGCTGAAAACTTTGGTGAAGATAAGAGGTTTTCAATATTGTTACGTCCTGTTATGGATTTTGGGGGAACTCGAATAAAAGAAATAAAGAATCAATTGATTGATTTAAAGCGATTTGGAAAATTATTAGAAAAGAATTATGAATACATTGATGCAGATGTATATAAGACATTGCTTTCTCCTGGTGGACAGATTTGTTATGCGGCGAAATGCAATCAATATACAATAGGTAGTGATGGAACTATATACAAATGTACTTGCGATTTTGAAAATAAAGATATTACTATGATTGGTACGTTAGAAGACGGGATACGAAAAAGTGATTATTGTGAATGGCTACTTGATATGAACCAAGCAAATGAAGAATGTAAAAAATGCTATTATTTTCCAGTCTGTATGGGGGACAGTTGTCCTAGAAAAAGAATTGGTTGTAAAGAGAAATTTCGTTGCCCAATAGAATATGGAATGATGGATTCGATTTTAAAAATTTTAGATAAAAAAGGTAAAATAGAGTTGCATAAATAAAATTGAATGGAGGAAGAATATGCAAAATAGAATATATGAAATATTATTGGAAGAGGGAATAGAATTGCCAATGAGGAAAGAAGATTTTAATCTTGCAGAATCTTTGGAGGATTCATTAGAATTTATTTCAGCTATGGTGGCAATTGAAGATAATTTAGGAATAGAGATTCCAGACGAAATCTTTAATTATGAATCACTAGTTTCTTTTAAGGGGTTTTGTGAGTTACTGGAAGAGCAAGTGAATAAGAGTGAGTGATGGTAATAATCCGATTTAACTTGGATTAATATAATTTTCAAAGAAGGGAGGTTTTGCAGTTATGAAGAAGATGGTTAAGAAGAATATTAAAGTAAGTACATCAGTTTCTCTTTATACAAATGAGGGATGTACAACCAATGTATTTTGCTAAAATATTTTAGTAGGCAAAAGGAAATTGCTAAGGGGAAACATTGTTGGTTTCCCCTGTGATTTCATCTAAAAAGGAGATTGGAAATGAATGGTAGTATAAAAAAAGAAATGTTGTTTTTTAAAGAGCAAGGATTTTTTGAAACTCCTAAAATATGTCAAATTGAGATAACAACTGTTTGTCCGTTGAAGTGTCCTCAGTGTTATAAAAGTTTAACTCCAAAACATGCAAATTTTGAGGCGCTTTGTAAAAGATTAGAGGAGGCAAAAAAAGCGGGAGTAGGAAGTATAATGATAAATGGTGGTGAACCAATGATGCATCCTTATTTTTTGAAATTAATTTCTTATATTTCTGATAAATTATTATTAGATGTATATTGTTTTTTGAGTGGTTATGGAATAACAGAAAATGTCGCTAAAAAGTTGGATAACAAGAAAGTACATATTACGTTTTCGTTAAATGGATCAATACAAGAAATTAATGATAAATCTAGGGATGGATATGATTATGCAGTTAATGCATTTCAGATTTTTAAGGGATTATCTATTCCTTGTGGAATTAACTGGGTGGGGAGAAAAGATAATGTAGGAGATTTTGAAAATTTAATAAAATTTGCTGAAGAAAATGGAGTTAAGTGGATTAATGTGATTTCGAATAAGTTGAGTTGTGGTGAAATCAAGTCCGCTATGGCATATGAAGATTACCAATATCTTAGTGAGGTAATAAAAAAATATCGGAATAAAGGAAAAGTAGATATACAGATTGAAGGCTGCAATAGTTTGTTGAATTACTTTTTGTATCAAAAAAAGCTTCCAATTACATTTAATGGATGTCAAGCCGGACGAATGGTCTATTTCATTGATATAGATGGAAATTATATGCCATGCTCACATTTACAGTATAAAGAAAAATTTTCTGATATAATGTCATATTGGAAAAGGTCGAAGGTGCTTCATATGTTACGCCAATCGAATAGAATGGAAAAATGTAGCGGATGTAAATATGCTGCACATTGCTTTGTTTGCAAAGCATCTTCACAAGAAACGCATGATGATTTTTTTGCGTGTAATAAAGCTTGTGTACTAAGAAAGGAGATAGAAGATGAAGAGCATTATTGATTTTTTTAAAGTTATAATCAAATATGATAAAATGTTAATATCAATTTTGATTGGAGACATTTTTTTCGGAGCATTGCAGCCTTTTCCTAAAATTATTTTATCAAAAATCATATTTGATTATTTAGTAAAGGGGGAGTCACTTCAGCAATTTTTGTATATTATATCTGTCTTGGTAATCTCTGACGTTATTATACAATATGTTTTTCATGTTTTTGAGCAACAGGTAGAGTTAAAAGGACAGTGGTTAATGTTTGAATTAAGTTATAAACTTAATAGAAAAACCATGGATCTTGAATATGAAATGCTTTTGCAGCCTGAAATATTAGAAAAACGGGAACTTGGGTTAAAAGTGGTTAGCGGATCTAATTTTATAGATATGATCCGAAGTATCCGGAGCATTATTTCAAATGTGGTTGTGATAATAGGTGTAACAGTGATTGTTATGCAAATTGGCTTTTATGTGTTAATTCCAGTTGTTTTAGTTGTGGCATTTAATTCATGGATTAATTCTAAGGCAAAGAAAGTACAGTATCAATGTAGTGTTGAAGTGATTCCTTATCAAAGACGTATCGGGTATCTTCAATCAATATGTAGTGACTTTAGTTTTGTTAAAGAGACGCGAATCAATGATTGCGTTGAACTCATTGATGAAAAATATTCCGGATTGTCAAAAATGTGTTATTCTTTTATGAAGAAGATTATAACAAGACAACAAAGAGTTTTTCGTATTGGGGGTATTACAAATGGTTTGCAGGATGTTATTATTTATGGACTTCTTGGAATTAAAATTTTAATACGTAGATCAATCAGTATTGGTGATTTTTCAATGTATTTTAATGCTGTTTCTAATTTTAAAAATTCAATTTTACAAATTATGTCAGATTTTGTTGATTTGCGTATGAATGGTCTCAATGTTAGGCATTTAATAGACTATATGAATATAGAAGATAAAAATAAAGGAGAACAGAAGATTGGCAATAAGGACGAATTTGTAATAGAGTTTTCTCATGTTTATTTTCAATATCCCGGAGCACAAAATTATGTATTAGAGGATATATGTTGTGAGTTCAGAAACGATGAAAAAATTATGATTGTTGGAGAAAATGGAGCTGGAAAAACGACATTTATTCATTTGCTTCTTCGTCTTTATAGACCAACAAAAGGAAGAATTTTGCTAAATGGTGTTAATATCAATGAATACGAGTATAATGACTATCTCACAATGTTTTCGAGTGTGTTTCAAGATTATAAAACATTTGCTTTTTCATGTCTTGAAAATATAACATTAGGGAAAAAAGTAAATGCAGATCATGTGAAAGAGGTGCTGAGATTAGCTGGTTTAGATGAGAAAATCGAGTCACTGCCAGAGAAGATGGGAACGATTGTGTCTAGATTATATGACGATAATGGCACAGAGTTTTCAGGTGGGGAAAAGCAAAAAATGGCTATTGCAAGAGCACTTTATAAAGATTCTAAAATTGTAATCATGGATGAACCGACGGCAGCATTGGATCCATTAGCTGAGTATGATTTATATAAAAAATTGGTTCTGCTTATGCACGGAAGATTATCCTTCTTTATTTCACATAGATTAGCTAGTGGAAAGTTTTGTGATCGAATACTTGTATTTTCAAAGCATACGATTCAAGAAGATGGTAGCCATGATCAATTAATGAACTTAAAAGGTTTATATGCAGAAATGTATAGTAGACAAGCGGAATTTTATAAAAGAGATAAATAGGAGGGTAATATTGAATGGAGACAAAACTTAAGATAGCAATTATTGATTCTGGAGTTTATCATGCACATAAAGATTTTTTTGAGACTAAAATTTATGAAATAACACCAAGTGGTTCTCCTGTAAAAAGCAATGTAAGAAATGGACATGGGACTGCTGTGTATAATATTATACGAAAAGAATGTGCTAAAGGATGTGAATTAATTAATATCAGGGCGGTTGAAAGCCAGGAGGTTGATGTTGATGTATTGATTAGGGCGATTAATTTGGCTATAGAATTAGAGGTTAAAATTATTAATCTGAGTTTGGGGGTGACTGTGTGCTTAGATATGGAAAATTTACGTGAGGTTTGTCATAGGGCGTATGATAATGGAATAATACTTATTTCGGCATTTTCGAATGATGGTTCAATGTCATTTCCAGCAGCATTTCCAGAAGTTATTGGTGTGACGTCAGAGGAATCAATTACCAAAAGTAATAATTTTTATTATGTAGAAGATAATGTCATTAATGTAGTGGCAAGAGGGGGGATTCAGCGTTTGGCGTGGAACGAACCGGAATACATGTTTTTAGGGGGGAATAGTTTTGCATGTGCACATGTGACGGCGATAATTTCTAAAATTATATCTCGTAATACAACAGTAGAAGAAGCGCATAGAATGTTGCAAGAAAATGCAGTTAAGACTATTCAGTTGAATTATAGTGATCAGAAACAAAATTTTATTCCGATAAAGAGGGCCGCTGTATTTCCTTTTTCAAAGGAAATACAAGGAATTTTGGCACATCAGAATTTAATCGATTTTGAAATTGATGCGGTTTATGATATTAAGTATTCAGGAAGAGTAGGAGCAAATGTGTCACAACTTATGCCTTATGCCAGGATTATGAAGGATTACAAAATAAAAAACATAAGAGATATAGATTTTAATAATATTGATACAATGATTATTGGTCATAGGGATAAATTAAAAAATAAGGTTAAAAAGGAAGATGTATTTCATGACTTGGCAGAAAATTGTGTTAAAAATCAAGTTCAAATTTTTTCCTTAGATGATTTAGATGAGTATAAAATTTCTAAAGGATATGTTTATACACCAGCGGTTTTAAAAAAAGAAGTTCTTCCAAAAAGACAAGGAAAGTTGTTTCGTTATAATAAACCTATTTTGGGTGTATTTGGCACAAGTTCGAAACAGGGTAAATTTACATTACAATTACTCTTGAGAGAAAAAATTATGAAAAGAGGATATTCGATTGGTCAACTAGGAACAGAGCCTACTGCCGAATTGTTTGGTTTTGATTATGTGTTTCCGATTGGTTATAATTCTTTGGTTGAATTGCAAAATGAGGAGGCAGTACAGTATATTAATATGCAAATGCAGTCTATATGTGAAAAAGAACCTGATATTATTATTGTTGGGTGTCAATCAGGAACTGTTTCCTACGATTATGGTAATATTTCTTTCTATTTGTTTCAACAATATGCATTTTTAGTAGCAACTCAGCCAGATGCTGTTATTTTGTGTATAAATTATTTTGATGAGTTAGAATACATCAGGAGAACAGTGCAATTTATTGAAAGTTCGTCACCAAGTAAGGTTATAGCATTTGTAGTATTTCCGGTGAAACTAGAAAAAGAAATTGCTGGAGTATATGGGAAAAAAACAGTAATTTCGGAAGATGAATTTGAACAAAGAAAATCTATTGTGGAAAAAGTTTTTGGAATTAGAACATTTCTTTTAAATCAGGACATTGAAGAAATGGTGAATCATGTTATTGATTTTTTTTGCGAGTCCAGCTAATAAATGTCAATAGAAAAATGAAAAAATGTTGATTTTATTTTCTGACTAAAAAAGGGCGCACTTCCCCCTTGGTGA
>ERZ808240.3895-NODE-3895-length-13932-cov-6.117677_pt1 | contig 13932 bp, 12 predicted proteins | sample MGYA00521084_ERZ808240 | MGnify/ENA primary metagenome ERZ808240 (study PRJEB31516, sample SAMN03275571) | gut metagenome | biome: mammalia-associated habitat; material: feces | host: Papio cynocephalus | place: Kenya | collected 2012-08-06 ... | reverse complement strand
AAAGGTAAATTTCAAGTTGGTTGCCTAACACCCACTTCCAACCGTACAGGTCGAAAAAGTTTCACCGTACAGCAATAATTCTTAACAAAAACAAACTTTTTGATGGTAATGTCATGGAAGATGAATTTCGCCTCAATGGGACATTATGGAAAATTTGGCGAGAATGTTATAGACAGACATCCGAACGCAGTGCGGACTGGCTTGAGATTGAGTTCTGCTTCCGTGATGCTTGACTGTTTGTTGAACTTACAGACTGTCAAGCGGCGGACAAAAAACTTGATTTTGCATTCAATTTCTCATTTGCGGCTGTGAACGTGGCGAATATAATATGCAAGAAATACAATATCTCTATCGGGGGTAAGACTCTGATGGTCAATGTTGTATACTACGTTCAAAAAATATTGACGTGTTCAAGAATAACCCGAACACACAATTAGATCATGAGATTGTGAATGAAATCTTTGGATTCGCTGCTGGCACAACATGAAATTTAATGAACTATTGTAACAACATATAGGTATCATGATATCTCGATTTTCACAAACTTACTGCTTTCTTAGTTGCCAAAAGGCTACGGCAGAAGCTGCTGCAACATTTAATGAATCAACCTGATGATGCATAGGTATCTTTACTACATAATCGCTTGCTTCTATAACTTCTGTTGGTAAACCGTCGCCTTCGGTGCCCATAATGATGGCTAATTTTTCCTCTTGTGTTAGTTTGGAGCTGTCGATGGAAATGGAGTCGTCTTTCAACGCCATGGCGGCAGTCTTAAAACCATATCGATGAAGTGTGGTTATCTCATCATCAATCCATGTCCATGGAACAAGAAATACCGACCCCATGGACACTCTTACAGCTCTGCGGTTAAGTGGGTCGCATGAGTTTCGGGTAAGCAAAACGGCATCTATGCCTAAAGCGGCAGCAGAGCGGAAAATAGCTCCTATGTTTGTGGTGTCTACAATATTGTTGATGACCACTATACGGGAAGCTTTTTTACATATCTCTTCAATGTTGCAAGGGAGTGGCCTTCTCATGGCGCAAAGTACGCCTCTTGTTAGTGTGTAACCTGTCAATGCAGCTAACAAGTCTCTGCTTCCTGTATATATGGGTATATTATTATGTAGTTGATTGACGATATCAGCAGCATCACCAGTGATGTGCTTTTCTTCGCATAGTAGTGATGTCGGAATCATACCGGCAGCCAGTGCTACACGTATAACTTTGGGACTTTCAACAATAAATAGCCCTTCTTCAGAATGTAGGCGGTTGCGTAGTTGTGCTTCTGTTAGCTTGCTGTAAATGGCAACTTCTGGTTGTTCTATGGATGTAATATGAATGATGGGCATGATGAACGAATTCAGAATTGTTTGTAGTCGAACTGTCTCTTGTTATATGGTAATAAAAAAACGAGCTTTAGAACTCCTAAAACTCGTTTTAATTAGTTAAGTGACCCCGACAGGATTCAAACCTGTAACCTTCTGATCCGTAGTCAGATGCTCTATTCAGTTGAGCCACGGGGCCATTTTTCTTAATTGCGTTGCAAAGGTAGTGGTTTCTATGCAATCAACCAAATATATGAGAAACTTTTTTCGAAAAGTAGTTATATTTTTCTTTATATTTTACAAAACAGTATCAAATAGGCTTATTTTATGCTTGTTGTTTGTTGTTATTGTCTTTTACCACTGTTACTAATAGTTCATTTTAATTGAATTTTATTTGGCTAAATTCATAGGTAACTTATTCGTTTTTCCTTTTTTCAAGTTTTGCCAGCCTTCTTTTGGCTTCAGGAACTGTATCATACAGTTCTAACGCTTTTTTGTAATTGGCTATAGCGGCCTCGTCCATGTGCTCCTTTTCACATTCTTTGCCCAGTAGTGTATATTCCACTGCTAATTTCTTAAGCATTGCTTGTCTTTTCTTTATTGTAGCTTCCAGCATTTTCTTCTCTGTTTTTAGCTGATTGATAATGCTCAATTTTCGTCTGATAAATCGTTTTGCAACAGGCTTCTCTATATCATAACGGCTATGTATGGCTTTGAAGAAGCTGTCAATAAACAGGGCAAAGTCTCCTTCATCAAAAGCTTTTACAGCATCATGGTATTCTTTATCTGCTTTAGATTCGTGCAGTGCTTTATTAATAATGGTGGCATCATTGTATTGCCGTGCAAATTGTTTCACTTCCTGTTTTACGAATATATCTTCATTCTTGATGGCAGTTTTTAGACTAATGCCTTTCAGTGATGTGCATCTTGATAGGGCTACATACGTCTGTCCTCCTGCAAATACACCCCCTGTAAAGTCTATTTTTACATTTCTGAATGTTAGTCCTTGGCTCTTATGCACAGTTATAGCCCATGCTAATCTCAGTGGAAACTGTATGTAGTAGCCAATCTCTTCTTCTTCAATCTTTTGTTCTTTCTCATTAAATGTATATTTCATGTTGCTCCATCGTTCCCGCTCTACACCATATTCATGTCCGTCCTCAGTTATTACATATATCATTTCATTGTCTGGGTCAATGCCGTCAATCACTCCCAGTGTTCCATTGACCCATCTGTGTTCTTTATCGTTTTTGATGAAGATGACTTGTGCGCCAACTTTTATTTCCAATTCAGTAGGGGAGGGAAGACTGCTTGCCGGAAATTCTCCACTTACTTCGCCCAAAAACTTGACAGGTTCGCCAGGCAGCTTTTTTAGTTGTTCATCATTGATATAGTCTACCGTATCTCGACGGGTAGATAATGTGATAGCCAAATTGCTGTCTTTGCGCTGGTCTATGCAAGCTCCGACGCGACTATTGAGCATTCTTAATTCAGCTGGGCTGACACAACTCATCCTGATATGGTCTAACAAATCTATGAAGGTGGCATCTTTTTGCCTGTATACTTTGCGCAGTTCAATGCTTACCAACCTCATTTCGCGAAAGACTCTCGCATCGAAAAAAAAGCATGAAGGATAAAACGGGCGGAGCAGTTGGCGGTCTTCTTCTTTTACCACAGGCTCAAGCTGATAAATATCGCCGACCAACAGCAACTGTTTTCCTCCAAAAGGTTCGCGCATGTTGCGTGAATAGATGCGCAACACTTTGTCTATAAAGTCTATAATGTCGGCTCTTACCATGCTTATCTCGTCAATGATGATCAGTTCTACCTCGCGTAGCAATTTACATTTATCGCCATTATATTTCATGGTTTTGCGTATTTGTCGAGGTGTGTACCTTGAGTCATTGGGCAGCAAAGGATGAAATGGCAATTTAAAGAAACTGTGCATCGTTGAGCCTCCTGCGTTAATGGCTGCTATGCCGGTAGGGGCTAATACCACATGTTTCTTTTTGGTGTGCTCGCAAATGTATTTCAGAAAAGTAGACTTTCCTGTTCCGGCTTTTCCTGTAAGGAATAGCGATCTGTGTGTATACTGTATGATTTGCAGAGCTTGCTGAAACTCTTTATTGTCTAAGTCAATGTCCATGGTTGCGAGTGCTGAATTTTGTGCGTCAATGTTTTCAAGTAATACAGCAAAGGTGAAGAATCTTGTTGCGCAATCAATTCTTCACCTTTGTCATATATGATGCTTAAAGGTCGTCAAACCTTACTTGTTCTTCGTGTGGCTTTCCTCTTTTTTTCTTTTCAGTAGGTGGCGTAGCTTCTTGCTTGTCTGTATTGTTGGCAGCCTTGTCTTCCTTTTGAGCCTCATTGCTGTTTTCTGGCATTTCAATAGGATTGCCATCTTCATCGAGCAATATTTCTTCACCCATCATGGCTGTACTGTCAACTCTTAGTGTGTCTTTCTTGACAGGAACATAACTGCTGCAAGTATACATGTCAGAGGTGATGTCGGCATCTTGCGGTTTATGGAACCGTCCATGGTACTTCTTGTATTGCGGGTCTTGCATGACAGACTGCATAAAATATCCGCATATAGGCAGGGCCGTTTTACTGCCTTGTCCCAAAGCTCCAGTTCTGAAGTGAATACATCTGTATTCGCCTCCGACCCAAGCTCCTGCCACAAGATTTGGACTTACACACATGAACCACGCATCGGAGTGATTGTTGGTAGTACCCGTCTTGCCTCCGAAATCAGTGTCTCGTGCGCCTCCGGTGTATCCCCACAAACTTTGTGAGGTACCGCCAGCATCTTTTACACCGCTCATCAGCAATTGTTGCATGAAGAATGCACTCTTGTAGGGTATTACTTGTTTCTCTTCAGGTGCGCTGTTGTACACTTCTTTTCCGTCTCTGTCTACGATGCGTGTTACCAACACAGGATCTACATGCTTACCGTCATTGGCTACTGTACAGTAGGCATTTACCATTTCAAGCAGGTTTACGTCTGATGCTCCCAATGCTAATGAAGGCTGGTCGTCAAGTGGACTGTTGATACCCATGTCATTGGCAGTCTTGATAATATTCTTGATGCCCATTTCCTGTCCCAGTCTTACAGCGATAGAGTTGATACTCTTGGCGAAAGCACTTTTCAAAGGTATGGAGTCTCCTGAGAAGCGTCCGTTGGCATTGCTTGGTGTCCAGGTTGTCATCTCATGCTTTATCTTGTCATATACTTGCATGCTGATGTATTCATCACGCCGTTTGTCACATGGGGTGAGTCCTTGGTTCATGGCTTCTGTATAAACGAAGAGCTTGAAGGTAGAGCCCGGTTGCCTTTCTGCGGTAACCTTATCATATTTCCATGTCTTGAAGTCTATATCGCCAACCCATGCTCTTACAGCACCTGTTTGCGGCTCCATGGCAACAAAAGAGCAGTGCATGAATTTGACCATATATCTGATAGAGTCCATTGTACTCATTTCTTTCTCTATGGTTCCCTTTTCATAGTCAAAGAGTTTTACCTTATGAGGCTTGTTGAGATAGTATTGTATAGAGTCAGGATTATTTGGAAATTTCTGCAGAAGCATTTTGTAAACAGGCTGTTTCTGTGCAATGCCTTCAATGAAATTGGGTATTTCACGATGGTTTTCATCTTGCCATGGGTTTTGCCCTTTCCAGTGTGCATTGAAGTTCTGTTGCACTTGTTTCATCTGTTTGATAGCTGCTTCCTCTGCATACTTCTGCATGCGAGTGTCTATGGTGGTATATATCTTTAATCCACTGCTATACAAGTCGTATCCATTCTCTTTGCACCAGTCTTTCAGGTAGTCAGCCAATCCTTCTCTGAAGTATTGTGCTTGGCCATCATAGTTGCTTTCCACGCTGAAACTAAGTTTGATAGGAATCGTGCACAAAGAATCATAGCTGCTTCTGGACAAGTCGTTGTGCGTAAGCATGTTATGAAGCACGGTGTTTCGACGCTTCAGACTGTTTTCAGGATTGGTGATAGGGTTGTAGAAAGATGTAGCCTTGAGCATACCTACTAATGTGGCTGCTTGCTCTACTGTCATCTTGGTAGGTGTAGTGTTGAAGTAGGTCTTGCAAGCTGTTTTGATGCCATAGGCATTTGAGCCAAAGTCTACGGTATTGGCATACATGGTCAAGATTTCTTTCTTGTCATAAATCATTTCAAGTTTTGTGGCAATAATCCACTCTTTACTTTTCATGATAAGCATTCTCACTCCAGGTATATAGCCCAATAATCCTGTCGAATATTGGGTTCTTACTCTGAACATGTTTTTGGCCAGTTGCTGTGTTATAGTGGATGCTCCACGTGCCTCATGGTGTATTACTATATCTTTGGCTACTGCTAACATACCTGTAAAATCAATGCCAAAGTGTTTGTAAAATCGCTCGTCTTCAGTGTCAACCAACGATTTCCAAAACATTGGGTTTACTTCATTATACTTGACAGGTGTGCGGTTTTCATTGAAGTATTTGCCTATCAGCACCCCATCAGCACTGTATACTTCGGAGGCTTCGCTGGTAGATGGATTCATGATTTGCAAGAAACCGGGTGAGCGACCGAAAAGCCATAGAAAGTTAATGTCTACCAGCATGAGGTAGATAAAGAAAGATACAATGGCAGAGGCAAATCCGATACCTGTCTTGGTATACCATTTGCGACCAATATAAAGGCTTTTGTACCAAGGCCAAAAGTTTCTGAGCTTCTTGTAGCAATAAGCTAAAAGCTTGCCTAAGCGTGAGTTCTTAAAATTCTGGAACATAGTTAATTATCCTTAGTTAATTTATTGTCTTACAGTATTGTCTTTCCCTCTTTGATGGGTCAAGGGTGGCTCAATGTTTGTTGACACAAGGGCCATTGTCGTTAGCTAAATACCTATTGATATGTTGTTGTATAACGTTTTTTATTATTGAGTCGCAGCAAGACTTTTGTGATTGGAAATATGTAATATCATTGACTTATTGTGTCGATGTATTGCAGAATTTCTTTTTCGTCGTTTGGCATGAACCAAACAATACTTTGGTCTCGCTTAAACCATGTTATTTGTTTGCGACAATATTTGTGTGTGTTGCATTTTAGCTTAAAGATAGCCTCTTCAAGTGTGCATTTGCCTTCCATGTAGTCGAACATTTCTTTATATCCTACTGTATTGAGAGCGTTGAGTCCCTTGTGTGGATACACAGCTTGCGCTTCTTTCAGCAGCCCGTCGGCTATCATTTGGTCTACCCGCTGGTCTATCCTTGCGTAGAGTTCAGAACGTTCGCGGTTCAGACCTATCTTGGTAATGGCAAAAGGCCGTGTCTTCTTCTTGTTTTTCCTGAATGATGTGTACGTTTTTCCTGTAGATAAACAGATTTCCAACGCATGTACAATACGCTTGTAGTTTTTACGGTCAACGATATCGTAATATTCAGGGTCAAGCTTTTTAAGCATGTCGCAGACAAAGTCAAGACCCTTTTCTTCATACATGTGTTTTACTTCTTCTCTTGTATCTTCGTCAACAGTAGGTATGTCATCAATGCCGTCGCATACGGCATCAATATACATCATGCTGCCACCCGACATGAGCACTGTGTCGTGGCTTTTAAATAACTGGTTTAACAATGCCATGACATCGCTTTCAAACATGGATGCACTGTAATAGTTGTCTATATGTAGGTTGCCCACAAAATAGTGTTTCACTTGCGCTTGCTGTTGGGCAGTAGGCGCTGCCGTACCAATAGGCAACTCAGCAAATACCTGTCTGGAGTCGGCATTGATAATAGGTGATCCTATGTGCTTGGCCACCTGAATACACAATTCTGTTTTTCCTACTCCGGTAGGGCCTAATATTACTATCAGTCTTTTCATGTTGTAAAGCTTGCGCTTATCTTATGATACCTCTTTTGGAGTGCTCTACAAAATCGATGATATAGTCAATCTCTTTACACGGTGGCAATGTGCGCTTTATCTCTTCTATGCCTTCTTTTAAGAGACCTTTTGAATAGAGTAGGCGGTAAGCCTCGTGTATATGGTCTATCAGTTCATTGCTGAAGCCTCTGCGGCGCAGACCTACGAGGTTGATTCCGCAGTACTTGGTAGGCTCTTTGCCAGCGATGATAAATGGCGGTATATCTTGGCTAAAGCGGCAACCTCCCTGTATCATCACATAGCTGCCTATATGGCAGAATTGGTGGCAAAGCACGGTAGCACTGATGATGGCACAGTCGTCTACCACTACTTCGCCTGCAAATTTGGTAGAGTTGCCGATGATGCAGCCGCTGCCAATTTTGCAGTCGTGGGCTATGTGCATATTTTCCATCAGCAAGTTGTTGGACCCTACGATAGTAGTTCCTTTTGATGCCGTTCCGCGTGAGATGGTAACATTTTCGCGAATGCTGTTATTGTCGCCGACAACGCAGGTGGTCTGTTCACCTTTAAACTTCAAGTCTTGAGGCTTTGTGCTGATGCTTGCGCCAGGAAAAATCTCATTGTTATTTCCTATTCTCGCTCCCACATTGATGGTAACGCTGTTTTGCAATATATTATTGTCGCCTATTACAGTGTCTTTATCAATGTAGCAGAATGGTCCAATGATGTTGTTGTCACCTAATTTTGCCTCTGGATGAACAAAGGCTAAGGGGCTGATTTGATTCATCTTACTGTTTGATTGTTTTTATAAAAGGATGCAATAGGGCAAAGCTATTTGGCTATTGCTTTGCCTTATTGCACCGTGAGTTATTTATTTTTTACGATTTGAGCTGTAAATGTAGCTTCTGACACTACTCTGTCTCCTACAAAGACATAGCCTTTCATGGAAGATATACCGTGTCGTACGGGTGCCAACAAATCCACTTTGAATAGCAGCGTATCACCAGGTACCACTTTATGTCTGAACTTTACATCATTGATTTTCATGAAATAGGTAGACCATTTTTCAGGGTCTTCAATGGTGTTGAGTACCAACAGACCGCCACATTGTGCCATTGCTTCTATTTGCAGAACGCCAGGCATGACAGGCTCTTGGGGAAAATGTCCTTGGAAGAAAGGCTCATTGCTGGTTACATTCTTCACACCTACAATGCTGGTTGCTCCCAATGATATAACTTTGTCTACCAGTTGCATAGGATAGCGGTGAGGAAGCAGCTCGCGAATGCGGTTAACGTCCATTACGGGTTCTTCGTTGCAGTCGTAGATAGGAGCTTGTATTTCGTGTTTGCGGATTTCTTTTCTAATCTGTCTTGCAAACTTGTTGTTGATAGTATGTCCAGGCCGTGTGGCAATGATTCTTCCCTTCAGTGGCTTGCCTATTAAAGCCATGTCGCCGATAATGTCGAGTAGCTTATGGCGGGTACATTCATTTTCCCATACCAATGGCTTGTGTTGTATATAGCCTAACTTGGTAGCGTCAAGATGAGGCACATGCAGCAAGTCTGCCAATTGGTCAAGGCGCTCTTGGGTAGTCTGTCGTTCATAGATAACGATAGCATTGTCCATATCGCCACCTTTTATAAGATTGGCTTTAAGCAGCGGCTCAATGTCTCTTACAAACACGAAGGTGCGTGCTGGAGCTATTTCGCTTTCAAAGTCGTCTATCTTGTCAAGTGTGGCAAATTGACTGTTGATAAATTTAGAGTCAAATGAGCACATGGCTGTGAGACTGAATTCTTCATCAGGCAAAATAGTAATGCAAGAACCGGTTTCCGGGTCCTTTACTTCTATCTTATGGCGAATGATGTAATAATCCTTAGGCGCGTTTTGCTCTGTAAGTCCTATTTCATTTATCTTCTTGATGTATTGGATGGCAGAACCGTCAAGTATAGGAAACTCGGGTCCGTTTACTTGAATAAAGCAGTTGTCGATACCTGAGGCATAGAGCGCAGCCATTGCATGTTCTATGGTAGAGATGCGCATGTCGCCTTTGCCGAGCACAGTACCGCGTTGCGTGTCTATTACATTTTCTGCAATAGCCTCGATAATGGGCTCACCTTCAAGGTCTATGCGTTGTATTTTATAGCCTGTATTTTCTGGGGCAGGATTAAAGGTTACAGTTAAATTAAGACCTGTATGCAGACCTTTGCCACAGAGTGCAAAACTGCCTTTCAGCGTATTTTGTTTTAACATATCCATAACTTGTGTGTTGTTAGTGCTTGTATAAAATGTCTTGGTGCATTGCATTTGTATAGCAACAATGGCCCTGCAATGCGTCTTGCTTATTTGTTATTGTTTCCCTTTAATTCGTCAAGCTGCTTTTGCATCTCATTGATTTGCTTGTAGAGCTCGGGCAGTCTGTGTATGATGGCTATTGATTTGAAATAAGCTTTGGGGTTTACTGGTGGAGTGCCTATTAATGTCTGGTTACCTTTCAAGTTGCCGGGAACGCCGGATTGTGCACCAAGGAATGTCTTGTCGCCTATGCTGATATGACCGGCGATGCCTACTTGTCCGCCAAACATACACCATTTTCCTACTTTTGCACTTCCTGCAACGCCTACTTGTGCAGACATGACAGTGTTTTCGCCTACTTCTACATTGTGGGCAATTTGAACAAGGTTGTCAAGCTTCACGCCTTTTCTTATAATGGTTGAGCCCATAGTAGAACGGTCTATACAAGTGTTGGCACCAATCTCTACATTGTCCTCTATGGTTACGATACCTATTTGAGGTATTTTGTCGTATCCCTCAGCATTGGGAGCAAAGCCAAAGCCGTCTGCACCTATCACAGAGCCTGCATGGATGGTAACATTGTTGCCTAATTTGCAACCTTGGTAGATGGTTACATTAGGGTAGAGAAGACATCCGTTGCCTAAATGGACATTGTCTTCAATTACAGTGTGGGGGTAGATTTGAGAGCCGTCGCCGATAGTAACATTGTCGCCAATAAACGCAAAAGCGCCAATATAACAGTCTTTTCCTATTTTTGCCGAAGGCGAAACGAAGGCTAAAGAGTCTATGCCTTTCTTCTTGGGCAAGGAGGCTTGATAGAGTTGCAGCAGCTTGGCCACACACTCATAGGCATTTTTTACCTTGATAAGCGTAGGTTTTACCTTTTCGGTAAGTTCTACGTCCTCATTAACCAATACGATACTTGACTCAGTATTATATATATAATGTGTGTATTTAGGATTTGAAAGGAATGATATAGCTCCTGGTTTACCTTCTTCAATTTTGGCAAAAGTGTTAACTGTAGCGTTTTCGTCGCCTACCACTTTGCCTTGAATAAAACTTGCTATTTGTTTTGCTGTAAATTCCATTTTATATGTATTTCAAATATTTGCAAAGATAAGTAATTTTATTTAATTACATAGAAAAAGGTGTTATTATTTGCTGTTTTTTTGGCAAGTAGCGAGGCTAAGGTTTTTGTTCTTCCCTTTGCTGAAGGTTGGTGCAGACTGTTTTAGTGTGTTGTGGAGCGGTGCATAGAGGGGCGTTTCTAAAGACTTCATTGCAATGTTGCGCAGTTGGCAATGAGGTGCTTAAAGCCTAAGAGAGAAAGCCTTTCTGAAAGCACAGCTTTTGCGAGCCGGTTGCACAGCAATGGCACCATGCGTTTTGTATGTGCGGTGCAGATGCGCTTCCTCCTGTCAAGTGAAAATATTGTACTATTTATTTTGCTCTTTAACCTTATTGCGTTAACTTTGCCACAAAAAGAAAGACAATCAATGAATTTACAATATCCATCACAGTTGTTTGAAAAGGCTGTATCAGAGTTTTCCAATCTTCCTGGTGTAGGTCGCAAGACGGCTCTTCGATTGGTACTATTCATGCTGAAACAAAATGATGATAAGGTGGAACGCTTTGTGAATACAATCAGCAAGATGAAGAAAGAAATAAAGTACTGCAAGGTGTGCCATAATATAAGCGACACAGAGGTGTGTCCTATCTGTGCCAATCCACACCGTAATCAGGCTACGGTGTGTGTGGTAGAGAATGTGCAAGATGTGATGGCCATAGAGAATACGCAGCAGTATGACGGCTTGTATCATGTGCTGGGCGGCGTTATTTCGCCCATGGATGGCGTAGGACCTAATGATATAGAGATAGATTCTCTCGTAAAGCGGGTGGAAAAAGGCGGTATTCAAGAGGTTATATTGGCATTGAGCTCTACGATGGAAGGAGATACGACAAATTTCTATATTTACAGGAAGCTTGCCTCTTTTAATGTAAAGCTGACGGTGATAGCTCGTGGCATTTCAGTGGGCGATGAGTTGGAATATACCGATGAGGTAACTTTAGGGCGGTCTATCGTTAATCGTGTGCCCTTCAAAAACTAATCCTTTAGACTAAATTGCTAATGATTAATACGCAAAAATGAAAAAGACGAGAAACATACTTCTAACAGAATTGGTGGCATCTGTCATCATAGCATTGGCTATCGTGATAAGCTTTGAGTGCGAATGGGCAATGCCCGGCGCTTTACAAGGTAATGACAGTGCGCAGTTTTGGGTGCTGACCATTATGGAGCTGTTCACTATATGTGCAATACCATTGTCTTTGAGACTTTTTAAGTTTAACTTGGTGGCAACACAGTTGAAAACATTACGGGAAAAAGCTTTGCTGATATGGGGCAGTGTCAGAATGGCGCTGTTGTGCCTTCCCTTGATAGGCAATATGCTGTTTTATTACCTTTTTGGTTTTAAAGTGGGCTTTGCCTATATGGGTATTATAGCTTTTGTGTGTCTGATATTTATTAATCCAAGTATGAAAAGATGCTTGGCGGAAACAGGTGAAGAATGAAGCTGACCATCATCATAGTAAGTTATAATGTAAGATATTATCTGCAGCAATGCCTGGACAGTATAGAGAAAGCTGTTCAATACATTGATGCAGAGGTTTGCGTGATAGACAATCATTCGAAAGACGATACGGTGGCTTATATCCGGCAACATTATCCTTATGTAAAAGTAATAGCGTCAATGCATAACAATGGCTTTGCCAAAGCCAATAATATCGCTATTCGGCAAACAGACAGTGAGTATGTATTGCTTCTAAATCCGGATACGGTAGTGGGCGAGAATGCGCTGAAGGAATGTGTCGATTTTATGGATAGTCATATTGATGCTGGTGGAGTTGGCGTAAAGATGCTACGTATAGACGGTAGCAGTGCGTTGGAAAGTCGTAGAGGATTGCCTACACCCATGACCTCTTTTTACAAGATGAGCGGCTTGTGCGAGAAATTCCCGAACAGTCATCGCTTTGGAAAATACTATATGGGCTATCTTCCTTGGAACAAGGTGGGGCAAATAGAAGTAATCAGTGGCGCCTTTATGATGCTTAGACGTACTGCACTCAATAAATCAGGTCTTTTGGATGAAGACTTTTTTATGTATGGCGAAGACATAGACTTGTCATACCGCTTGCTCAAGAATGGCTATACTAATTGGTATGTGCCGGCAAAGATATTGCATTATAAAGGCGAAAGCACGCAAAAATCTTCCTTTAAATATGTGCATGTTTTTTATGAAGCAATGCTTATCTTCTTTAAAAAGCATTATGGACATTTGAGCGTTTGGCTTAACCTGCCTATAAAGACAGCTATTTATGTAAAAGCCAGCATAGCTTTGGTTGGTATGATGTCTGCTAATGTGAAAAAGGCAATGGGCTTGTCTTCTTTCAAGAAACAGACAACGCCCGATTATCTGTTTATAGGGCGTCCCGAAATGATAAGCTACTGCAGACAACTTGCTGCCAAGAACGGTCTTGCAGCACGCTATGTCGTGGGCGACAGCGTATCTTTGCCTGGCGGGCATCTACATTTAAAAAATGAAATAAATGCAACAAAGCAAACATATATAGTGTATCATGTTGGTTCATATAGCTATGAACAGTTGCTGGATATCTTTGATAGACAGCCTCAAGCCAATATCTTGATGGGCTTCTATCACGATAAGGAGAATATAATAATAACAGACCGGGAAATAATAGGGTAGATATGAGTGATATTTTACCATGTGTACATTTGAGAGCCATTGAGCCCGAAGACCTTGATGAGCTGTATAAAATAGAAAACGATCATGATGTATGGGGGGTAGGAAACACTACAGTTCCATATTCAAGGTATGCACTTTATGACTATGTAGCTCATGCACAAAATGACATTTATGCAGACCGGCAAGTGAGACTGATGATAGAAAATGCACAGCATGAGGTGGTAGGCATTATTGATATTATTGATTTTGACCCCAAGCACTTGCGGGCGGAAATAGGCATCGTTATCTGTCAATCGTATCGCAAAAAGGGATTTGCACAAGCGGCGATAGAAGAAATAAAGCGCTATGCGCTGAGTGTTCTTCATCTGCATCAATTGTATGCCTATATAGATGTAGACAATCAAGCATCTATATCTACCTTTAAAAAATGTGGTTTTACCATCGACAATCAGTTGAAAGATTGGATTTATGATGGCAAAAGCTATAGAAATGTATGGTTGATGCAATATTTTTTCTAAAAAAACGAAGAAAAGTTTTGGCAGATACAATATTTTTTGTACCTTTGCAACCGCAAATGAGAAATGAACCAAATGGTTAAGTGAAAATCAAATGGTGCGTTAGTTCAGTTGGTTAGAATACATGCCTGTCACGCATGGGGTCACGAGTTCGA
>ERZ808240.3893-NODE-3893-length-13937-cov-4.757600_pt1 | contig 13937 bp, 12 predicted proteins | sample MGYA00521084_ERZ808240 | MGnify/ENA primary metagenome ERZ808240 (study PRJEB31516, sample SAMN03275571) | gut metagenome | biome: mammalia-associated habitat; material: feces | host: Papio cynocephalus | place: Kenya | collected 2012-08-06 ... | reverse complement strand
TCAGTTTGTTCATAGATAGGATTGCCGTCATTGTCTTTGGGTATGCGAGCTAAGGTAGACTGATTGCTATCCTCCTCTTGTATCTCGTTTATATTTTCAGTTTGAGATGTATTCTCTTCGTTAGATGCTTCAGTAGGAATAGTCTCATCATTATTCGTTTCAATAGCACTTTGCTCCTCATTTTCTTGTGTTGGCAAAGTATTATCCTCCTCAGTAGGTAGCCCCTCTTCGTTTTCCTTATTCCAGATGTTCTCACCATTGCGCTCAACACTCGTCATTCTCTGCGCAATATCTTCGGGCTTCAGCATCTCTGCGCCATTGTCAGATACCACCATCACACCATCATTTGTAACGTCGCTGATAGTGCCGCTATAAGCATTACCATCCTCGTCTGTAAGTGTAATCGTATCATCATATTGCAGCGTAGGTACATTGCCGTTTTGCTCTTCTTGTGCTTTCTCTTTACCAATTTGATGTCTTACAAAGTTTTGGCTCATGCGCTGAACATCATCCTTTGCAAGTTCTATTGTTTCGCCAGATTGAGAAGAAGTCACTACAACACTATTTCCTTTATCCTCTACAATCTTAACCTTGTCTGATTGTCCATTATCATCAATCGTGTTATATTCATCTCCTACATTAAAGCCAAGAGTACCATCTATTTGGTCGGCATACTTCTTAGCTACTGCTTCCCTTACTTCTTGCTCTCTTTGAGCCATTATAGGTGCAGCATCTATTGGCGCATCAACAGACTGCAATTCGTTGGGAGAAATCATTTCTAATTTCCCCGTTTCCTCATCTCTTACAACAATCGTGTTAGAGCTATTGTGGACATCTATACTACCATCATCTTCATTGGTCACTATATCACCGCTTACAACGTGTACACGCTTATTGTCTTGCTTCAATGTACCACTTTGTATCTGACCATTGCCGTTAGTTGTTTCGCTTACTTGTCTTTTGACATCTTCTACTGCATCGTCTACATCGTCTTTAGCTCTTGCTATCATACCATCATAGGCTGACTTTGCGTTGAGAAAATCCAATATAACAAGTCCGTTCTTTTTATTTTCCTCGTTGTCGCTTTCTGCATATCTTGTCGCAAGTTCAAGCAAGTCTTTGTCACTACTCTGCCTAGTATCACCAAAGATTGAACGCATATCTTCTTGCGCTGACAAGTAATTGTTCTTTATCTTATTCTTCTCTTCTTCTTCCGCCGTATATCCTTTTGCATAAGCCTTACTCGTTGGGTCTTGACCTACTAACTTCATGCTCGCCATATTATGACCACGCATGGATATTAGTTTCTGTGCATAGTCTGCAACGGCTTTCTTTTCCTCTGAACCAAGACTTTTTGAACTTAAAACATTCGATATTTCTTCGCTTAGATTATTGTTGGTTGCATTATCAAGCCTTTGCTTGATTGGCTGCCACACACTATCTGTTAAACGAAAAGAGGCAACTTTACCAAGTTTGTTTAATTGGTGCTTATCCTTGTAATACAAGGCTGACTGAACACCCAATTTAGTACCATGCAAAGCCATTGCTCCACTACCCGAAAGAGCTATAGAGAACAACATACCAGCCCAAATATCTGTTTGCTGTTTCTTATCCAACAAATCGCTCCACTGATTATCTCCGTCAAAGATAGCGTGTAAGGGTATCGCTATTTCCTCTTCTGCAACTTCATTAGCATAACCTTGCATTCCTCCTTGTTTCATAAAAGCATTAGCGCCCTTAATGAAATTCTTATTACTTAGGTTAGTGAAGAAAGAACTTACACCGCTCAACCCTAATTTATTTAATGTACCATGAAAGGCTTGATTAGCAAGTCTTGTCAAAGGTAAATGCTCGCCAAGCATTTCTGTATAGTTCTCTATCGTTGAACTTGCAACACCCTCAAAAATACTCCTACCAAGGCTCTTGCCACCTACATACTCATATTTGTTCGTTGTTGGATTATAAACGGCTTCTCCTCTATTGCGCTTGCCTATATCCTTTAAAGTCTTACCCGATTGAATAGTGGTCGTCATGCCAAATGAGGTAGCAAGTTCTCCCGATGTGATGCCAAGGTCGCGTATAGTAGTAGCCTCCAAACTCTTACCTACATCTTTAAACTCTTTGTTAGCAAAGGATTTGGCTATTCCCTTAACGCCCATACGTTTAACATCGCCAAGACCTGCTTTAACGATTGTCTTACGTGCCATAGCGTTAGTTCCTGCCATAATACCGCGACCTATTCCACTTACATTTGTTACCATAAAATCGGCAACAAATGGTATAGATGTTCCCGCTATGTTACCCCAATTATAAGAGTTCGATAGCTTCTCTTGAGCATATTGCTGCGCTTCATTATTTCGCGCTTCTGCCTTTATTAAATCATCCTTTCCTTTATTACCGCCATTTTTTGAATGTGCTGTTATAGACCTCAAAAGGCTTGCTCCACTCAAAACTGACCAATTATCAGCATCTGTAACACCATCCCATGCGCCTTTAAAGAATGCTTGCCAAGGGTGTTCTTTCCCTAATTTTTTCGCATTCTCTAAAGCCGTGATGCGCTTATCTGTTTGATTAATTGCTTCTTGTAATCGTGCTGCTTCGGGGTCTCTATCATAACGGCTTTCAGTAAAGAACGATGCAGAAGATGGCACACCTGCCATTGATGCACGTTGCTCGCTATCTATTGCATTTTGTCTTGCTAAAAGGCGCTTATTTAAATCTTGTTTTTCTTTATATGCCTCCTTTAGAGATTGAGCCATCTCACGCTCTTTCTCTGCATAAACATCGTATATTTCGTTCTGCTCTTTATCCGCTTGTGATGCCTCTTCGTATGATGTACCACTATCAGTCACGTAAACATTCCTTGGTACTCCATTTTCAATTGTCGTAAAGGTGCTTACTCGTCTATTCTTGGGCTTCTTATAACTCGGCTTTTCTACATAATTACTCTTAGATACATCTACATCTTGGGGCATTTTATTACCGCTTGTAACAATATGCCGCAAGTTTTCCTTGTTGGTTATATTGCCAATACCTACCACGCTATTAAACTTGCGCTCAGTAGTATTCTTTCTATTTTGCACCTCTGCCGCTGTTGGCTTGTGGTACATACGGCTCATGAACTCTTCGTATGTGTCGCCTATATTCGCACCATGACTTTTAAGATAATCATATACTGATTTTCTGTTAGCATAGTTCTGAGTACCGCCAAAGCCTGTTGCGAATGTATTATAATCTTTGCTATATCCACTCTTCTTTAAAGCCGAATATAATGTTTTGAGTTTTGAATTATCTAATGGCATATCTTATCCTTTTTAAATATTTACATTTGACAAATTCTCACCGTTAAGTTCTTCACCCATTACATGGGAACCACCACCTTTCCCTTTTTTGCCTTGGGTTTTTTGAGGAACTTTGCGTGTTTCGTTGCCTTGGGGTTTTACTACTGATGAATGTGGTTGTACATGCGTTGTTGGAACATTCTCCACACCAATCGCTTGTCGTATGTGGTGATAGAGTTGTGGAAATTCTCTCGCATTCTGAAATACTATATCTAACTTCTTACTGCTCGAAAGGGTGGGATTGGAAAGTGCGTTATAAATCTTTTCATATTTTGCCTTCGCAGTCTTATCTTTAGGCAATTTCGCATTTTTATACTTGCCATTCAGTCGTTCAAGAACTCTTACCATATCGGGAACAACATTTAGCAAGTTTTTGTATCTTTTACTATTAAACGAAACAACTTCCGTCCCTCGTCCATTGTTTAATACGATACGGCTTCCACCGCCACTGCTTACACTTCCGCCGCCATTACCTGCACTAGCATTATCTTTTGCAGCCGCAGCATAGCTTCTTGCAGCTGATGCTCTATGCGCTCCAGCTGCAGCATTCTGGTTGCCTATATAAGCTTGTGCCTTTGCTCCCGTCCACTTAGCATCCTCAGCATATTTGTTTGCTAATGCCGTATTACGCAAAATATTCGCCTTGGCTACATTGCCACTCGCCTCTGCCTTATCTGCCTCTATCAAGAGCTTTATCTTATCTGTCATAGCTTTCTGATTGGCTGCATTTTGTTTCTGTCTTTGCTCTGCACTTGCTGCATCTCTTGCTGCAAGTTCTTTGTATCTATTATCACCCAAGCTATAAAGCAAATTCTGATACTTTAGATAGGCTTCACGTTTGGCTTCCCTTTCTGCTTTCATTTTTTCATAATAGTCATTGTAACGCTTTGCCAAACCATTGTCGGGGTCGTACATATTGGTAGAACCCTTTGTCGTTGCTACCAAATTTGCCAATGCCGTTAAGCCATCACCAATAGAGGATATAATTGCATTACGCTTATCTCGCTTCTTCTTAGCTTCTTCTTGCTCCTTAGTAAGTGGTTTATTCTTCTGCATGCTCTCTTCCAAAGAGGCTATCATATCGGCATAGCTCTTGTCACGTACTTTTTGAGCTGCTTGTGTATCGCTACTTGGTGTTAAAGCTACATTATCCGATGTAGGTGTAAGTGCATAAGCACGTGCTATCTGAGCCGCTGAAGGACCATCTTGCTCTTGCGTAACAGAAGTTGTATTCTGCTTCTGAGGTGTTCCGCTCTCCTTGGGTGTCTCAAACTTTGTAGGCTCTTTCTTTGCTAACACGTCAGATATACTCTTGTCAAATTTAGGTGTTCCTAATGTTGCATTGGCTTTTGATACATCGTCCATCTTAGGTGGCTGTACCGCTGCATTCTGATGTGTGGAAGTGTTTGCAGTAGGTTGTGTGTTAGTAGTTGGATCTTCTGCAACATTTGGCTTATGCTGCGTCAATCCATCCCAAGGATAATCAGCATCTTGGTCTGTCTCTTGCAACATAGGACCATACTGCGTAATGTCATTCGTCCACGTATTACTTGACTGCGGCTTCGTTCCTAATATTTCATCGTATGTACTCATTAAAATCCTCCTCCGTTTGACATCCGTTCTCTAAAACCTTTCATTAAATTATTGTCGTAATTCTCTCTGTAATTACTGAACCATTTCTCTTGCTCGGGAGTTATATTAACTTTAGCATAGTTAGCATCTTGCTTACTTTCTTCTTGCGCCTTTTTCTCTTGATTTTCATCATGAATACTTTCTACGGCGCTTGCTATATTACCCGCTGTTTTTATTGCACCACTCACAGCTGCTGCCGTGTTTGCATTCTTCTGTGCTAATGCTTGATTTTGCTCTCGGGTAATATTGTGTTGTTGTTGTCTGTAAGCATCCTCAATGCTATCCTTTCGTGCTTCTGCTTGTGCAGCAATTGATGATGTTGCATCTGAGAGTGCTTTCGCATTCTGCTCTCGTGCCGCTGCTACATTCTCTTCTGTGCCACCTATTACGCTTTGAACGCCCTCTGCTTCTTGATTACGCCTCTTTATCGCATCTTCCGTGCGTGTCAATAAACGCTTTGCATCTGCTCGCTGCGTTGCATCCTCATAATATCTACGATTAAACCAATTCTCATTCTCACGTTGTTCTCTTTCAAGCGCACGTTTCTGCCGTCTTGCGTTACGTGCATTGGATATTCCACCAAATATTGTTGAACCTAATGAAGCTGCTGCTCCTACAATTGCTCCTATCATAATTTAAAAGATATATATTATATGCTAAGATACATGCGTATATTTGAACTATAATAATATGTTTAATTTTTATGCCAAAAGGAGTAAAAGCTGGGGGGAGAAAGGCAGGTACTCCCAATAAAGTTACTACCGTACAAAGGTCTATCATCAATGATTTACTCTGCGAGTATTATATCACAGGCAAACTCTCTGAAGATTTCAATCTCTTAGACCCTAAAGATAGGCTTACCATTGCTGAAAGACTCTTTGCTTACGTGCTGCCTAAATATCAGTCTATTGCACTTGATGTAAAGGCTACAGACGATACAAAAACACTTGAACAAAGGCTTGTAGAACTTTCTAAAGAAAACGACTTTTAAATATGGATGTCACAATAAATTTAGGCAAGAACGATATTTATACCGAGGTTTCCAAACTTACCTCTATGATAGGAAAGAAAAGACAGAGTGGAAACGCATCCGATATGTATATACGTATTTCTGCATCTGATACAGATAGAATGGTTCTTGAACCTTTCTTTAGCGAAGCAGTTTCTATAATTGCTTCAGAACTTCGTATGTATGTAACATCTGTCAAAGGAGAAAACATTACTTCTGATACTATATCATCTGACCCTTTTGAAATCGCACTTGACTTGCCTACAACGTTCAATAAAGATGCTCTTACAATAAGTCTACGTGCATCTATGAGAAGCTATCTCGTAAACTTTATTATTGCAAAATGGCTTGAAATAACGTTGCCTAATGAAGCACAAGTTTATGCCAATACTGCTCAGATGGCGTTAGAAAGTATTAGAGCTAAAATCAGCGCAAGAAATAAACCTACTTATACAAAACCAACAACTAATTAATAATGGATCAGATTAATATCACCTTGTATCAAAGCGAACTTTTATATGATGTTCGCATGAAACTTTCCAAGATAGCGGAGACTTTTGTTTCAAAAAAAGATTTTGAACAGGCATCAAATATTCAAGATACTGATGGCGAAGATGAGAATGTATTGCTACGTTCTATAGACAATGCTTTTAACTCAATTGTAAACAACTTATCTAAATATATTGATGTTTATAATTCTTTTTATGGGAAGACATCTGATAATGCGTTGAACAAGTCTGTTGATGACAAATACAAAAATAAAGTGTACCAATATGCTTTGCAGATGCCAACTAACTACAATAAAAATACCATAACCACTATATCTTCGGCTTCTCATTCTTATATCGTAAATATGGCTCTATTTGATTGGCTTGAACATACAGACAGAAGCGATGCTAAAGATTACATGGAACTTGCTAAAAACGATATGAATACGCTAATCTCAGCCGTATTCAAACGTAATAAACCAACTTATTCTAAACCTAAAGCGTAATGAAAAAAACTATGACTATATCGCTTTATATGTATGAACTTCTTTACGATGTACGTATGAAGCTAAACAAACTTGCCGAAAGCAAGAAAGATGGAACAAACGAATACTTCGTTTCACGTATTCAGGATGCTGTAGATGAAAACACTAACGTGCTACTACGTTCTGTTAGCAATGCTTATTCATCTATCAAAAACGAATTGGCTGAATATATCACTGACGAAATTAGCAACAAGGCTGACAATGTTCTTATTGAAGAAACAAGAGCAAAAGAAGCTGACGAAAATACTTACGGAACAGATGGTAACGCAGCTGCTGCTGACGAGAATACACAAGTAGATAATACGCTTAAAATTACATTGCGTATGCCAACAAACTACAATGTGGCTACAAGAACAGAAATCGCAGCTGCTGCACACCAATACATTGTCAATACTGCCATGTTTGATTGGCTACAGAATGTATCTAAGCAAGACGCACAAGACTATCTACAATTGGCGCAAAACAATATACAGAAACTTTTATCTGCTCTTTATAAACGTTTGAGACCAACACGTGACCATGCGCCTATTGCACAAGACCCACAAGACCAAACTATTAGATTTGAGTAACATGGATAATAAATGCTACGAGTGCGAAGAACGTTCATCGTGCTACGATAATTCACAATGCAAATTTAAAGAGGGTAATACATTCAAGCTTACATTCAACTTCAAAAGAGAGGCGCTCTTATATGATATTGCTAATGTAGCTTACATAGAGGGTGCTATACAGAGAAAGGATAACGAGCATGATGCACACTTCACTATGGATATTGTACAAGATGATAATGTGGACCGCATTACACGTATTCTTGATAGAGTGTATGCTCAATGCGTTAAACATCTCTCACCATACACGGATGAATGCATTTCTGAAGACCTTGAATTAAACAACGATTTTGAGGAAACAGATACATACACCATTGTTATGAATGTACCAAAAACATTCTTAAAACCATTTGCAAGGCTTATTAAAACGCTTATCAATGAATATATGGTAAGTTCTTCTCTCTTTGAATGGCTGGCTATTACTAAACCAAATAGTGCTGAGTTTTGGGGCGTCAAAGCTAACGATACATTGCACGAAATTCGTTCTACACTCAACACTTGCTCACATGTCACAGAAAGACCAATAAGCCCAATTTAATAACTACAGAGGTCTGAATACAACAGACCTCTTTTTTTATTTCAAACAATGACCGAAGATTTTATCTATAACAAAATGACTTCTGCACCATCTGACTATAGCTGCAACGATGGCGACTTAAGCCTTGCTAAAAATGTCGTTTCTAAGTATAACGAAATAGCTCCTATCCAAAAGCCTACTACATACCAAACATTTAATAACGCTGTAGATGTGCTTTATATCCATCACACTACAAATGGAGATTTCTATATATGCTCTAAAACAAACGAAAACAATGCTTTAACCATCTATGCCATAGATAAGGATAATAAAGAATATAATATTAGCTCTAACATAGGTAATAAAATCCTCGGCATAAAGTCTATCGGTAACGTTCTTATCGTTTCTACCGATACAAAACTAAACTATGTCAGATACAAGGCTGACACAAATTCGTATCTATACCTTGGTGAACATATTCCATCACCCGTAATATCTTTTGGGTTAGAACTTGAACTTGTAAAGAAAGCCTATCCTGCCCACCTTTCCACACATACTTCAACGTCCATGCAGACACAATTACAGGACTTTTGTACAATTACTTCTTCAGACGATAGCGTTACGGACAAGGATAATATGTACATCAAAGAAGCTAAACTTGGGAAAGATTTTGAAGCAAACGTTGAGTATTATTTGTCTTCGCGCAAAATAACTAATCTCTCATATTATATTTACCAATATATTAATCTTTATGGGGTTGCTGAAGATGGTTCTTATGTAATAATCATTGGCAAAAATACAAAGTGGTTTAGGCTTGGGAGAACATTTAAAAAATATATTTTTGCAGCCAATAAAAACAATGTCAATCTTTATGATTTTAGCAAATGCAGTATTAATCTTTATATAAAAAAAGGGTTTGAAAATACCATTGCAGGTAATATTGTTGAATACACAAAAGATAACTTTGATGCTCTTGTAGGATATAGAGAAAAGTTTGTTTCTTTATATGCCACAAAAGAGAATAAATTTATTCACCCTTTCTTCATCCGATACGCACTAAAACTATATGACGGCTCGTATGTAAATGCTTCAACACCTATACTAATGTTGCCAAATTCTGGATACGCACCAATGATGCAATTTGGCGAAGATACTCCTGCTGACGCTACATATAGAGCATTCATAGCCACATTACAATATGCCGTAAAAACAGATATACAAAAAGAATGGAAGGACGTAGTTTCGTCAGTAGACATTTTTATCTCAAGCCCTTTATATCCATACGATGGAGGCGCAGAATATGATGAAACAAAGAGCTATTTTTCTTTTATTGCTAAGGAAAAGAACTCCACAGGGAGCTACGACCTTGTAAATGATGCAAATTTCGGTATTGGTAAATGCAGTGTGGCAAACAATAATGATAACTATTATAAGCATAATATTGTAGACATATCAAACAAAGTGTATAAGGATATGGGAATGTCTGATGAGAGTGAATATAGCATCAAGTTTGTTAAGATTGCAGAAGAGAAAATACAAGACAAAATTGAGCACGTAAGCACTTTCTATTTGATAAGTTCTATCAACTTTGAAGACTTTACAACTAATGAAATATATAATGATGTAAAAATAGAAAAGGACGCACTCGTTAATATTGAGCAAAACAAAACACTTAAGGATGATTTTTATGCTGATAAAACATTTTTTGATGCACACGTTGAAACATACAACAACAGATTGCACCTCTACAATTACAAATATCAGCTACCCGCACCTACTGATATATGGTTGCAAAACTCTCATGTCTATATTGATAATGATTTGAGCAATAGATTAAAATACATCTATGTATTTATACAAACACAAGATGGAGAAAAATTGGTAAAATATGAGTACGAAAATGAACCATGCCTAACCAATGCTTTTTTCTTTGCTTACCCAGATAGCAGAGCAACAAAAGCCTTTTTTGTTTATACTAATAAGGATAATAAACAAGAAAAGGCTATTGTAAGATTGCTAACGAAGCACAAACTACTCAATATGGCATATTACATAACGCCTGATATAAACGAGGGATTTTTCCACCTATCGTATGACATAGACTTTTCAGAAGATAGCTATAAAAATTACACAGACCATATCCAATCAATAAACACTATTCTTCAAAGCTATTCCAATATGCCTTTTGCTTTCGTTGATACAGCCTCGTCTATCCCATGCAACAAACTGATAGCTATCAAACCACAATGCGTTGCACTTAGCCAAGGGCAGTTTGGCGAGTTCCCCTTAATGGCATTCACAGATAATGGTATATGGGCTTTAAGCATTAACAACGAAGGATTATATGTTGCCAAACAAGCCACAAGCCGTGAAGTACCTATAAACGAAGATGCCATACAGCAACTTGACAAAGCTCTTGTATTCATCACCGATAGAGGGGTATGCCTTATGAGTGGTTCTGATACGCAATATATCTCTGAAGCTATATACGAAAATAATACATCTCTAACCGATATTAAACAATTCAAAGAGTTTATCAAAGCGTGTAAGATGTTCTATGACTATGCACACAACAGAGTTATATTCTATGACAATAATTTAAAATATGCTTATGCTTACTATCTTAGTCATAATTCATGGTGCGTGATTGATATTGACATAAACAAAGCATTGAACTCATACCCATCCGCATTGGTTATTAGTTCTGACAGAACAAAAGTTTTAAACTTCTCTGATGAAGATACAAGTACTCAAACAGATTTTGAAGTCATAACAAGACCGCTAAAACTAAAAACACCCAACATATTTAAAACTATATCACTGATTATTCAACGTGGTTATTGGGATAAAAAATCTGAATTTAAGTTTGTCCTTTATGCTTCCAACAACCTTATAGATTGGACAACAGTTTGGGCAAGTTCAAAAACATTCATGAACGGATTTTGCGGGACACCTTACAAGTATTACAAAATAAAATTAAAAGGTAAACTTAATTCCAATGATAGATTGGTAGGATTTACTGCACAATATGAACCTAAGGGGACAAACAAACCAAGATAAGGGACAATAAAAAGCCCCACTTAAGGGGAAAAAGTGGAGCAATTTCTTAAATCTATTAACCTATAAAACTTACAACAATACAAAGATAATCACTTCCGCTTAATAAAGCAAGCGCACCAACACAAAGTTTGATGCGCTTTTTCTTTTCGTTATCACTCTAACGAGACGTGGATTAGTTTTTTTGTACCTTGCAAAGGTAATAGCTTTAGGTGAGAAAATAATATAATATTGAGAAAATTTGCACAACTGCAATCGGGATTGTAAGATTACATACAGCATTATAAACCAATAAACCAATAATAAACAAGAGAGAGCAATAACAGCTCTCTCTTTATCTTTACCAACTCTTCATATACAACCAAACCTTATTGCAAGGTGCATCCTCATCGTCAAAGAAGAAAGCATGAGCTGCTTCCAATATTTGTTCTGGCTGTAACACCTTGTTAAAGTCTGCATACGCTGCATTGAATGCTACATACTTATCATAATCCGTTACACAATCTTTAAACTTCATACCGCTTGTAGCATTAAGCACTTGTTCCATGCTCCAATGCGCCCCATGATGTTCAACACCATCTTTCGTTGTATAGTATATCCGCTTAACTGCATCTTCTGCCGTATCCTTGTTAAAGTGGTGATGATTGCTTCCATCTTTCAGTAACATATATATATCTTCATAGCTCATTTCTTAAACTCGTTAATAAAATCCTTCAACATAGTGCCAAGGCTCTTAACCTCGCTTTCTATACCTTCAATCCGTCTGTCTTGCGCTCGTTTCTCTGCAAACACAGGATTGAGTTCTTCAAGCAACGTGTGACACTTCGTCACGATTTCCTTGTGCTTATCCACCTTTGCAAGTGCTTCTTCACTTACATTCTTCAATGCTTCTACCTCACGCAATATTCCATCCTTGTCTGTAGAAATAGTAAGGTTGCTTGCATAAGCGATTGTAGATGCTTCGGGAATGGTGTACGTTCTTGTCTGTCCGTTAGCTTCTATCGTCACATCAACCACAAGTCCTGTATGCTGTTGCCCTCCCATGTTGTCATAGCGAGGAACTGCAACAGACACCACCTTACCTTGATAATACCCTACGTTCTCTCTATCAAGAAAATAAATCGGATAACCTTGTTTCGTATCTTTGAATAACATAATGATAAAATTAGCGGCAATCTCAATATATGGGACTACCGCTAATTTAAAGCATTCTATTTTTTCTCTGTTTTTCGCTTGCCGAGAAGAACATAAACAATTAAACATAATGTGCTGCCTGCAAATATAGAACCTGCGGCATTGTATCCATTAACTATAAGCCATATTGTAGCAACAAATGCTGCAAAAATTATAATAATTGCAGCTATCAAAGCAATCAAGTCATAAACTTGTCTGAAAATCAAATCCTTGGTAGCAAGTTTCATATTATCTTCGTTGAAAGTAAGTCTTACTTTCTGTTCTTCTTCAACTCGCTTCATTATCCAAGGAATTATCTCATCAGATATACTTTTATATTTAGCCAATTCTTCTGCTTAAGGCAATAAATTGTCATCAATAATAGTATTACTATATGCCGAAAGTTTGCCGTCACTATTACGCTGAATTTGTGTCTGTTCTGCCTTTTTAACCATGCCACTTTATTTTTGCATCGTTGATAGCTTTATACATATCACGACCAACAGCTTTAAAGTCATTTCGGATATTAGCCTTGTCGTTTGACGGACCTATGTAAGTCGGGATAAAAGGTTCTGTTGCTTTTCTGCAAAAAACACCGCCCAAAGATAAACTGAATTTCATATATATATATTCGTTTTAATATGGCAAAGGTAAAAATTAAAACAACATAGTGCAAATATTACACTTGTATTAATACTTTTATAATTGCGATTGTCCCATAATGTCAAAGAACGCCTTGTTAGCAATATAGGAATGCCGCATAACACGACATTCCTATGCGTTAATGTTTCTTCTTATCCATTACCAAATCGGTAATAGCTTCTTCTCTTCAAGTCGTTGCCGTTGTCTTAGTACCGAGTGCCGAGATAAGAGCTGCCGTTTGACTTTGTTGTGATAGCTCCAATCTCGCATCTTGATATTTGCGTTCAATATCTGCATACCAATGTTGATTAAGCGTATCTACAATGCGCTGCGTATTGTCTTGTGACGCTCTAATAATGTCGCACTTATCTTGCGCATTCTGAAAACCAAGTGCCGAGAAACCTCTCTCAACAGAAGAGTTCACAAAGTTCAACCCTTGTTGCAAGGCATTCGTTTGCCCTTGAACTGCAAGTTGGTTTTCATACCCCATCTTCAAGATAGACTGCTGAGTATTGCAGCAACAATTCTGAATAGCTTGAATAACTTGTGCATTCCCCCTCTCAGCCGCATTAATAACACGCTCAGAAGAGAAACCAACTTGCCCAGCTACATTGTCTATTGCCGAACGTACCGCACACACACCTTGTTGCAATTGATTAAAGTCACAATTCAAATTTGCACCCAAAGTAGTAAGCGCATCATTGTTTCCCTTAATAGCTTGCATGAGCAAGTCCGAATTGTGGTTATCCGCCATCTGCGAGCGCAATGATTGAATTTGGTTCTGTATCTCCGCATCTTGCAATCCATTACGATTACCGCCAAATCCAAACCCATTACCACCGAACATAGCAAGGAAGATTAAGTACAAGAAAGGATTGTTAAGCCATTGATTACCGCCAAGCCCCCCATTCATCATAGCTGCCAT
>ERZ808240.3892-NODE-3892-length-13937-cov-43.200692_pt1 | contig 13937 bp, 11 predicted proteins | sample MGYA00521084_ERZ808240 | MGnify/ENA primary metagenome ERZ808240 (study PRJEB31516, sample SAMN03275571) | gut metagenome | biome: mammalia-associated habitat; material: feces | host: Papio cynocephalus | place: Kenya | collected 2012-08-06 ... | reverse complement strand
TGTACACCACGGGTCCTGCCATCGGTGTCATCAAGACCGTCTTGGCGCTCGGTACCCTCATCGTCCTCGTTCAGGCGAAGGAGTGGTTGAGCCGCAAGGACACCGCCTTCAAGGAGGGTGAGTTCTATCTGCTCACCATCTCTACTTTGCTCGGTATGAACATGATGGTTAGTGCCAACCACTTCCTCTTGTTCTTCTTGGGATTGGAGATGGCTTCCGTGCCAATGGCTTGCCTCGTGGCATTCGATAAGTATCGTCATCACTCAGCAGAGGCTGGTGCCAAGTTCATCCTTACCGCTACATTCTCTAGTGGCGTGATGATTTATGGTATCTCTTTGCTCTATGCCGCTTGTGGTACCTTGTACTTCGGCGACGTGGCTAAGGTGATTACAGCTTCTCCATTGACCATCGCTGGTATGGTGTTCTTCTTCAGTGGCTTGGGCTTCAAGATTTCCTTGGTTCCATTCCACTTCTGGACAGCCGATTCTTATCAGGGTGCTCCTACCACTGTCACAGGTTATCTCTCAGTGGTATCTAAGGGCGCTGCCGCATTCACCCTCTGCGCTATCTTGATGAAGGTGTTTGCCCCAATGGTAGAGTACTGGACCATCCTCCTTTACATCGTCATCGTGCTTTCCATCACCATCGCCAACCTCTTCGCCATCCGTCAGAGCGACTTGAAGCGTTTCATGGCATTCTCTTCTATCTCTCAGGCAGGATACATCATGTTGGCAGTGGTTGGTAACTCTGCGATGAGCGTGACCGCCTTGACATACTACGTGCTTATCTACGTGGTAGCCAACATGAGTGTCTTCACCATCATCTCAGCAGTAGAGGAGCATAACAATGGTACTGTACAGATGGACAGCTACAATGGTCTTTACAAGACAAATCCACGTTTGGCTTTCTTGATGACCTTGGCGTTGTTCTCCCTGGGTGGTATTCCTCCATTCGCAGGTATGTTCTCTAAGTTCTTCGTGTTCATGGCTGCCGTTGGTACACACGACATCCACACCACATTGGGCGCTTGGGCATACGGCGTGGTATTCATCGCCTTGGTCAACACGGTTATCAGCTTGTACTACTACTTGCTCATCGTGAAGGCTATGTTCATCAAGCACAACGACAACCCATTGCCAACCTTCCAGAGCGCTTGCTCAACCAAGTTGGCTTTGGCTATCTGCACCGTAGGCATCGTAGCATTCGGTGTTTGCTCATTCGTCTTCGACTGGATTTCAGTTGCAGCGAATGCGTAAACATTTACTAGTTTGCCTCAATGGCAATGAATGCAAACCCTTTTTGGTTTCGGCGGATTTGCAATCCGCCGCATCCTATGGCAAGAATGAAATAGGGGATTTGTAATCCCCAACTCCATAAAAATCCCAGCAATCTTGATGATTGTTGGGATTTTTTTTTGTAGTGTCCTCGATTTGCTGTACCTTTGCACCCGAATTGAGCATAAAGCGTTAAATTAAACATTACATAATAAATATTAAACATTAAATAATATCAATGGATAAGTTACCAATGAATGACGTGCCGATGCTGGTAAGTGCCATCAACTTCCTGCTTCGTGACCACGAGTTTGAGACATTAGACGAGATTTGCTACCACTTCAATGTAGATAGAAAAGAGTTGGAGGAAAAGATGGCCTCTCAGGGTTTTGAGTGGTCGGAAGAACAGAAAAAGTTCTGGTAGAATGGAAAGAATGAAGCGACCTTTGTGGAAGTCGGTACAAGACTATGTGCTGATAGCCATCGGAATGATTTCCTACGCTATCGGTTGGAATGTGTTCCTCTTGCCAACCAATGTTACGGCTAGTGGATTACCTGGTATTTCCTCTATTATCTATTGGGCTACCGGATGCCCTGTGCAGGTACCTTATTTTATTGTGAATGCCTGCCTCTTATTGGCGGCTCTCAAGATTTTGGGAGCCAAGTTTTGCATCAAGACTGTGTATGCCGTTATTGTGGTGACGATTCTTACGTCCGTGTTCTCGTCTACCTCTTTGGGACAAGACCATTTGCTGCAAGACCAACCGCTTTGGGCGGCAATCCTTGGTGCCATCTTCTGTGGATGCGGCATCGGATTGGGATTCTCTTGTGGTGGTAGTACGGGTGGTACCGATATTGTGGCTGCCATTGTGAATAAGTACAGGGATGTATCCTTGGGACGAGTCATCATGATATGCGACATCTTTATCATCTCCTCCAGTTATCTGGTGGTGCATGATGTAGAGAAGGTGCTGTATGGCTATGTGGTACTCTGCGTGCAGGCATTCTGTATCGACCAGGTGGTAAACAGTCGCCGAAGAAGCGTGCAGTTCTTCATTATCTCCAAGAAATATGAGGAGATAGGTCGGCGCATCAATACCGATGCCGACAGAGGAGTGACCGTGGTGAATGCCTCTGGCTTCTATTCGGGACAGGATGTCAAGATGCTGTTCGTCTTGGCGAAGCAACGACAGGCTGCCACGATATTCCGACTGATTAGTGAGATTGATCCTCATGCCTTTGTCAGCCAGAGTGCTGTGATTGGTGTTTATGGCGAGGGATTCGACAAGATGAAGTATAAGGTCAAAAAAGAGCATGGAGTGTAAATCTTTTTAAAGCTAAAAAATAGAAAAGGCTGTTTTGCAGTAAAAACTAGCAAAACAGCCTTTTTTGTTTGTGGATTATAACTTATTTCTTTTGTTTCTTCAAAATGTCGGCAAGGAACTTGTAGGTATATCCCTTTTTAGCCTTGACCATATCCTCTGGTGTTCCTGCGAAGAGGAGCTCACCGCCACCACGTCCGCCTTCGGGACCCATGTCGATAAGCCAGTCGGCAAGCTTGATAACGTCGAGGTTGTGCTCGATGATGATGACCGTATTGCCTTTATCTACCAGTTTCTGTAGCACATCCATCAGGATGCGGATGTCCTCGAAGTGAAGACCTGTGGTTGGCTCGTCGAGGATGTAGAGCGTCTTGCCTGTATCTTTCTTGCTCAGTTCGGTGGCGAGCTTTACTCGCTGACTCTCGCCGCCGGAGAGGGTGGTGGAGCTTTGTCCCAACTTAATATATCCGAGACCCACGCTCTGCAAAGCCTTGATCTTGCCCAGTATCTGTGGCACATTCTCGAAGAACTCCACAGCTTGGTTGATGGTCATATCCAAGACGTCGGCGATACTCTTACCCTTATAGCGTACCTCCAGGGTCTCACGGTTGTATCGCTTGCCGTGACAAACCTCGCAAGGCACGTAGACATCAGGCAGGAAATTCATCTCGATGGTCTTGTAGCCGTTGCCCTTGCATTCCTCGCAGCGTCCGCCCCTCACGTTGAAGGAGAAGCGACCTGGCTTGTAGCCACGAATCTTTGCTTCCGGTAAACCAACGAAGAGGTTGCGGATGTCGGAGAACACTCCCGTGTAGGTGGCTGGGTTGCTGCGAGGGGTGCGACCGATAGGACTCTGGTCCACATTCACCACCTTATCAATATTGTCGATGCCCTCGATGCTATCGTAAGGCATCGGTTTCTTCAGCGAGCGATAGAAATGCTGCGAGAGGATGGGTTGCAGGGTCTCGTTGATAAGCGTGGATTTGCCCGAACCGCTCACACCCGTCACCACGATGAGCTTGCCGAGCGGGAACTCCACGTCCACGCCTTTCAGGTTGTTGCCCTTGGCTCCATGGATGGTGATGCTCTTGCCGTTGCCTTCCCGGCGGGTAGAAGAAATCTCTATGGCCATCTCACCGTTGAGATACTGGGCGGTGATGGTATGGGTCTTCAACATGTCGGCTGGGGTACCTTGGAAAACTACCTCGCCTCCCTTGCGTCCTGCCTTCGGACCGATATCGACAATCCAGTCGGCGGCACGCATCATGTCCTCGTCATGTTCCACCACGATGACGGTATTGCCTAGGTCACGAAGTTCCTTGAGGCTGTTGATGAGCCGTTCGTTGTCACGTTGGTGCAGTCCGATGCTCGGCTCGTCGAGGATGTAGAGCACATTGACGAGTTGGCTGCCAATCTGTGTGGCGAGGCGGATGCGCTGGCTCTCGCCGCCCGAGAGTGAAGCTGACTGACGATTGAGTGATAGATAGTTCAATCCCACATCAAGCAGGAAGTTGACACGTGAGCGTAACTCCTTCACGATTTCGTGAGCCACCTTCGCCTTCATCGCTGGTAGATGCTCCTCCACATGGTCGAGCCAATCGCGCAATTCATCAATATCGAGATTGGCTACCTCGGAGATATTCTTGTCCCAAATCTTGAAGGAGAGCGATTCCTGTTTGAGTCGCTGACCATGGCACATCGGACATTCGATGGTGGAGATAAACTGGTCTGCCCATTTCTTTCCGGCGGCACTCTCGTCATCCTCCATCACTTTTTGCAGATAGTCGATGATGCCATCGTAGGCGCAGAAATAGTCGGTGGAAGTATGCACCTTGTCTTTCGAAATCTTTACGTTTTCGAGTGAGCCATAGAGAATCTCCTGCATTGCATCCTCTGGAATTTCCCGAATAGGAGTTTTCAGGTTGAGGTCGTACTTTTCGAGCAAAGACTCTATCTGCCAGAAAATCATCTGGTTCTTGTATTTTCCGAGTGGCACGATGCCACCCTCGTGGATGCTGAGAGAGTCATCGGGAATCACTTTCTTGAGGTCTATCTGGTTCACCTTTCCCAAACCCTTGCAGTGAGGGCAGGCACCTTCGGGAGAGTTGAAAGAGAACATGTTAGGCGCCGGGTCCTGGTAGGCGATGCCCGTGACTGGGTCCATCAGTCGCTTGGAGAAGTTTTTGCCTTCCTTCTGTCCCTTTTCGATGACCATCACCATGCCGTCGCCTTGTTTCATGGCGGTGGCAACACTCTTACGGATGCGCTCCTCGTCTTCTTCCTTGACAACAAGCTTGTCTACCACGACTTCGATGTTGTGGTTTTTATAGCGGTCAACCTTCATGCCACGCACGATTTCCAGAATCTCACCGTCCACACGGATGTAGAGGTAGCCCTTTCGGAGCATACTGTCGAAGAGTTCACGGTAGTGCCCCTTGCGTTGGCGGACGAGTGGGGCGAGAAGATAGATAGCTTTTCCCTTATATTGACTGAGAATCATGTCGATGACCTGTTCCTCGGTATATTTCACCATCGCCTCGCCGCTGCGGTAGCTGTAGGCGGTTCCGGCACGGGCATAGAGCAAGCGTAGATAATCGTATATCTCGGTGGTGGTGCCCACGGTGGAACGAGGGTTCTTGTTGGTGGTCTTCTGCTCGATGCTGATGACAGGGCTGAGACCTGTAATCTTGTCCACGTCTGGGCGCTCCATGTTGCCTAGGAAGTTGCGGGCGTAAGCCGAGAACGTCTCGATATATCTACGCTGACCTTCGGCAAATATGGTGTCGAAAGCCAGCGAACTCTTGCCCGATCCCGAAAGACCGGTTATCACGGTGAGGGAGTCGCGTGGAATCTCAACGTCGATGTTCTTGAGGTTGTGTACACGTGCTCCCCAAACATTTATCTTCTCTTCTTCGTTCATATTATATTATTGTTATTGTATAGATGAGTTGAGACCGCGGAGCAGATTGACATCCGTCTTGATATTGTAGATTTTGCCGTCGCTTCCCTTTGCCTTGACCAGGCAGAAGTATACTCCCTCTTTTACTGGCTTACCCTTATAGGTGCCGTCCCAGCCTTCAGCCGGATTAGACCATTCGAACAGTTTCTGTCCCCACCTATTAAATATATAGGCGTGGAACTCGCTGATGTTTTGGTAGCCCTCCTTGGGCTGATAGATGTCGTTGATGCCGTCGCCGTTGGGTGAGAATGCGTTCGGCATGAGGAGGCTGCTTTGTGGGGCAGTCTCAGTGTCTTCGCCTTGTGCATCTTGAGCCATGACAGTGGTGGCAAAAAATGCCATCAAAGTGAAAAGTATACTTATTTTTAGTCTCATTTCCCAAATAATTTGTGCAAAGATAATAAAAAGATGAGAGATTTTGGGCTAGATGCAAGATTTTTTGTATTTTTGCAGGTGAAAACTTAAAAAACAGAAGATATGAGACGTAAAATGAGATATTTCTTGCTGTTCATCGGGCTCTTGCTCGGTGCCAGCGTCTTTGCGCAGACTTATAAGTGGCGTGACATCTATACGGTGAAGAAAAAAGATACAGTCTTTGGTATCGCCAATAAATATGGGCTCAGTTTGCCGGAGTTGATGGATGCCAATCCTGAGATGAAACGCGAGGGATATATGTTGCAGAAAGGAGCTACTCTCTTCATTCCTTATGCACAAGGAGAGAAGAATCCAAACAAGGCTACTAATTCAGGCAACAAGAACATCACTACCTTGCCAGCTATTGGTGGTAAACCAGTGGTGACCAGTACTACAGCCGTACAGAGCAATGCTGTGAAGATAGGCGTAATGTTGCCTTTGCACAATGTGGATGGCGATGGAAAGCGTATGGTGGAATATTATCGTGGACTGCTGATGGCTTGCGAGACGTTGAAGCAGCAGGGCATTTCTACCGATGTGCACGCTTGGAACGTGCCAATAGATGCCGACATCCGCACCACCTTGCTACAGGAGGGCGCCAACCAGTGTGACATCATCTTTGGTCCACTCTATACCAAGCAGGTGGCTCCGCTCACAGGGTTCTGCAAGACATATGGCATACGACTTGTGATTCCTTTCTCCATCAGCGGTGACGATGTGGAGCGTAACAAGGAAGTTTTTCAGGTATATCAAAGTCCGGAAACCTTGAACGATGCTTCCATCAAGGCGTTCTTGAAGCGGTTTACCAATGTGCATCCAATCTTCGTAGACTGCAATGACTCCACTTCGCGCAAGGGTGCCTTTACCTTTGGGCTCAGAAAGGAATTGGAGAAACGCAACATCAACTATAGCATCACCAATGTAAACTCTAGTATAGACCAGTTTGCCAAGGCTTTCCTGCCAAGTAAGCAGAATGTCGTAGTCTTGAATACGGGGCGTTCGCCACAGCTCACTCAGGTTCTCAACAAGCTTGATGAGTTTGATGCCAAGTACCCGGGAGCATCCATCTCCTTGTTTGGCTATACAGAGTGGTTGATGTATGCAAAATACAATTTGGAGCGATTCTATAAGTATGATACTTATATCCCTTCCACCTTCTATTATAATGCCAACGCCCCAAAGACCAAAAATCTGGAGCAGCGTTATGAAAAATGGTTCCATCAGCCGATGATGGTGGCTCAGCCTCGATTCGCCATCACGGGTTACGACCATGGCATGTTCTTTATCCAAGGCATCAAGAAATATGGAAAGAATTTCTCTGGTGAGCGCCAACAGGTGAGCTATCAACCCGTGCAAACACCATTGCATTTTGTGAAGACTTCGAAAGGTGGATACAAAAACCAGAGCTTCCAGTTGATACATTACACGTTCAACCATCAGATAGAAGCGGTAAACTACTAGTAAATGAAGATAAATAGAATGAAGAAAAAGATAGAGGCTTTGATGATAGGAATTCTCCTATGTGGGGGCGCGTTGACGGCTCAAGCTCAGATAGGCGAGCATCGCAATGACTTTTCCATCGGTGGAAATGGTGGCTATGTGATGAGTAACGTGAAATTTCAGCCTGATGTGCCACAGAAACAACATGGAGGTTTCTCAGGAGGTTTCTCGATGAGATATGCTTGCGAGAAATATTTCAAGACCATCTGCTCGATATATGCCGAGGTGAACTATTCGCAGGTGGGATGGAAAGAAGACATTCTCGACATCGACAACAATCCCGTTATCATCTCTGAGACCCAACAGCCGATGGCTTACACCCGTACCATCAACTATGTGCAGGTGCCCGTGATGGCACACTTGGCCTGGGGTAGGGAGGTTAGAGGTTTGAACATCTTTGTGAATGCCGGTCCGCAGTTTGGATTCTATCTTGGCGACAAGGCTACCACCAATTTCGATGTGAAGCACATGCCGGGTACAGACAATGACCGAGTGAACAACGTTGTGGCTCAAGACACCATGGCTGTGAAGAACAAGCTTGATTATGGTATAGCAGTCGGTCTTGGAGCGGAATATAGTATTCCTAAGGTAGGGCATTTCTTGTTGGAGGCTCGTTATTATTATGGTCTCGGCAATATCTACGGCTCGTCGAAACGAGATTATTTTGGTACGAGTAACTACAACCAGATAGTGGTGAAACTAGCCTATCTCTTTGACATCACAAGAACAAAAAATGTAAAACGAAAATAAATGAGTACAACAGAAAAAATTCAACAGAAATTGAGCGACTCAGCGTCGGCTCGATGGACAGCCCTCCTCATTGTGAGTGTGACGATGATGTTCGGCTACTTTTTCACTGACGTGATGTCTCCACTGGAGCCTCTCTTGACAGCAGCCAAGGGTAGCGAGAATGGACTAGGACTGGGATGGACATCCGATGAATACGGATTCTTCTCAGGCGCATACGGATATTTCAATGTGTTCCTCTTGCTCCTCTTCTTCGGAGGTTTGATATTGGATAAGTTTGGTATCCGCTTCACGGGTCTTCTCTCTACCTTCTTGATGTTTGGTGGAGCCTTGGTGAAATGGTATGCCGTAGGCCACGACTTTGATGGAACCGTTGCCGTGCCATTCTTCGGAACATATAGTACACAGGTGGTGATTGCCTCGCTGGGTTTTGCTATCTATGGCGTGGGGTGTGAGATTTGTGGTATCACCGTGAGCAAAGTCATCGTAAAATGGTTTACCGGTCATGAATTGGCATTAGCGATGGGTGTGCAGGTAGCTACCGCTCGTTTGGGTACAGCCGCAGCCTTGGGTGCCTCTCTTCCTTTCGCCAAGTCGATGGGTGGTGTGGCTGCCTCTGTAGGTTTGGGCGCGGCCTTGCTTTGTGCTGGTGTACTCGTATATCTCGTATATTGCGTGATGGACAAGAAAGAGGACGCTTCGGCTGCCGCTGTGACAGGCGAACCAGAGGAAGGATTCAAGTTCTCCGACCTCGGTGGCTTGTTCAAGACCACAGGCTTCTGGTATGTGGCATTCCTCTGCCTGATGTTCTATGCAGGCGTGTTCCCATTCTTGAAGTTCGCCACCAAGTTGATGATATTTAAGTATGGTGTGGATGCCGATGTTGCAGGTTTGATTCCAGCGATGTTGCCATTTGGTACCATCTTCCTGACTCCGCTCTTCGGTAGTATCTACGACAAGTATGGCAAGGGAGCCACACTGATGATTATCGGTAGTTGTCTCCTGACCTTGGTACACGTGGTGTTCGCCCTGCCTATCAACTCCTGGGTGCTTGCCATCGTGATGATGCTCATCCTCGGTATCGCCTTCGGATTGGTACCATCAGCGATGTGGCCATCCGTACCAAAGATTATCCCAATGAAACTATTAGGAACTGCATACGCCCTTATCTTCTACATCCAAAACATCGGATTGGCTTTGATTCCTGTATGGATAGGTAAGGTGAACCAGGCGAACACTGCAGCCGACGGTATCATCGACTATACCGAGACGATGACTATCTTCGCAGGCTTCGGTGTCATCGCCATCGTCATCTCCTTCCTCCTCCTGTTGGAAGACAAGCGCAAGGGCTATGGCTTGCAGAAACCTAATGTGAAGAAATAACTAATAATAACCGAAAGATTCCCCTCGGTGAGGGGAACTTTCATAACTTAAAAGAAAGGACACAACCATGAATGCTACACCTGAAACATTGATTAAAGACTATGCTGACCCGATAGAGCAGCAAGAAGTTGACAAGTTTGTATGTTCGGAGATGGGGCGGCAGATACACCGATATATCAAAGGTATGTCGGGTACCAAGCAGGCTATGCTGAAGTTTGAGGAAAGGCTTGCCAGCCTCTCTGTTCCAGAGAAGGAGAAGGCGATAGCCAAGTATATCGACTTGAATCGCAAGGCGTTGGACGGGCTAGACCTAAAGATGATATTGGTTCGCTCTGTAGCCAACTATTGCGATACATTCCAGTATATGCTTGATTTCATCAACGACAAGCGCAAGATGATTCTGTATTATCAGCGCCTTAAAGCAAAATACATACAGTATCATGAAGTATACGAGGAGAATGGAAAGTTTGGCATGAAGGACTATCAGGGCAACATCATGCTCCATCCTGTATATGATTTCTTGCGTACCTGCTACGTCTATAACGACGATTTGAGCATTGTGCCTGTAATAGCAGAGAAGGATGGCAAGATGGGCATCGTCTTGCCAGACGGCAATGACACCGTCGTAGCAGATTTCCTCTATGACGAGATTTGCTTGCGTGATGAATATCCTTATTTCGAGGCTACGTGCGATGGAGTGTCTGGGCTCATCGACAAGAATGGTAATTTCATCCAGCACTCGTGCTAGAAGATTTTATCTGAACACAAAAACAAAAGGCAATCAAGAGTAGGAATAGCTTCCTTCTTGATTGCCTTTTTGGCATCGTTGCCTCTTTGCAACATGCTTTTTTATCTAATTTTCTCTCGTATTTTAGCCTAAGTATTTCATGAGAATCTTAATCTTGCCGCTATCGCGCAGCTTGATGATACTCTTCTCGCGAATCTGTCGCACGCGCTCACGGGTGAGGTTGAACTCGCTACCGATTTCCTCAAGACCCTTCTCATGGCAACCGATTCCATAGCAATAGCAAAGAATCTTGCGCTCACGTTCCTTCAAAACAGAATTCAATACACGCATCAACTCGTTGCTCATAGACTCGAAATCCACTCCCTTGTCGGTACGACTGTCTTCACCAGAAGCCATCACATCAACCATGGCATTGTCATCATCGTCGCTACCGAATGGCGCATCAATGCTCATGTGGTGATTGTCGGCCTTGATGGTTTGGTCGATTTTGCTTTCTTCCATCTTGGTGATTTGAGCGAGTTCTGTGACAGAAGGTTTGCGCTGGTGCTCCTGCTCAAACTTGCTTATCTCGGCACTAATCTTGCTCAAGGCACCAACCTGATTGAGAGGCAAGCGAACAATGCGGCTCTGTTCGGCAATAGCCTGAAGGATGCTTTGGCGAATCCACCATACGGCGTAAGAGATAAACTTAAAACCACGAGTCTCGTCAAACTTTTCTGCGGCCTTTACCAATCCGATGTTACCCTCGTCGATAAGATCGGTGAGCGAGAGACCTTGATGCTGATATTGCTTGGCAACAGATACAACGAATCGAAGGTTGGCCTTTACCAACTTATCCTTGGCACGTTCACCCTCGCGACCGCCTTTGCGAATCTTCTGTGCAAGCTCGATCTCTTCGTCGATAGAGACCATAGGTTCACGGCCAATCTCCACCAAATACTTGTCAAGTGCTTCGCTGGAACGATTGGTTATACTCTTACTAATCTTAAGTTGTCTCATAAATATCCTTTTACCTTTCTATTTTTTTGAAGATTTTTTGTATATACAGAATCCACCATTATGGTTTCGGGCTGCAAAGTTACAAAAAAAATCGCAATAAAGGTGTATTATAAATGAAAAAAATCACGTTGGATTCAAACTTTTTTAGCATTACGATGGCTCTTTGATTGGAAAGTTGCTCTTCTAAAGAAGGTTTTAGAGGCAAAGTGTTGGATATGTGGAATATTTTGCGTACCTTTGCAAGCAAAAATCATAAACAAATTAACAAAATAATATTATGTTTGAGAATCAACCTAAAGGTCTGTGGACCTTAGCTTTGGCGAATACGGGCGAGCGATTCGGTTATTATACCATGCTTGCGGTCTTCGCATTGTTCTTGGGAGAGAACTTCGGCTTTGATGCGGGAACGGCATCGGAGATTTATACCTGGTTCCTCACCGCTGTGTATTTCTTGCCTTTGTTTGGTGGTATGGCTGCCGACAAGTGGGGTTACAACAAGATGGTTATCATCGGTATCCTCATCATGTTCCTGGGCTACTTTTTCCTTTCCATCCCATTGGGTGGTGGTGCCGTGGCTGTGGCTGCGATGGGAGCCGCCTTGCTCTTGGTGAGCTTGGGTACGGGTTTCTTCAAGGGTAACCTCCAGGTGATGGTGGGCGACCTCTACAACGACCCTAAGTATGCGCAGCATCGTGACTCTGGTTTCTCGCTCTTCTATATGGCGATTAACATCGGTGCCCTGTTTGCACCTACTGCTGCCACTACCATTATGGCTTGGGCTCAGAACGACCTCGGCTACACCAAGGCAGACTCTTATCACTTCGCCTTCGCCGTGGCTTGTGTATCAGTCATCGTTTCCATCCTCATCTATTTCTTGGGCAAGAAAACCTATCAGCAGGTATTGTCTTCCGACAAGAAGAAGGAGGGCGAGAAGGCTGAGGAAGTAGAGGAGATGAGTCCTGCTGAGACCAAGGAGCGCATCGTTTGCTTGAGTTTGGTATTCGCTGTGGTTATCTTCTTCTGGATGGCTTTCCATCAGAATGGTTTGACCTTGACTTGGTTTGCCGATGAGTTTACGGCCCGTGAGGCCACTGGCGTAACGGGTATGGAGTTTAATGTATTGAACTTGGTATGGTGCATCTTCATGGTGTTCGGAATCTGCGGTTTGCTCACTGCTCCTAAGGATGCCACAGGCAAGAGCAAGTTGGTCAACTTGGCGCTCATCGTGATTCCTGCAGCCATCTTGGGTTATACCTATATGGAGCACGGAAGCGATACCGTAGCCATCGACGCTCCAATCTTCCAGCAGTTCAACCCTTGCTTCGTGGTGGCTTTGACCCCTGTTAGCATCGCCCTCTTTGGTTGGTTGGGTCGCATCGGTAAGGAGCCTAAGGCGCCAGTGAAGATAGGTCTCGGTATGCTTGTGGCTGCTATCGCTTATCTCTTGATGACGGTATCGAGCATCGGTTTGCCAGCAACAGACCATCCTAACCATGTGGCTGACGTGACTCCAAACTTGCTCGTAAGCACCTATCTCATCTTGACTTTCGCCGAGTTGTTGCTTTCACCTATTGGTATTTCATTTGTATCCAAGGTGGCACCTCCAAAGTACAAAGGTATGATTATGGGTGGCTGGTTTGTGGCTACTGCCCTTGGCAATAAGTTGGTTTCTATCCCAGGACACATGTGGGATATGCCATTGCCTGTAGTATGGGGTACATTGATGGTGATCTGCTTGCTCGCGGCTCTCTTCATCTTCTCGATTATCAAGAAGTTGAATCGCGTAAGCTAATAGATTAAAAGACAATAAATAAAAAAGCCTTCCCGGTTTTCCTGGGAAGGCTTTTTTGTTTATATTTTATTATATGCATTTTACTTCTTCAGCCATTTGTCGAGCCATCCGAAGAAGGTGCGCTGCCAGAGAATGCCGTTCTGTGGCTTCAATACCCAGTGGTTCTCGTCAGGGAAGATGAGAAGCTCGGCTGGGATTCCTCTCATGCGGGCTGCATTGAAGGCACCCATGCCCTGGTTGGCGTTGATGCGATAGTCCTTCTCGCCATGGATGCAGAGGATAGGGGTGTCCCACTTGTCGACGAACTTGTGAGGACTGTTCTCGTAAGTCTTCTTGGCATTGTCTGTCTGGTCCTTGTTCCAGTAAGCATCGTCATACTCCCAGTTGGAGAACCAAGCCTCTTCGGTGTCGGTGTACATGCTCTCCAAGTTGAAAGCACCATCGTGAGCGAGGAATGCCTTGAAACGTTTGTCGTGGTGACCGGCGAGATAATAAACGGAGAAACCACCGAAGCTGGCACCTACACATCCCAAACGATCCTTATCTACGTATGGCAAGTTTTGGGCAGCATCGTCGATAGCAGAGAGATAATCCTTCATACACTGACCTGTCCAGTCGCCAGATACCTCCTCGTTCCACTCACTACCGAAGCCTGGGAGACCACGGCGGTTAGGCAATACTACTACATATCCATTGGCTGCCATAATCTGAATGTTCCAGCGATAGCTCCAGAACTGGCTCACTGGGCTCTGAGGACCGCCCTCGCAGAAGAGGAGGGTAGGGTACTTCTTGTTGGCAT
>ERZ808240.3890-NODE-3890-length-13942-cov-14.411752_pt1 | contig 13942 bp, 15 predicted proteins | sample MGYA00521084_ERZ808240 | MGnify/ENA primary metagenome ERZ808240 (study PRJEB31516, sample SAMN03275571) | gut metagenome | biome: mammalia-associated habitat; material: feces | host: Papio cynocephalus | place: Kenya | collected 2012-08-06 ... | reverse complement strand
GGGAGTGCGTAGCACGGAACAATCCGTAGGCATCAAAGTCGGGGGCTTTTGACCCTGACATCTAAGTATGGGCGTATCCCATAGAAATGAGGAGAGAATTATGAAGAAGAAATTAGCATGTATGTTACTTATGAGTGCACTGGCACTGTCTGTGACTGCCTGCGGAGGCAAGCAGGATAACGGAGCAGCATCAACGACACAGGAGAGCAGCGCGGCAGCCACGGAAGAGACCGCGACTCCGGCACCGGTCAGCGCAGCGGATGCCGCTAAGGCACTGAAGAACGCCAAAAAGGCAGTGGAAGATGCGCTGGGAGATAATTACTGGCCGGATTCCGAGATCCCGGAGGAAATGCTGGATGGTACTTACGGCGTCAGTGCGGATCTCTATGATGCCTACCTGGGAGAGTCTCCCATGATCAGCGTCAATGTAGATACTTTATTGATTATTCACGCAAAAGATGGTAAGGTAGAGGATGTAGAAAATGCATTGAATGCCTACCGCGATCATCTGGTGAACGATACCATGCAGTATCCTATGAATCTGGGTAAGATTCAGGCATCCCGGATCGAGCGGATAGGGGATTATGTATGTTTTGTACAGTTAGGTGCGGACACTTCCTCTGTAGAAGAGCAGGGAGATGAAGCTGTAATTACCTACTGTCAGGAGCAGAATGAACTTGCCCTGGAGGCTATCAGACAGACTCTGGAGTAAATGCGGAGTAGAGTGAATGGTATTCAGCAGTGTGTTGTTTCTTTTTCGGTTTTTACCGATTTTTATGATCTGCTATTTCCTGGTTCCCCGGAACATGAAGAATCTGGTTCTGTTTCTGGGGAGCCTGGTCTTTTATGCCTGGGGAGAGCCGGTCTATATTTTTCTGATGCTTTTTTCCACGATTTCGGATTTTGTATGGGGAAGGCTGATAGAGGACTATAGAGGGAAGAAGAACTCAGGGATCTTTTTGCTATGTTCTATTGTCATCAACCTGTTTATCCTGGGATTTTTTAAATATGCCGATTTTCTGCTGCAGACGGTCAACGCAGTATTCGGAACATCGATCCCGTTGTTGGGGCTTCCGTTACCCATCGGTATCTCTTTTTACACCTTCCAGACCATGTCTTACGTGATCGATGTATACAGAGGAGATGCCAAAGCACAGCGCAATATTTTACAGTTTGGTGTCTATGTGACCATGTTCCCGCAGCTGATCGCGGGACCGATCTTAAAATATCATCAGGTGGAACGCTATCTGCAGGACAGACGTGCGGATATGGAGACGATCAGTTACGGTGTGAAACGTTTCGTGACGGGACTTGCGAAAAAAGTATTGCTTGCCAACAACCTGGGACTTTTGTGGCAGCAGGTCTCAGCGCTGGAAAACAGTGAGATGAGTGTCCTGATGGCATGGCTTGGAATTGTCGCTTTTGCGTTCCAGATCTATTTTGATTTTTCGGGATATTCGGACATGGCAATCGGTCTGGGAGCCATCCTGGGATTCCATTTCCCGGAGAACTTTAATTATCCGTACATTGCAGCTTCCGTGAAAGATTTCTGGCACAGATGGCATATTTCCTTAAGCACCTGGTTTAAGGAATATGTATATATTCCGCTGGGAGGCAACCGCAAGGGGCTGCCCAGACAGATCCTCAATATCCTGATCGTATGGACACTGACGGGAATCTGGCACGGTGCAGGGTGGAATTTCCTGTTCTGGGGACTTTGGTTTGCCATGTTTTTAATTCTGGAAAAACTGTTTTTGGGAGAGATCCTGAAAAATGCTCCGGTGGCGTTCGGCAGAGTCTATACGCTGGCGGTGGTTCTGATCAGCTGGGTATTTTTCGCACTGGAGAAGCCGGGAGAGATTCTGGCATATCTGCAGGCGATGTTTGGGTTAAATGGTGTGGGACTGGTGAATTCCAAGGCACTGTTTCTGGGGAACGAATATCTGGTACTGCTGGTGATCGCTCTGATCGCGTGCCTGCCTCTGGGGAACCGCCTGGTGCATGCACTGAGAAGCAGCAAGACCGGACCCGCCATGGCACTTTACCGCCTGGGAGAAAAGGTGATCCCCGCGGCTTTATTGATACTTTCGGTTGCTTATATTGTGGATGCGTCTTATAATCCGTTTTTGTATTTTAGATTTTGACCGGGAAGGAGGAACAGCGTGTGGATGAAAAAAGAAATGCTCTCCTGACGGTGGGACTTGTGTGTGCGGTACTTTTCGTCCTGGGAGTCGCGGATCTGTGCAACAGTGACAGAGTCTATTCGGAAGCGGAGAACCGGGTGCTGGCGTCCCATCCTGTTTTTTCCTGGGAAAGTCTTCTCTCGGGAGAGTATGGGGATGCTTATGAAGAGTATATGTCTGACCAGTTCGTAGGTCGGGACAAATGGGTGGGAATTAAGACCCGCGCGGACATTATGTTCCGGAAAAAGGAGATCAACGGAGTATATCTCGGTGCAGACCATTATCTCATCGGGGTAAACGATCCGGAGGAATACACGGAGCAGATGGAGGATTCCCGTATCGTCTCTCTGAGAAAACTGGTCAACCGATGGAACGCCAAAGTCATGCTGGTGCCTACGGCGGACAATATCCTGACGGATAAGCTGCCGTCCTTTGCTTCTTATTATGATGAGACGAGACTGCTTACAAAGGTGAGAGAATCCATCGGAGAGGAGCACTATATCGATGTATATTCCGCACTGCAGGAGCACGCGGAGGAACCGATTTATTACCGCACGGATCACCACTGGACCAGCCTCGGAGCCTATTATGGATTCCTGGCATGGGCAGACAGCATGGGGAAATTCCCTTACCCCTATGATACGAATGGAATGAAGACGGTATCGGAAGATTTTCAGGGGACGCTGCAGTCCCGGATTAATCTGGACTGGACGAAGGACACGATACAGTATTTCCCGGAGACGGAGAACAAGCCGGTATCGGTCACCTATGATTTCGCAGATACGGCAGATTCTCTGTATGCGCCGGAGTACCTGGAGACCAAGAACCAGTACGGATTTTTCCTGAATGACAACCACGCATTTATAGAGATCCATACGGGATACAATGCCGGGAAAACATTGTTTGTGATCAAGGATTCCTATGCAAACAGCATGATTCCGCTGCTGACGGCACATTATGAGACGATCTATGTGGTAGACCTGAGATATTTTAACGGGAAGCTGTTCCAGCTCATGGAGCAGTATGAGCCCGGGCAGGGCATGGATGTGCTGGTGCTGTACGACTGTGTTCACTTTTTAGAAGATTTTAAATTCTATTAGGAATTTACATTATTAATAGATTAATACTAAGTAATCAAGGAGGCTTACTATGGCTTATTTGGGAATACCCCAGAATACCATTGCGGTACTTCAGAAATACCATTTTAATTTTCAGAAAAAATTTGGACAGAATTTCCTGATAGATACGACGGTCTTAGACCGGATCATATCTTCCGCGGAGATCACGAAGGAGGATTGCGTACTGGAGATCGGTCCCGGCATCGGCACTATGACACAGTACCTGGCGGAGCGTGCCGGCAGCGTCGTAGCGGTGGAGATCGACAAGGCGCTGATCCCGATCCTGGAGGAGACATTGCAGGACTATGATAATGTTACAGTGATCAATGATGATATTCTGAAAGTGGATATTAACAGACTGGTGGAAGAGAAAAACGGTGGACGCCCCATTAAAGTCGTGGCGAATCTGCCTTATTACATCACGACACCGATCATTATGGGACTGTTCGAGAGCCGTGTACCGTTAAAAAGTATTACGATCATGGTACAGAAGGAAGTGGCTGACCGTATGCAGGTAGGTCCAGGCACGAAGGATTACGGTGCATTATCCCTGGCGGTGCAGTATTATGCGAAGCCGGAAATCGTGGCAAACGTTCCGCCCAACTGCTTTATTCCGAGACCCAATGTCGGCAGTGCTGTGATCCGCCTGACCCGTTATGAAGAGCCACCCGTGAAGGTGAAGGATGAGAAGAAGATGTTCTCTCTGATCCGGGCTTCTTTTAACCAGCGGAGAAAGACTCTGGTGAACGGTCTTGGTAATGCGGGACTTCCCGGGATTACAAAAGAATCAGCGTCAGCAGCTCTTGAACAGATGGGCTTGTCACCTACCGTTCGCGGAGAGGCACTGACGCTGGAACAATTTGCACAGTTGAGTGATCTTATTTAGATTTGTTAAGATTCTAGTTCGTCTTTTTATCTGCCGCGGTGTTGATCAGTTCCATGATGGTCTTAACAGCGTCCATCTGATGGCTGCGGCTCATGGCGTCTACATAATTCTGGCGGTTAAAGTACAGTTCATGTACTTTATCTACCAGAAGATTCGTCGTAATATCATCCTCGTTCAGGACAATAGAATACCCCTGCGCTTCGAAGGAAGCAGCGTTCAACAACTGGTCTCCGCGACTGCTGGCAGCAGGCAGGGGGATCAGGATGTTGGGCTTCTTCAGTGCCAGAAGCTCACAGATGGCATTGGCTCCGGCGCGGGAGATTACGATATCCGCCATGGCGAAGATATCTTTTAATTCTGCTTTGATATATTCAAACTGTTTATACCCGGGGGTATTCAGTAACAGATTGTCGATCTTGTCTTTTCCACAGAGATGAACCACCTGAAAATCGTCTAACAGCTTCGGCAGGGCATCGCGGACCGCTTTGTTTACATTGGCGGCACCCAGACTTCCGCCGATGACCATGATCACAGGCTTATTCGCGGTAAAGCCGCACATGTTCAGACCTGCAAGTTTGCTGCCCTGTGCCAGCTCCGCACGAATGGGAGAACCGGTGAGGACGGCTTTGTCTGCCGGGATATTTTTCATGGTCTCCGGGAAATTGCAGCATACCTTTTCCGCTACGGGAATGCACAGCTTGTTCGCCAGACCCGGGGTCATATCCGATTCGTGGATGATGCAGGGAATATGTAAGGAAGCTGCAGCGCGGACTACCGGGACGCTTACGAAACCGCCCTTGGAAAATACCACATCCGGCTGGAAGTTCTTCAGATAATTACGTGCCTCCACAAATCCCTTCATGACACGGAAAGGATCCGAGAAGTTCTTCGGGTCTAAATATCTGCGGAATTTGCCGGTGGAGATTCCCGTGTAGGGAATGTTGAAGTCGGCAATCAGCTTTTTTTCGATGCCTTCATAGGAACCGACATAGGCGATCTCATAGCCGGCTGCCTGCAGCGCAGGTAACAATGCAATATTCGGTGTTACATGTCCGGCAGTTCCGCCGCCGGTCAGTACGATCTTTTTCATAATAGAGGTCCCTTCTGGTCAGTTTACTGTGCAATCATTTCTTCCAGGGCGTGAGCCAGCTGGTCGGGACAGGAGGTAGGTTTGAAACCACAGCGGATCCCCTTGAGACGGCTGATGGCTTCTTCCGGCTTCATGCCCTTTACCAGAGCACTGATGCCCTGCAGGTTGCCGCTGCAACCACCGGTGAATTTAACGGAATCAATGACGCCGTCCTTTAATTCTACGTCGATCATAGTGGAACAAGTACCCTTTGTCTTGTATATCATAAGTAAATCAACCTCTTTTCTAACAGAATTACTAAAGACTGATTATAGCAGATTTTTACGGTTTATACAATAATGTCAGAGCTCTTTTCTTGTCATAAAAAATGTAAAAAGCCCACACTTTATGTCCGGCAGGGTAGAAGAATGACGATGAAAAACCGTACAAAACAGGACATATATACGTTATACTTGAGGAAACGACGGAAAGGAGTTTTGAGGATGTTTACAATATTTAAAGAAGAAAAGGTGATCACAGCGGGGATCCTGGTATTTTTATGTCTCAGTGTGCTGGTACGTGTGATGCTTGCGTGGATGTACCACACAATGATCCGGGAGACGGACAACATGGCGACGACCGGGAACCGGCTTTTAAAACAGTGTAAGGTCAAATTCGCGAATTGTTACCAGTTAAACGGAGGCGTGTCCAATATTCCGGTATTTGTGGACAAGTTCTTAAACCGATTGTCCTTCGGGCATTTATCTTTTGATGCCTGGTACCATCTGTCCGGGCAGTGCATGCTGTTCTCTGTGGTGTTTTCCGGAGTTGGGATCTGCAAGGGGATTCTGGACGGAAGGATGCTTGGAGAGATCCTGCCTTTTTATATTGCAAGTTTTCTGGGGCTGTATCTGTATTTTTCCCTGTCGGCGATGGTGGATATCAAGGGAAAGCGGCGGGTGTTGAAGACGAATCTGATCGATTATCTGGAAAATCATTTATCCGGCAGGATCCCGGTGACGGAGCAGGATTATGTGAGACTGTATGGGCAGCCGAAAGTGAGAGGGAGACGCACGGTGGAACTGATGCCGATCCAGGGCAGGGCGGTGCAACTGCGGGAGGAGACGGCTCCCGAGGGCGCCAGTGAGGTATTTTCTGCGGAAAACAGAATACCGGAGAAGCCGGAAAACCGAAGCATGACACAGCAGCAGAACGATTCTGCGCAGGTTACGGAGGAAGAACTGCAGGCACTTTTACAGGAATTGCTCACGGTGTAAGATATGTCTTGAAAATAAGATGTAACTTTGTTAAAATAAAAACTATTCAGAGGCATTGACGAAATAAACATATTTGCAAAAAGTAAGCATCGAAGATGCGGTTTTGCAAATATGGATCTGAATAGTTTTGTTAAGTATGTGATATATCTGAAAGATATAAGGAGGAGCATTATGAGCAAACAAGTTACATTTGATTATTCCAAGGCCGGCTCTTTTATTTCTGAGGAAGAGATCGGCTACATGAAGAAGCTTACCCTGGATGCGAAGGAGACCCTGGTATCCAAGACCGGCGCAGGCAATGATTTCCTGGGATGGATCGACCTTCCCGTAGATTACGACAAGGAAGAGTTCGCCCGCATCAAGGCAGCAGCAAAGAAGATCCAGAGCGATTCCGACGTACTGTTAGTCATCGGTATCGGCGGTTCTTATCTGGGAGCCAGAGCGGCAATCGAGTTCTTAAGCCACAGCTTCTACAATGTGCTGGATAAGAGTGTACGTAAGACTCCGGAGATCTACTTCTGCGGTAACTCCATCAGCTCCACCTATCTGAAGCACCTGATGGATGTCGTAGGCGACAGAGATTTCTCCATCAACATGATCTCCAAATCCGGTACCACTACCGAACCCGCGATCGCTTTCCGTGTATTCAAGGAGAAGCTGGAAGCAAAATACGGCAAGAAGGGTGCGGCAGAGAGAATCTACGCTACCACCGATAAGGCAAAGGGAAGCTTAAAGCATCTGTCCGATGAGGAAGGCTATGAGACCTTCGTAGTACCCGATGATGTAGGAGGACGTTTCTCCGTACTGACCGCTGTAGGTCTGTTACCTATCGCTGTCAGCGGTGCTGATATCGACAAACTGATGGAAGGTGCAGCCAGCGGAAGAAAGCGTGCACTGGAAAATGATTTTGAACACAACGATGCATTACAGTATGCGGCTCTGCGTAACATCCTGCTGCGCAAGGGCAAGAGCGTTGAGATCCTGGCGAACTACGAACCCGCTGTTCACTATGTAAGTGAGTGGTGGAAGCAGCTGTTCGGCGAGAGCGAAGGCAAGGACAACAAAGGTCTGTTTCCTGCAAGTGTGGATCTGACTACCGATCTGCATTCCATGGGTCAGTTTATCCAGGACGGTTCCCGTATCATGTTTGAGACCGTTATCAATATTGATACTCCGAGAGAGCAGATCACCATCGGTGAGGAGCCTGTAGATCTGGATGGTCTGAACTATCTGGCAGGCAAGACCGTTGATTTCGTCAATAAGAGTGCTATGAACGGAACCATTCTGGCACACACCGACGGTCAGGTTCCCAACTTCATGGTAACCGTTCCCGAGGTAAATGAGTTCTATCTGGGTGAATTGTTCTACTTCTTCGAGTTCGCATGTGGTGTCAGCGGATACCTGCTGGGTGTAAATCCTTTCAATCAGCCCGGTGTAGAGAGCTACAAGAAGAACATGTTCGCTCTGCTTGGCAAGCCCGGTTATGAGGCTCAGAGAGAAGAACTGCTGAAGAGATTGTAACTATTCAGAGCCATGTAAATTGTGGAAATATGTACGTCGAATGCTTGCATTCGTAAGAACATTTGCCATAATTATATGGCGAAGTAACCACATGAGCAAAAGGTAAGCTCTGAAAGAGCGATTTTGCGAATGGGGGTGAATAGTTACGACACATGGGAAAGGTACTTAAGATGAAAATAGTTTTACTGGAGAGAAACAGCGCCGGCACAGATGTGCCGGTGGACTGTTTTTATGAGCTGGGAGAAGTGACCAGCTACCCGAACACCGTTACTGTACAGGAAGTGGCAGAGCGTGTGCAAGATGCGGATGTTATCGTCTGCAACAAAGCTCCCATGGGAGAGGAATCCCTGAAAAATTGTCCCAACGTGAAGCTGATCTGCGAGCTTGCCACCGGATATGATAACTGCGATCTGGAGTATTGCAAGTCGAGAGGTATCAAGGTGGCAAATGTGGTGGATTATTCTACCGCCATGGTAGCGCAGCATACTTTTACACTGGCGCTGGCACTGAGCCAGAAGCTGCCCTATTATGATGAATATGTGAAATCCGGAGCTTACAGTGCACAGGATCGTTTTTCCAATTTTGACCGGCCTTTTTATGAATTGGAAGGCAAGACCTGGGGCATCGTAGGAATGGGTAATATCGGCAGGAGAGCAGCAGCGATCGCGACTGCTTTCGGCTGTAAGGTCATCTTCTATTCCATCACCGGCAAGAGTACCTGTACGGAATATCCTCAGGTAGACAAAGATACATTGTTAAAAGAGAGCGATTTCCTGTCCCTGCATTGTCCGTTGAGTGATCTGTCCCGTAATTTCATTGACAAGGAAGCTCTTCGGGAAATGAAGAAAACGGCAATTCTCATCAATGTAGCGCGGGGCCCGGTCGTAAACAATGCGGATCTCTATGAGGCTCTGGTGGCAGGAGAGATCCAGGCAGCAGGACTGGATGTGCTGGAGAAAGAACCGCTGGAACTTTCCAACCCCTTAAGTGAATTAAAGGACAGCAACAAGCTGATCATTACGCCGCATCTGGCATGGGCCAGCGTGGAAGCAAGAACCCGTTGCGTACAGGGTGTGTATGAGAATATCAAGGCATTTATGCGCGGTGAGAACCGGAACGTAGTTAACTATTTATAGGGCGAATGTGGTTCGGAATAGTTTTAATCTAGGCACAGAGAAATGAGGAACAATATGGTAGAAAAAATAAAAGCGCTGTGGATCAAGTATGAGGAGATCATCGCGTACCTGATCGTAGGCGGACTGACTACGGTCGTATCCTGGGCAGCAAAATTCCTGGCAAACTTCCTGTTATTTGATAACACGATGTATCCGACTCCGTTTCAGAATGTTGTATTAAGTATTATCAACTGGACCGCAGGTGTTATTTTTGCATATTTTACCAATCGCAGGTTTGTATTCAAGAGTCATGCTCCAATGTTGTCCGAGGCACCGAAATTTGTCCTGTCCAGAGTATCCACATTGATCCTGGATATGGTAGTGATGCAGGTGCTGACCGCAGTAGGTGTAAATCTGTTGATTGCAACTGTGATTTCCGCAGTGCTGGTCATCATAGGCAACTATGTCTTCAGTAAGCTGTTCGTATTCAACAAGAGAAAAGACAGCGAAACGGAAGAGACCGAATAAGTAGATCAAAATGAGAATGCAAGATATGCTTTTAACAATTCCAGCGTTGCGGCAACGGCATCCTTGTGGGAGCGTTCGTAGCCGTGGGAAGCATATACCCCGGGACCGATGAGTCCGTGTCTTGCGTCGATACCGGCGCTTAATGCGGCATCGGCATCAGAGCCGTAGTAGGGGTAGACATCGGCGGCGTAGTCGATATGATTGTCTTTTGCGGCCTGAATCAGACCCTTGACGACATCATAATGGTAAGGACCGTGTCCGTCCTTCACACAGATGGATACCTGGCGATCCGTACATTCCAGACCTTCTCCTACACATCCCATATCCACGGACAACAGCTCTTCCACATCCTCCGGAGCGGAAGCGCAGGCACCGTGACCTACTTCCTCGAAGACGGTGATGTGCTGGTAGACCTTACGGGACAGCTTCAGGTCTTCGTCTTTAACATATTTTGCGAAGCCCAGTAAAATTGCGGTGCTGAGCTTGTCGTCCAGAAAACGGCTCTTGATGTAACCGGACTCGGTGATGCGGGTACGGGGATCCATGCAGACGAAGGAACCGTTCTCGATGCCCAGTGCCTTCACTTCTTCTTTGGAAGAAATTTCTTCGTCCAGCAGAACCTCCACAGAGTCAAAAGTTCTCTCGGATTTCTGATAATCGCTGTTGACATGAATGGAAGCATCCGTCAGCTGTACGGTACCGTCGTATACTTTACCGTCGAGCGTATAGATACGGCAGTTTTCGGTCTCGATGTTGTTGGCGTTTAAGCCGCCGACCTTGGTCAGACGGAGACGACCGTTACTTTTGATCTCGGCCACCATGCCGCCCAGCGTATCTACGTGTGCCATGGTCAGAATCGCATTGCCTTTGCCGCCGATTTCCACGAGGACGCCGCCCTTTTTGGTCTTCACCGGCTTATAGCCGAGATGCTTGTATTCTTCGCAGAGATAATCCGTCACTTTTTCGGTGAAGCCGGAGGGACTGTCGATAGCCAGCAGGGTTTCTGCCTGTTTTAAGATGTATTCGATGTATTTCTTTTCTTTTTTCATACTGATAATTCTACCTTTCCTTTACCTGCCTGGTCTGAAGTGCAGGCATTCTTTCGGTCAGAGTGACAATACCCGGATCAGATGCGGGGCATCATAGCCTCTACCAGCTTGGCGGAGTGCAAAGCCGCAGCCTTTTCAAAGGCAGGATAATCCATTTCGGCACTGTCATCTGCCTTGTCGGAGATAGCGCGGATGATGACGAAAGGAATGCCGTTCAGGTAAGCACCGTGAGCAATGGAGGCACCCTCCATCTCAGCACAATCGCCATGAAACTCTCTGATCAGACGATCCTTGACTTCTTTGCTGGAAATAAACTGGTCACCGCTGACCACGCGTCCGGTATGAACGTGAATGTCGGGGTTGACCTCTTTACAGGTGGATACCGCAACCTCGATGAGATGTTCGTCTGCTATAAATTCTCTGCATCCCAGCTGGGGAACTTCACCGGGCTTATAACCGAAAATGGTGGCATCTACATCATGATGCAGGGCATCTTTGGAGATCAGGATGTCTCCGATGTCCAGAGAAGCGTTCAGAGAGCCGGCTACACCGGTATTGATGATAGCGGTAACCCCGAAAAGGTCAGCCAGGATCTGTACACAGAGGGCGGCGTTGACCTTGCCGACACCGCTGCGGACGATGACAACGGGCGTGCCGTTTAATGTACCCTCGTGGAATTCCATGTGAGCTTTTGTAGTAATATTGGTGGTAGTCATGTGAGCTTTCAGAGTTTCGACCTCCAGCTCCATGGCACCGATGATTCCGATTTTTTTCATAAGTGTTTTCCTGTTCTTTCCTACAATAATATAATCCTACCCTGGCATCATTCTATTCCGGATATACCAGGCGGCTGTCGTCAATGCCGTACAGTACGTTATCCAGATAGCGTTTTGCCAGGTAATTTGCCATACCCAGGTTCATATCCAGGTAGTTGCCGCAGTCTTTGGGAGAAGCTCCGGGTACATCCCCCTTGTAATTGCGGATGAATTCAAACATTTCCACCATCAGAGGAACGATATCCTTAGAAGTAAGGTCGCCGGCCAACAGCAGATAGAAACCGGTACGACATCCCATAGGTCCGAAGTATACGGTTTTGTCCTTGTAATCCGGATGATTGCGCAGGAAGGTGGCTCCCAGATGCTCGATGGTGTGGACTTCCGCGGTGTTCATCACAGGCTCCTCGTTGGGACTGGTCATACGCAGATCGAAGGTGGTGATGACTTCTGCGCCGATGTGATCCTTGCGGGATACATAGACACCGGGCTGCAGCTTGATATGGTCAATGGTGAAGCTTGCTATTTTTTCCATAATATTCTCCATTCCGCGCCTTGCAGTACTTTTGCAATTGCGCTTTTTCTCTGCATAGTATACACTAATTTCATGGAAAAAGAAATAGTCGGAGAGAGGAAAGCATTTTATGAAACACTCAGCGGAATATTATATTGAACATCTGGAAATGGAACCCCATGTGGAAGGTGGATATTTTAAGGAATGTCTGCTGAAAAAGGAGAACCGGGATCTGTGGAGCAGTATTTATTTTATGCTGGCAAAAGGGGAAGTGTCCCACTTTCACCGTCTGAAATCGGACGAAGTGTGGTATTACCATGACGGCAATGCCCTGACGATCTATATGATTGACGAGGAAGGAAAGCTTACTGCTGCGAAGCTGGGACTGGACCTGGAGAAGGGTGAAGTGCCCCAGGTGCTGGTGCCGAAGGGAATGATCTTCGGTTCCGCCATGGAAGAAGAGGGATTCAGTCTGGTGGGTTGTATGGTGTCACCCTGTTTCAAATATGAAGAATTTGAATTGTTTGACCGCAAGGAATTGCTGGAAAAATATCCGGAGCACAGGGAAGTAATCCTGCGGCTGACCCGTGAGTAAGTGCTTACATTTACGAATTAGCGCAATAACGCGTTGTATCCTGTCGATTTGTGTGCTATACTGACCTCGCATGCAATGGCTGCATGCGAATAAAGGTTTATGAGAGGGAGAAAAGAAAATGAAGAAATTTGCTGGAATTATTGTAGCAACCGTGCTGGCTTTCAGCCTGGCAGGATGTGGTCCTGTGGACAGTGCAGTTCAGAACCTGGCAGGAGTTGTTTCCAACAGCGGAAGCAGTAACAGTGGTGTGGTAACCGCAGACGATGACGGATATGCAGAGGGTCGTATCGGAGATGTAATGAGAACTTATTTCTTTGACTACACAGTAAACAGTGCGTATACCTGCAAGGAATTTGAAGGATATACACCTGCAGAGGGAAATAAGCTTCTGGTAGCGGAAATAACTGTAAAGAACACAGACCGTTCTACTGTTACCATGTATGACACCGATTTCCAGATCCAGTGGGGCGATGATGATAACGATGACGCATACGATGCACCGATTACTTATTATACCGATGCAGTAAGCGATGAGCAGCTGCCGGAAGAGTATGATCTGGGTGTCAACGAGGAGAGAACCGGTCTGCTGGTATTTGAAGTACCGGAAGATTCCAAGGATTACTCCATCTCTTATCTGGAACAGTTCTCCAACGATACCGAGGGAGATGTCTTCTTCGTATATTTCACTGCAAAGGATAAGTAAGATCAACTGTTTATTTTTAATTTATAATTATATAATTTTTCCTTAATTGACATATCTGTATATGGGTGTTATAGTACAAATAGAACAAGGGAGAGGAAGAAAGATCAAGAGATCGAAAGAAGATCGAGATCAGAAATCCAAAACCGGTTCGGAAGTCCGATGGTGGTCACCGGAGGATGGAAAAGGTAAGAGATGTCAAAAGACACCGACATATGTTTAATAGAAAAGGAGAGATGACTTATGTTATTACCTAGCATTTTTGGAGAGAACTTATTTGATGACTTTTTTGATGATGTACCTTTCTTTGACAACAGAGGAGCAGAGAATCAGATAGAGAAGAAACTGTATGGCAGACATGCACACAACGTAATGAAGACCGATATCAAGGAGACCGATGATGGCTATGAGCTAATCGTTGATCTGCCCGGCTTCAAGAAAGATGAGATTAAGGTATCTCTGGAGGATGGTTACCTTACCATCGAGGCTGCTAAAGGTCTGGATGAAGATGAGCAGAAGAAGAGCGGCAAATACATCCGCAAGGAGCGTTATGCCGGAGCTTGCCAGCGTAGCTTCTATGTTGGTGACAACCTGACCCAGGAGGATATCAAGGG
>ERZ808240.3887-NODE-3887-length-13956-cov-18.268254_pt1 | contig 13956 bp, 20 predicted proteins | sample MGYA00521084_ERZ808240 | MGnify/ENA primary metagenome ERZ808240 (study PRJEB31516, sample SAMN03275571) | gut metagenome | biome: mammalia-associated habitat; material: feces | host: Papio cynocephalus | place: Kenya | collected 2012-08-06 ... | reverse complement strand
CTTCTTTTTTTATCTATTTTTCTTACTATCTACAAAATTTATTCTATTTTACTGGAATTAATTATTGTTTTATATAATTGGAAATAATTATTAATCTGTAGGTCTAATTGAAATATTTTTATCAAACATTTCTAGTTTATTATTTGAATACTTTCAATTAAATTGTTTACTTTATGAAAAATATAGAATATACTTTGGAAGTAGAAGAGGTGTAATATGATAACTGAATTAGGTAATAAAGTTAAAATTCTTAGAAAAAATAAAGGTATTAATCAGGAAACATTAGCAAATGTTTTAGGGCTTAGTAAAGGGCAAATGTGTAATTTGGAAAGTGGAAAACGAAATTTTAGTTTAGGTCAATTGGAAAAAATTTGTGAATATTTTAATATTGATTTATCTTATTTCTTTTTGTTGGAAAATAATGATTCATGTTTGAGCATTGTTACTAAAGTTAAATTATTATTTGAAAGTAATGAATTAACTCAAAGTGAAAAAGATGAATTTTTTTTAGCAATAATGAAAGCTTATTTGGAATCCAAAAAATAATAAATTTTAATTACTACTACTTAGAAAGGACTTTTATGAAATTAAATTATAGAGATGTAACAAGGAAATGGTTAAAAAATTCTTGTCCTAATTCTCATAAAGTAAAAACAAGAAATTATTATGAACATGAAGGTATTAAATATTTTGTTGATGGTAAAAAAGTTGTACTTGAATATACAAATTATGAAAAAGATGTTGCTGTGTGGCTTGAAAATTCATTTGGCGGCGAAATATATTTATTACCTAAAGTAAATGATCCAAAAGGTATAAAGACTGCTGATTATTTATATCGTAATGAATATTGGGATTTAAAAAAGATGAGTTGTAATGCGATAAGTGAGAAGAGAGCAGTGGATAATGTTATAAAAAAATCAAAATTTCAAACTGAAAATATAATTTTGGATATAACAAATTCAATATTAAGTGAAAATATAATTTTACAACAAGTCAAAAGATTATATAGTACTAGTGGAAGAGAGTGGATTAAGCATGTACTAATTGTTAAAAATTTTAAACTAATTAAAGTTTTTATAAGAAAATAAAAATGAGGCCGTCCCCCCTCCAAGCGGAATGGGAAAGGCCTCAAATGTAATTACAATTACATTCTATTATATTTTACGAAATTATGTCAAGTATTATTCGATTATTTTAATTATATGAATTTTAAATACTTTTTCCTTGTTTTAATGTTTGTCTTTGTAATTGCTTAGCGATTCTTAAGATCATTGTATCATCAAAATGACTTGCTAAGATTTCTGGATTAACTTCTGCTCTTAATGATAAATCTAATAAAGACTCAGCTATTACATCATCTGCACTACTTGTAACTTGTAATTTAAACCATTCATTTTTATCTTCAATTCCACAATTAATTGCGTTTTGTGTATCAAGTTTTTGTAATGCATTTATTTCTAATTTAATGTCGTCTATATTCATTTTGCTTATCTCCTAATCATTATATTTTGAATCTATACCAAAATAACTTTCCATAGTAATCCAATCACCATTATTATAAAGTTCTTTTGCTAATTCTTTTCCAACATATCTAACATGCCATGGTTCATAAATGTATCCTGTTTCGTTTGTTTTACCTTCAGGATATCTTAATATGTAACCATAAATATAAGCGTTTTTAGCAACCCATTTTCCTTCATCTGTATTTTTAAATGAATTTGATATAGTGTTTAAATCGAAAGCAAGTCCAGTTTGATGCTCTGATGCTCCAGGTCTTGCAGAAAATGTATCTGCTGATGTTTTACCATTTCTTTTAACATAACCGTTATATAAATCATTTTGATAATCATAAGAACGATAACCACTTTGCGCCCATAGCTTTAAGCCTAAACTTGTAGCATCACTCTTCATTAGTTTCCATGCTTCATATGCATCTTTATCAAGTGGGTTTCGATCAAAACCATCTGATGGTACTGTTTTATATGGATTAACTGGTTTCCAATCTTTAGTTAATTTATATGTTTTATTTACTATTAAAATATTATTTATATAATATGCACCATTTTGGTATTCTATAGTATATCCTTTGGATGTTTTATTTGATAAATTGCTATTTTGATTTTGTTTACTTGTCGTTTTAATCGTTGTAGTTGATGTATTTGTTTTTTTAATTGTCGATGTAGTTGAAGAAGTTGTTGTTGTACTTGTAGATGTAATAGTAGATTCTTGGTTTTCTTCATTTTCACCACCAGATGGAACCTTAATTATTTTTTCTGTTTCGTTATTATCATTTTTCTTATTACAGTATAAGTAAGTGCTTATGCCAATAAGTAAAATATCAATTAGTAAAATTATTATTAATACACTCTTACGATATTTTTTCTTTACTTTTTTTCTATTTTTTATAAAGTAATAATTTAGAATGATTAAAATAAGCAAGATTATAAAAAATATAACTAACTTTATATCCATTTTTATTCTCCATATTCCACATTATTTTCTTTTAGAAAATCAATAATGTCGGTACTATTTATAGCTATTCCAACTCTTTTAATTAATTCATTATTAACATATATGTTTTTATTTGATGATAGCATTCCTAAAAGTTTTCCTTCTTTATTTAATACTGAACCACCATTCATTCCAATATATATTTCATTGCTTATTTCAAATTCAGAAATATTTCCTTTTTCATCTATTAAATTCCTTGTTACTATTCCAGTTATTGGATATGATGGAAAATTCATTTTTTTATAAGTTAAATCTATATCATTATTTTCTTTATTATAAATAAATGTTTCATATTCTGGGAAAGCAAATCCAATTCCAACAAAATCTTGTCCTTGCATAATTTTACTATTTTCAAATTTAGGAAATTTACTGATCAATAAATTATTATTTGTATTTTTTATTAACGCTAAATTTAAATATTTGTGAAAAACTATTTCAATATTTGTTATATTTTCAGCTACATCAACAATTTGAACACAGATATTTGTGATAGTTTTGTCGTTTAAGTCATATTTCTTTTCTATCTTTTTAATTTGTTTAGCATTTTTATTTTGCATTTCGGCAAATATAGGGGTAAAAACATCTTTTGTATCAACTGATAAGATAATATTTTCAGCAATTTCTTTAGTCGTAATCATGTCTCCATTTTGATTTACAACTATAATAGTTCCTATATCATTTATGATATCGTTTACGCCATAATATTTCTTACCAATTATTATTGGTCTAATAAAATCCAAGGCCTCTTTACATGCTTTTTTGTACATAATCAACCTGTTAATAATTTTTGTCTTTAATTATTAGAACTAATCCGTAAAGTTCTAATAAAATAGATAAAACCATTAAAATAATGATATAAATATCACTTATATCTACATATTTATTTATAAATAAGGTTATTAGTAAACCTACTAAACCTTCAAATATTCTAATTAAACCAATTGGCATTTTTCTTTTCATTTTCCCCACCTTAGTAAATTATATCATTTGGATGCTTGATTTGTATAGTTAATTATATTAAATTATTGATAAAAATTTTAAATTTGTAAAATTAATTTTTGGTTAAAAAAGTCATATATTTAAATTAGGTGATTTTTATAATTTTAGATTATTTTATATTAAATTTTTTAGTTATTTCTATATTGGGAACTTTAAATCATTTTTTGTATGATTGGTTTGGTAAATTAAAGATATTAAAGTTATTTTTTACTTCTAATGAAAGTACATTTGAACATATGAAATTAGTACTTTATCCAAGTATTTTAGGTATGATTTTTTCAATAATATTTTTTAGTTATGATAATATTATTTTTGCTTGTAGTGTTGGATCACTTATTTCAATATTTTTAATACCTATTTTGTATTATATAAGTTTATTTGTTTTTAAGAAAAATATTGGATTTATTAATGTATTAATATTTTTTGTTTCTGTTTTTCTAGGATGTATAAGTAACTTATTTATTATTAAAACAAATATTACTTGTAATTTAAATTTAGTTGGAATAATAATTTATTTAATAATGATTGTTTATTTTGCGTATTATAGCTTCTATCCCAATAATTATGGTATTTATAAAGATCCATTAAAAAAGAACTCTACTTATTAGTGTTCTCATAATAGTTACGTTCAGCTAGTTCTCTTATAGCTTCATCTAAATCATCATAGTCATCTTCTTCTAATATTTCTTCTCCTAGAAAGATAATTGATGATAGGTTTAAATTTTGAAAATCTATTTCATATTTATTAAGAACTTCAATTTGATAATTTGTTAAATATAATTTTTCATTAACTTTAATTAACTTATTTTTATTAAAATCTATATCATTTAGTAATTCATTTATGTTATATTCTTTCATTCAAATAATTTAGTTATGTCTATTATTCCTTTTGTTTGTAAATAATAGATTATGCCTCCAATAATCGCTAAAATTAGGGTGCAAACTAGAAAACCTACAAATGTATTTCCTTGATAAGGTTTATTTTCTCCAAGAACTATTTCTAATTTTTTATTTAATCTATTATTATTCATAACTCTTCTCCTTAATTTAATTATATATTGCTATGTTATATTTTTCAAATATTATTTAATGTAAAAATATGTTCTACTCAGCCTTAAGTTAGTGAATAATAAAGATGCTCACTAATTTTTTAATGCAAAAATTAAGCAAATAGTGACTTGCCTTGATATATTTCTTTAATACAAGTAAGAGGATTTAATTTTCTTAATTTAGCAGTTTTAATAATACTCATTATATTGCCAAATCTTTCTCCACCTTTTTTGCTTCTAAATCCTCCAGATATTTTTGTTTTTCCCTTGATTATTCTTAAACAACGTTCCATAACATAAAATTATTTTCACTTGGAATAGTAAAATCGTGGATGAAAAACAATATAGTATTTTTATATTTTTTAAATCTTTTCAAAAGTGTATTTGCTTTTTCTTTCCAGTAAGTTGAAGATATTTTTTGTTTTGAATTTCTGCACTTTCTAGTATTTCATCATATTCTTTTTCTATCAATTGAATTTCTTCTTTTGTAAAACTGGTTTTATTAAATTTTAAAAGTATTTTCCTTTCTCTGTCTAGTTTTAAAAGAAATCTGTAAAAGTTCATTTGCCACTGTATTTCCGGAATGTTTTGACTTTCTTCAATACAATATCTTCCAATATAAATAATACAGTCTTGATTATTGTTTCCATATTTAAATATTACTACTTCGTGGTCAGATATAATTGTTCCAAAATAATTTGTTAAAATATTATCATCTTTTATGGGTGTGTCTCCTTTATTGTAATGATATTTATATAAGACATTGTTAAGATTAGCATATCCTCTATAATATGTTTCTTTGCCACTTTCACTTGTTGTGGTTTCATCTGTATGTTGATATTTACCATTTAATATATTATTTGTAATATTATTTATAGTACTATCTGATTTATATGAAAATTCATCATATATATTGTCTATTGTTCCTTCTGAAATATCTATTATCCCATTACTAAAATCATAAAGTAATTCTTTTACTTTATGATATCCTAGGGAATAGTAATTTCCTAGTGTTGTAACTAGTGCCTTTATATCATCATTATATGTTACATCAGAATAATATTCTTTTGGTAATATATCTTTAGATTTTTTTGCATGTTTAAAGATATGTTTTTCAACATATAAATTCACTTGCATTCCTATCTTATATTTAATTGTATCTTTTTGCTTTGATGTACCTTTTATATAATGTATTACTTGTTTTACTGGAATATTGTTATCGTTTATTTTTGCTTCTAATTTTTCTTTTGTTAAAGTTTCGCCTTTATGTCCATATTGTCCACCATTTTTGGCACTACTTTTCTTTCTATGGTTATATGATTAGTACCAGTTTTAGCTTTTTTAATCTCTTTACTAGTTGGAATTCCAGAATTAGAACTATCTTTATTAATCTTTGATTCTAACTTATCTATAATATATTTATTATCAACATTAGTTTCATTATTAATTTGAGTTTTTAATCTATTTATTTCTTCATGAGCATCATTTAATTTATTTTTTAAAATATCATTTTGTTCTTTTAACGGAGCAATTGCTTTTTCGATTTCAAACTTTAATTTTTTTTCAAAACTTTTACTTTTATATTCTAATTCATACTTTAAATTAAAGTTTTCTAACCTTAAACTTTTTTGTTTATTAATTAATTTTAAATTCTTTTGATATTCTTCTTCATACATTAAATATATTTCATTATTATAATTATATTTTTTCATTTGAATTTCTACTCTAAGCTAATAATAGTTTATCATAACATCAACAAAAAACGAGATGTATTTTGACTTTTAACTTAGAGTAGTCACATCTCGTAGTTATATTATACCTCATACCTCTTTTTATTATTTTTGTGCTATTTTTTTATTATTAAAGGCTGAGTAGTAACAAAAATATTGTAATTATACAAAAAGTTTACATTTTATAAATTGATATGTCATAAAAAATATGATAAAGTTTAAATAGTAGGTGTTGATATGAATATATTAGAAAAATTTAGTAATTTATTATCAAGCAATAATGGTATTAAAACTGAAATAATTAATAATATATGTAGTAAATATAGTATAAATTTTCCTTTTAGTATGGATGATTTTCTTAAAATTGATAGATTAGATATTAGTGATATATTGAAAGAATACGATTATGATAATTATAATGAATTATTAGATGCTTTTAATATGAATATGACTGTTATTAAAATGTATAATAGTAATCCATCTAGTATGTTTTTTAAAGAGAAATATGAACAAGCAATTCTTTATATAAATAATTTAGTTATTAATATTAATGCTTATTTTTCTAAGATAAATAATGATATATCTAATGATATAAAAGATAAATATAATAAAATTATAACTAAAGATGGAATAAATGATACAATTGCTAATTTAGATGAGTTGGATTCTTTACTAGATTCTTTAAATATTACTTTGTATGAAAAAGGAAAAATTAAACAAGAAGTTGGTAAGTCAAATGTGAGACTGGCAATTAATGGTAAAAAGATAAGTGAAGAAGATAAAAAATTATTTGAAAAGATAGAACAAATAATTAAAGATGAATCTAACTTAATAAGTAATGTTTCAAAAGATATGATAGAGGATTATATAAATGGTAATTTAGAGGAAGATAATCCTGATTTAAGAATGGTTACATTAATTACGGGAATGTATAGTGAAATGAATAAGGCTAAAAATAATTTAGGAAATAGTTCATTATATAACTCAAGTATTAATCTTATAGATGAATATATTAATGCTTATGAAAAATTAAAAGAAGAATAAAAAGTAAATTGAATAGAAAGGGGAACATATATGAGTGAGAAAGAATTTATTATTTCATTATGTAATAAATATATAGAAGATTCAGATAATAATGATAGTAATAAAAATATATCTTATTTTAAGGATGTGTTGCATCAAATTAATGAAAATTTTTCTTATGTGTATGAATTTATAATAGGTATAAGTGAAAATTTAATTTTGGAATTGTTTAAAGAAGATGGTGAAGATAAAAAAGACTTTATATTGGGTTTTAATGATTTAAAGAGTAAGATTATGTCTTTTAATGGTGATAATTCAAGTATTAAGTTAACTGATGATGAAAATGAAATAATAGATAGATTTAAAGAATTAATTGTTAGATATGTTAATTCAGGCAGTAACGATTTAGATGATGTTAAGGATTTTATTTTAAGATTAAATAATAATTCAAGTTTATTAGAAAGCGATTATGACTTAGTTGAAAAATTAATATATTTGTATGAAAAAGATAGTACAGATGCTTTATTTGAAGAGGCTATGGATTATTTAAATAGATATAATATTTCTTTAATTAGAAAGTTTAGTAAGAAAGCAAAGACTCCGGTTAAATATACTAAAGTTGGAGATTCTAATGCAAAAATTATGGAAGATATTGCAGATAAGGTTAATGAAATTGCTGAAAGTAGTGGAGTAAATCCATTTGAAAATATGGTTAGTTTTGAATATGTTCCTAAAGAAAGATCTAGAGTTAATCGTAAGAAAAAAATTGACAAGTTAATAGAAACCAAAACAGTAGATTTTAATAGTTTATTTAGAAAATATAATTTTAATTATGACGAATTACATACTAATTATAAAAATAAATTAAATGGTTGTAATGAGGTAGAGAAGCTTGAATCATTTTTAGAATATTTAAAAGATAATACTAATTTGAGTAGTATTAATAATAATGGACGTATTTTAGGACTTCTTTTAACAGAATCTTGCAAAGAAAATTTTGAAGGTGTTAATAATATTTTGATAAACGATTATAATTTTAGCACGGAAGATTTAGATGATGTATTAAAAAGACTTACTGCTATTTATTTAGATGGTGGACTGGATAATTTTAAGAAAAACGCTGAATTGTTATTATCTTGTGGTGTAAAAGAAATAAATAAAATGGTTATAAATAATATTATGTTTTTTAATAATGGTTACGAAGATAATTATAAAAATTATGTAATTCTTAAGGAGATGGGAATTAACGCTGATGCTATTTTAAGAGATGCTTTAAATGTATTTATTCCCGATTTTGATTTGTTATGTAAAAATATAAAAGTGCTAGATTCTTATGGCTTTGATTTAAGAGATGAAGAGGATTTTAAGAGTTTTAGCGTATTATTAATTTTAGATTTAGCTAAAGCAATTGATATGTTTATAGAAATGGGATATAGTGAGTATATTCATGATAAACCAGAATTAACACTTCGAAATATTAAATCTTTAATTATTAAAAGAATCTTGTTTGCTTATAAAAATGGTTTAGAAATGTGGGATAATTATAATGAAAATTGTCCTTATAAAAAAAATGATAAGTATGAAGAAATGATTAAAAATAAGGGTGTTCTTGATGAAAAAGAAATAGATTTATTAATAAAAGAATATCCTATTTTGTCTTTACTTGATTCGGGTATGCGTATTACAACGTTTAATGATCCTTATTTTGGAAGTATTAGAAGAAAAACAGAGCTTGTTTTTGATAATAGGATTGTTTCAAGAATTAAAACATATAGTATATTTAAATGTTTAACAATAAATGGAGTTAATGAGAAGAAAGCTTTACTTTATGCTTTATCTTATAATATGGATATAAATGCGGCGGAGTATGAAAGCCTTAAAAAGGTTGTTTATAGAGATAATGAGGTTAGTACATTATGATAGATTATTTAGAAGAATATATTACTTTAGAAGAATTAAAAGCTGTAAAATATAATTTTAATAGTCAAGATAATAAGAATTTTAATTATTATGAGCAAAATATTAAAGAAGTGCTAGATTATTTGAAGAGTATTGGAGTAGTTAACTTTAAGGATATTTTGTTATATAGAAAAGATATTTGTTTAAAAAATTTAGATATTCTTAAGGAGGAAGTTAATAAGATAAATAAAAATTTAATTGTTTATTTGTTTAATAATGATATATCTAATTTGATAAATTTAAATATTTAAAAATATTTTAGCACTTTTGCTTGACAAGTGCTAAATAGAGTGGTATAACTATAATTGTGAAAGGAAGAGTGATTAGATTATGAATATAATCCCAAGAAGTTTTTTCTTCGATGATGATTTAGATGATTTCTTTAAACCAGTTGTAAGAAAAAATGATGTTAAATGTGATATTTATGAGGAGGATGGTATGTACCATGTTGAAATGGATGTACCAGGATATGACAAAAAAGATATTAAATTAGAAGTTAAAGATGGTTATTTAACTGTTAGTGCTTCTAAGGAAAAAGAAGAAAAGGAATCAAAGAAGAATTACATTAGAAAAGAAAGAACATATGGTTCATTTAGTAGATCTTTTGCTTTAGGTGATGTTGATATTGATAAGATAGATGCTAAATTTGAAAATGGTATCTTAAATATTACCGTTCCTAAAGAAGAAAAAGCTGAAACTAAGAAAACAATTGAAATTAAATAATTACGAAAGTGCTCGAAAGAGTGCTTTTTCTTTATTAAAATATAAAAATAAGGTTGTACCAAATTGTTTTAATGTGATATATTAGTATTGTTAAATTTATTTGGCCTGTTGGTGAAATGGTTAACACATAGCCCTCTCAAGGCTACATTTATGGGTTCGAACCCCATACAGGTCACCATTAAAATTGATAAATTGCCTTAAAATAAGGCTTTTTTTAGTTTTTATAGTTTAAAATTCATGGTAATTTTCCATGGTTTTTACGCTCTGTGATTTTTTTTGCTTTTATTGTATAAAAAAAGAAGAATTATCTTCTTTTGAAATTCATAGTGTTTTCTTGGATTAAAGTTAAATCGTTTGATTCTAATTCTTCTCTTGTTATTAATTTATCACTATGTCTTATAAAATGTTTTGATTGCTCAAAAATTAAATCATTTACTTCCATTAACATTTTTGTTATTTCAGTTGTTCCAACAATTCCATCTCTATAAGCTTGTTTTAATTTACTTTCTAAATAATCTCTATAATCTAGACATGTTTTAATAATTCTTTTTCTATATTCTGTTTCAGTCATTTTAATATTCCTCCTTGATTTGATTATATAACATATAATTATATTAGTATCGTTTTAAGTGTTATTGTTTACATTATGTTTACGTTACTTATATATATTTTTCGTTTATTTATTTTGTTAATTATAATTTTTGTGCCTTGATTATAGTATTTTTGTGTAATATAATTAACTTGTTTAATTAAGGAGGAATTGTATTATGGATTATAAAAAACTTGCTGAATTATTATATCCTAATGTTAATTTAACTATTGAAGATTTAGAAAAAAGATATCCTAAAAGAAATTTAGATGAAAAAGCTGAAGTATGTAGATTTGCTCCAAGTCCAACCGGTAGAATGCATATGGGAAATTTATTTGCGTCATTTGTGCCAGAAAGATTTGCACATCAAACTAATGGTTTATTTATATTAAGAATTGAAGATACTGATGATAAGAGAGCTATTGATGATGGTGTTAATTTAATTATAAGTGATTTAAAAGAATATAATTATAGAGTCGATGAAGGACCTATTAATGGTGGGGAGTATGGCCCTTATATTCAAAGTCAAAGAAAAGAAATATATCATACAGTAGCTAAATATTTGGTTTCTATTGGAAGAGCTTATCCTTGTTTTTGTTCAGAGGATGATTTAAGTCATATGAGAGAAGAACAAGAAGCTTGTAAGGATAGAATTGGTTATTATGGAAAATATGCTAAGTGTCGTAATTTAAGTTATGATGAAGTAAAAGAACATATAGATAATGGTGATAAATGGGTACTTAGGTTAAAATCTATGGGTGATTTTAATAAAAAATTTACTTTTAAAGATTTAATTAAGGGTACTATTGAATTACCTGAAAATGATTTAGATCAAGTATTAATTAAATCTGATGGCGTTCCACCTTATGCTTTTGCTCATGTTTGTGATGATCATTTTATGAGAGTTACAACTGTTACAAGAGATGATTCTTATATTTCATCTGTACCATATCATTTGGAATTATGGAAAGCTTGTGGATTTGATGCTCCTAAATTTGCTCATTTGTTACCTTTAAATAAAAAAGATGGGGATACTGTTAGAAAGCTTAGTAAAAGAAAAGATCCTGAAGCAGCTGTTGCTTTTTATCATGAAAGAGGAATTCCAGTTGAAGCTGTTAAATTATATTTTGCTACTTTATTAAATTCTAATTTTGATGGATGGTTTATGCAAAATCAAGATAAGAATTATAATGATTTTATGTTTACATTTAATAAGATGTGTACAAGCGGTGGATCATTATTTGATATTGAAAAATTAATTAATATATCTAAAAATTATTTAAGTAGATTAAGTGCAAAAGAAGTATTTGATAATTTAGATAATTGGTCTAAAGAATTTGATAAAGATTTTAATGAACTAATTAATAAATATAAAGAATATACAATTAATATATTAAATATTGAGAGAGAACAAAAGAAACCGAGAAAAGATTTTGCTTGTTATAGTGAAATAAAAGATAATATTTGGTATATGTATGATGAATTATTTGATTCAAGTATGGTAAAATTTGAAGTTAAAAACATAGATGAAATTGGTGATATTTTAAACTCTTATGCTAATAAATACTATGATGAAAATGATTCGAAGGAAGAATGGTTTAATAAAATTAAATTATTATGTGATGAATTCGGCTATGTAACTGATATGAAAGCATATAAAGAAAATCCAGATGCATATAAGGGAAGTATAGCCGATATATCAAATATTATAAGAGTAGCGTTAACTACTAAAACCACAACTCCTGATTTATATGAAATAATGAAATTATTAGGTAAAGATAGAGTTATGAAGAGATTAAACAATCTAAAATAGGTTGTTTTTCTTTTGTTTAACAGTGAACAAAAATGTTTGCTTTTGTAAAATTGTTCACTATAATGTAATTAGGTGATGCATTTATGATAACTCGTAATCATTATATTGAACAAATTAAAGGTTTTTATGATTCAGACTTGATTAAAATAATTGTAGGAATAAGAAGATGTGGTAAGTCTATAATTTTAGTCAAATTATGAACGACATTAAAAGTAAAACTGATAATATTATATATTTAAATTTTGAAGATGAAGCAGTAACTACAAATATTTATAATGCAGAAACATTAATTAAGTATGTTAATGATAAACGTAAAGATGGAAAATGCTATATATTTTTAGATGAAATACAATTAATTGATAATTGGAATAATGCGGTTAAAAGTTTGAGATTACATAATAATTCAGTGTTTATAACTGGAACTAATTCTAAAGTATTATCTAAAGAATATACTGATGCATTTAGTGGTAGATATGTTTCATTTAGGATTCATCTTTTTGTTTATAAAGAAATTCTAGAGTATTCAAAAGAACTTGAGATTGAAGTTAGTCCCATTGATTATTTAATATGGGGTGGTTTTCCAAAAAGATTTGAATTTAAAGAAAAAGATATGATTAGATATTTAAATGATTTAAATGAAAGCATAATTGTTAAGGACTTAATATTAAGATTTAAAATTCAAAATGAAGAATTATTTAAAAGAATCGTTAATTATACTTTGATATCTAATTCTAGAATCTTTTCAGCAAGAAGTATTGAAGGCTATTTAAAAAATGAACATGTAGATGCTTCTATAAATAAGATTATAAAATATTTAGGATATTTAGAGGAGGATTGTGTTATAAATCGAATTAAACCTTATTCTTCTAAAACTAAGAGTGAATTATCATATTATTTTAAAGTTTATAATGAAGATGTTTCTTTTAATTCACTTAGATGTATGAATAATAGATATGATTTAACTCATAATTTAGAAAATATAATTTATAATGAATTAATTTATATGGATTATGATCTTAAAGTACTTAAAAAAGATGATGATGATAAGGAAATAGATTTTATTGCTTATAAAGATGGAAAAAAATATTACATTCAAGTTGCCTATAGTGTTGCTGATGATAAGGCTTATGACAGAGAATTTGGAGCATTTGAAAAATTAGATAATAATAGCAAGAAGATATTAATTACTAATGATGATATAGATTATTCAACCAGTTTGGTTACACATATTAAATTTAAAGATTTTCTTTTACTTAATTCGTTAGATGAATATTAATTAGAGTGAACAATTTTTGAAATATTAGAAGAATTGTTCACTTTATATTTTTATACAACAGGAATTTCATACTTAAAGAAAAAATGTAACAAATGTATGATTTTTTATTGACAAACATACGTATGCTATATATAATATTAATTACAACTTAAAAAAGGTAGGTGATATTTTGTATAAAGCATATAGATTTAGAATGTATCCAAATAATGATCAAATTATATTAATTAACAAAACTTTTGGATGTGTTAGATTTGTTTATAATTATTTCTTAAATAAATGTAAGA
>ERZ808240.3886-NODE-3886-length-13958-cov-5.564123_pt1 | contig 13958 bp, 10 predicted proteins | sample MGYA00521084_ERZ808240 | MGnify/ENA primary metagenome ERZ808240 (study PRJEB31516, sample SAMN03275571) | gut metagenome | biome: mammalia-associated habitat; material: feces | host: Papio cynocephalus | place: Kenya | collected 2012-08-06 ... | reverse complement strand
AACATAAATAGCTGACCAAATAGGGCCATGTATGAGGGTCTTCTTAGTTATAACGCGTTTTGGATCGCCTTGACGTCGCCACAATAGCGCACGGCTGGCATACCAGCTGCTCGCGCGCCTTCGCAGTTGTCGGCGTTGTCGTCCACAAAGAGGCACTCGCTCGGCTCGAGCCCGTAGCGCTCGCACAGCAGGCGGTAGATGGCGGGGTCTGGCTTCATGAGCCTCTCGAGGCCGGATATGACCGCGCCGTCCATGAGGGGCCAGGAGGGCATGTGCGAGAGCTGTTGCTCGACGTGAGTGGATGCGTTGGACAGCAGGTAGATCCCATAGCCTTGCTCCTTGAGGCGGGCGGCGAGCTCGTTTGTGGCCGGGATGGGCGCCGAGAAGCGCGGCCATCCCTCGAAGAGCGCGTCGAGCTCGGGCCAAAGGCGCTGGTCGAGGTGGGCGCGGGCCACGCGCAGCATCGTCTCGTGCGTGATGGTCCCGGAGTCGAGAAGCGCCCACTCGGGCCGGCCGAAGAGCGCGGCCTGCAGCGCCGCCGCGTCCTCGGGCGTGCTCGCGAACTGCGCGCAGAAGTAGGGGCCGTCAAAGGTCATGAGGACGTTCCCCATATCGAAGACCACGTTTTTTATCATCGCCGCGCCTCTCGCTGAGTAATTTTGGGGACAGGTTCGAAAATTGCTCAAATGAGTAAAAAACGAACCTGTCCCCGATTTTAGTCAAATGAGTAAAAAACGAACCTGTCCCCAACTTTGGCCGGGGCGGGTAGTATGGAAAGACTAAAGTCAGACCCTGCGACCGGAAGGCGAGAAACCCCATGGCCGAGTTCGTTTACCAGTTCTACAAGGCCCGCAAGGCCGTCCACGACAAGGTGATCCTCGACGACGTGACCGTCGGCGTGTACCCCGGGGCAAAGATCGGCGTCGTGGGCCCTAACGGCGCGGGCAAGTCCACGCTGCTCAAGGTCATCGCCGGCCTCGAGGACATCTCGAACGGCGAGGCGCGCCTCACGCCCGGCTACACCGTGGGCATCCTGCAGCAGGAGCCGCCCCTGGACGAGACCAAGACCGTCAAGGAGAACATCGAGCTCGCCTTTGGCGACGTCATCGCCAAGGTCGAGCGATTCAACGCCATCGGCGAGGAGATGGCCTCCCCCGACGCCGACTTCGACGCCCTCATGGACGAGATGGGCCGCCTCCAGACCGAGATCGACGCCGCGAACGGCTGGGACCTCGACTCCCAGCTCTCCCAGGCCATGGATGCCCTGCAGTGTCCCGACCCCGACGAGCCGGTGACCCACCTCTCCGGCGGCGAGCGCCGCCGCGTGGCCCTGTGCAAGCTCCTTCTTGAGGCTCCTGACCTGCTGCTCCTCGACGAGCCCACGAACCATCTCGACGCCGAGAGCGTCCTGTGGCTCGAGCAGTTCCTCCACAAGTACCCCGGCGCCGTCATGGCCGTCACGCACGACCGCTACTTCCTCGACGACGTGGCCGAGTGGATCTGCGAGGTCGACCGCGGCCAGCTCTACCCCTACGAGGGCAACTACTCCACCTACCTCGAGAAGAAGGCCGCCCGCCTCGAGGCCCAGGGCCAGCAGGACGCCCGCCGCGCCAAGAAGATGAAGTCCGAGCTCGAGTGGGTCCGCTCCAGCCCCAAGGCCCGCCAGGCAAAGAGCAAGGCGCGCCTCGCCGCCTACGAGAAGATGGAGGCCGAGGCCCGCGCGTCGCAGAAGGTCGACTTCACCGACATCCAGATCCCCGTGGGCCCGCGCCTGGGCAACAAGGTCCTCGTCGCCGACCACCTGTGCAAGTCCTTCGGCGACCGCGTGCTCATCGACGACCTGTCGTTCGTCTTGCCGCGCAACGGCATCGTGGGCGTGATTGGCCCCAACGGCGTGGGCAAGTCGACGCTCTTCAAGACCATCGTGGGCCTCGAGCAGCCCACGAGCGGCACCCTTGAGCTGGGCGAGTCCGTCAAGCTCTCCTACGTCGACCAGATGCGCGAGGGCATCGACCCCGAGAAGACCCTCTGGGAGGTCGTCTCGGACGGCAACGACTACATCCAGGTAGGCGACCAGGAGATCCCGTCGCGCGCCTACGTCGCGGCCTTCGGCTTCAAGGGCAAGGACCAGCAGAAGCGCGCGGGCGTCCTCTCCGGCGGCGAGCGCAACCGCCTGAACCTCGCGCTCACGCTCAAGCAGGGCGGCAACCTCCTCCTGCTCGACGAGCCCACGAACGACCTCGACGTCGAGACCCTGGAGTCGCTCGAGGAGGCGCTCGAGAGCTTCCCCGGCTGCTCCGTCGTGATCTCGCACGACCGCTGGTTCCTCGACCGCGTGGCCACCCACATCCTGGCCTGGGAGGGCGACGACGAGAACCCCGGCCGCTGGCACTGGTTCGAGGGCAACTTCGACGACTACCAGAAGGACCGCGAGCGCCGTCTGGGCGTCGAGGCGTCCAAGCCCCACCGCCTTCACCGAAAGCTCACCCGCGACTAGCGAATCGCGCGGGCTTCTTGGCGCTATAACGGCTGCAAAGCCACTATCATGGGCGGGCACCCCAAGGCCGAGCGCGGCCGGGGCGCCCGCTTTTTTGCGGCGGCGCGTGCCGCCCGGACATGGAAAGAAGGACGTTCGCATGACGAAGAAGATCAAGACGCGCAAGGCTGTCATCGTCGGCGCGGGCCGCGTGGGCTCCCACAGCGCCCTGTGCCTCATGTTCCAGCACCTGGTGAACGAGATCGTGTTCCTCGACGTGAACGAGGAGGCCGCCCGCGCCCAGGCCCTCGACCTGCAGGACCTCGCCTCCGGCCTCGGCGACTCCTTCACGATCCGCGTGGGCGACTACTCCGACTGCGCCGACGCCCACTTCGTCATCCTGACCGCCGGCCGCAGCCGCCGCCCCGGCGAGACGCGCCTCGACATGCTCGCCGGCACCGTGAAGGTCCTCGACGGCATCATCGGGCCGCTGCGCGAGAGCGGCTTCCACGGCATCCTCATCAGCGTCTCCAACCCGGCAGACATCGTGGTCGAGTACCTGTACCGCAACCTGGGCCTGCCGCGCGGCCACGTCTTTGGCACGGGCACGTCGCTCGACTCCGCCCGCCTGCGCCGCACGCTCTCGGGTATCATCAACGTGAACAGCAAGCAGATCCAGGCCATCTGCATGGGCGAGCATGGCGACTCGTCCTTCATCCCCACCTCGCACATCACCGTCCAGGGCATCCCGCTGCGCGAGTACCTGTCGCTGCGCCACACGAGCGTCCACGACATCGACTTCAACGACGTCATGAAGAAGGTCCGCGAGAGCGGCAGCGCCATCGTGGGCGGGAAGGGCTGCACCGAGTTCGGCATCGCGGCCATGGTCGCGAGCATCGTGCAGTCCGTGCTCCACAACGACCACGTGGTCGTGCCGCTCTCGGTCCACCTGGACGGCGAGTACGGCGAGTCCGGCATCGCGGCCGGCGTGCCGTGCATGCTTTCCAACGAGGGCGTCGAGACCGTGCTCGAGATCGACCTGTCCTACGACGAGCGCCAGGCCATGCGCAAGAGCTGCGACGTCATCCGCGGCTACGTGGAAAAGGCGCTCCCTCCCATCGAGTAGCCCGCGCCTACGCCTGGTCGCGTAGAATGGCCTGAACCCGATGATTGGAGGCGCCCGTGATCAAGATCGACCACGTGAGCAAATCGTACGACGGCAAGAAGACCTTCTCGGTACGCGACCTGAACCTAGAGATCCGCGACGGCGAGATATTCGGCCTTTTGGGGCCCAACGGAGCGGGCAAGTCCACGACGCTCAACATGCTCGTGGGCGTGCTCGCGCCCACCGAGGGCAGCATCCAGATCGACGGCGTGGACGTCGCCGCGGACCCGCGCGAGGCGAAGCGGCGCCTGTGCTTCGTGAGCGACTCGCCCGACCACCTGCTGCGCCTGCGCGGCAGCGAGTACCTGCGCTTCATTGCCGACGTCTACGGCGTCCCGGCCGACGTGCGCGCCGAGCGCGTCGCTAAGCTCGCCGAGGACTACGGCATGGCGTCCGAGCTGGACAACCAGATCAAGTCCTACTCGCACGGCATGCGCCAGAAGATGATGATCATGGGCGCGCTTCTGCCCAACCCCGACCTGTGGGTGCTCGACGAGCCCATGACGGGCCTCGACCCCAAGGCCTCGTGGCTGCTCAAGCAGTCCATGCGCAGGCATGCCGACGAGGGCAAGACCGTGCTCTTCTCGACGCACGTCCTCGACGTTGCCGAGAAGGTCGTGGACCGCGTGGGCATCATCGCGCACGGGCAGCTGCTCTTTGTGGGCACCGTGGAGGAGATGCGCGAGCACTTCCGCAACAACGGCTCGCTCGAGGAGATGTTCCTCGAGCTCACGGGCGACGACTCCCCGTTCGCGGCGGGCGAGCCGGACGCCGCGGGCGAGGGGATGTAGCGTGGGCGCCTTCGACTGGGGCCAGTTCCGCGCCCTCTTCTTCGCCATCCACAAGGGGGAGGAGCGCGCGGACGACGGCATGGGCTCGGGTGGCGGCGGCAACGACGCCGCGCGCATAGCGAGCCTCTTCGTCTCGTTCCTGCTGATCGCCGGCGCGCTCTTTACCGGGGGCCTCAAGCTCGGCGAGGCGGGCGCCTCGGTGCTCTCGGCCTTCAACATGAGCGTCCTCGCCCTCGTGTTCCTCTCCCTCACGGTCGGCTTCTATACGGCGGTGAGCAGCCTCTTCTTCGTGAGCGACCTCGCGTTCTACGTGGCGCTTCCCGTCTCGGGCCAGGCCATCCTGTGGGCGAAGCTCGCCAACTTCATGGCGGGCGCGTTCGTGACCGATGTCGCCGTCCTGCCGCTCGGGCTCGGCGTGCTCCTGGGCAGGGGAGAAGGGCCCCTTGCCTGGCTGGGCATGATCGCGGCTTTCGTGCTGTGCGCGCTCGCCGTCAACGTGGCGCTCGTGCTGCTCGTCCTGCCGCTCGTGCGCTTCTCCAAGGTCGCGGCCAACAAGGACCGCTTCGCACGCGTTCTCGGGGCCGTGATCACGGTCGCGGTCATCGCCGTGGCGCTGGCCGTCTCCTTCGGCACGCAGTCGCGCGAGACGGGCGAGGCGGACGTGAACCTCATCGCCGCCATGATGGAGGGGATCGCCGCGGGGCCGGTGGCGAAGGTCATCCTCACGGTGCTGTGCCCGCCGTTCGCCCTGGGCGGGGCCGTGTTCGCCGGCGAGGGGGCGCTGCCGGTCCTGGGCGTCCTGGGCATGGCGGCGCTTCTGGGCTGCTACATACTGCTGCTCAACTGGTGCGCGGGCCGCTGGTACTTCGAGGCCGTGCGCGGGCTGGCCGGCGGCGCGGGCGCGCGCAGCACCAAGCGCTACAGCGCCAAGGAGCTCGCCGGCAAGATGGGCGTGCGCAGCCAGTTCGCCGCCTTCGTCTCCGAGGACGCCTCGCAGCTCATGCGCGTGCCGTACTTCTTTAACCAGTTCGTGTTGTCGCAGTGGCTCGTGCCGCTCATCTTGGTCGCGGCGATCGTCGCGAGCGCGGTTGCCGCCGGCGACGGCTTGCCGCTCGACCAGATGCGCGAGCTCGCGGGCTCGCTCACGGTCCTGGGCGGGGGAGCGACCTTCCCGCTCATCGCGATCGCGTTTCTCGCCCTGTTCTCGGGGATGCTCTCCTACGTCTTTGGACAGGCGGTGAGCCGAGACGGCCGGGACTTCTTCTACTTCCGCGCCATGCCCCTCGACCTGCGGTCCTATGTGCTGGCCAAGTTCGTCGCGGGTGAGCTCGTGGGCCGCGCTCCCATCGCGGCGATTCTGCTTGCGGGCATGCTCGTCATCGGGCTCCCGGCCTCGACGACCTTGCTGTGCCTGGCGTTCTACGCGCTCGTGCTTGCGGCCTGCGACCTGGCGAGCCTTGCCATGGGCATGGGGTCGCCCAACCTGAGCTGGGAGGGCGAGGACGAGCTCGCCAAGGGCGGCGACGCCTTTGGCCGCGTCATACTGAGCCTCGTCGCCACGGCCGTGGTCATGGTGCTGCCGATGGCCTGCGTGGTCGGGCCCCTTCTGCTCGAGGTCGATGCGGGCGCCCTGGGGCCCATCGCGGCCGTCGTCATCGCCGCCGCGGAGGCTGCGGCGGCAGCCGCCTACGTGTGCGGCCCCGCGCTGCGCAAGCTCGCGTCCGTCGAGCCGTAAAGGTCCGCGGACCGCTCGTTCCCTCGTTACCGATGCGGCGAGAAGCACGTGCTTCTCGCCGCTTTTTCGCTCGACGGGAACTTGTATATGTACGAGTAGTATACTCACAAGTATACAAACAGCTGCAGAGGAGAAGCGCATGTTCGTCGGTCGTGAGCGGGAGTTGGCGGAACTCGAGCGCCTGTATGCAAAGGGCGGCTTCCAGATGGTCGTGCTCTATGGGCGCCGCCGCGTGGGGAAGACGACCCTTGCCCTCGAATTTGCCAAAGACAAGCCGCTGCTCTTCTTTACGGCCAAGCTGCAGAGCGATCCGCTGAACCTCGCCGAGTTGTCTAGGCAGGTCAACGCTTTTTTTGGGAACCCCGCTGCAACCCCCTCGTTTCGCACCTGGGACGATGCCTTCGCGTATCTTGCGCAGAGGGCCGGGGATTCTCGGATCGTGTTCATGTTCGACGAGTTCCCCTTTGCCGCAAAGATGAACCAGGCTCTTGTCTCCACGCTTCAAATCGCTGTCGACAGGACCCTTGCGGGATCGAATATCTTCTTGATCGTCTCGGGGAGTAACCAAGGCTTTATGGAGGAGCAAGTTCTCGGTCGCTCGCCGATTCGGGGCGGCGCGGAGGCCCTTGGCGAGAAGAACCCCCTCTTTGGGCGCCGAACCGGCCAAATACACCTGGGGCCCTTTAACTATCGCGATGCCGCCTCGATGCTCTCGCGGCTTGAGCCCCAAGAGCTCGTGGAGTATTACGCGTGCTTTGGCGGGACGCCTTATTACCTCTCTCAACTGGATTCGAGCGAATCCCTTGCCCAGAACATCTGCAGGCTGTATTTCCAGAAAGAGGGAATGCTTTACGAGGAGCCGATGATGCTCCTGCGCCAAGAACTGCGGGAGCCGGCGCTCTACAACTCGATTCTCTCGGCGATTGCGGCGGGCGCGAACACTCCCGCCCATATCGCCGATAGGATCGGCTCCGACCGGACTACGGTTGGCAAGTACCTCGCGACCTTGGTAGGCATGCACCTCATCAGGAGATCGGTACCGTTTGGGGAAACCTCCCGAACGTCTCGCAAAGGTATATATGCCATAGCCGACCCCTGCTTTGCCTTCTGGTACAGGTTCGTTGAGCCCAACATCGACAACGTCGAGCGGGGCGCGGGGGACCTCGCGGCCATGAGGGTGGTGGGGAAGGAGCCTCTCTCCACGTATGAGGGGCATTGGTTCGAGGAGATCTGCATCGAGCGGGTGATCGACATGGCGAGACGGGGAGAGCTGCCTTTTGGCCCGTTCCAGTTTGGGAACTGGTGGGGGACGAACCCGGCCCTGAGAGAGCGGGACGACGTCGACGTCGTCGCTGCGAGCCCCGATACCCGCGAAATCCTTTTGGGGGAGTGCAAGTGGCGCGAATCGTTCAATGAGTCGGCGGCCATCGAGAAGCTCGGGCTTCGCTCGCGGATATTCGAGAAGGACTATGACAAGTTCTACTACGCTCTCTTTACGAAGCATCCCCTGTCCGATGCGACGAGGAGCAGGCATGCCGAGGATGGCTTTCTCTTCATGGATGTTGCGGGACTGTATGCCTAGGCGAGGGCGTCGGTGCCGTAGAATCGTGTGGGAATGAGCCTGCCGAGAGGGGAGACCACGTGAAGCGCATCTTGATCATCGCTACGGGCGGAACCATCGCCTCGACGTCCGACGGCGAGGCGGGCGGTCTTACGCCGACAGCCTCCGGACGCGAGCTTGCCGATAAGGTGCCTCTGCTCGACACCATCGCCGAGCTGGACTTCGTTCAACCCATGAACATCGACTCAACCAACATGCGCCCGCGCGACTGGCTCGTTATCCGCGACGTCATCGCCGAGGCGTATGACCGCTACGACGGTTTCGTGGTCCTGCACGGCACCGACACCATGGCCTACACGGCGGCCGCGCTCAGCTACCTTATCCAGGACAGCGAGAAGCCGATCATCCTCACCGGTTCCCAGCAGCCCATGGCGAGCCCTTTTACCGACGCCAAGCTGAACATCTATCAGTCGGTGCTCTATGCCTGCGACGACGCGAGCCGCGACGTGAACGTCGTCTTCTCGGGCAAGGCGATCGCGGGCACGCGCGCGCACAAGCAGCGCACCATGAGCTTCAACGCGTTTACCAGCATGAACTATCCGTCGCTCGCCTATATCCGCAATGACCGCATTGTGCGGGCGGGCGCCGAGTCGGGGGTGGGGGCTGCCCCGGTCAAGACCGGTGCGAAGCCGGTGCTCTACGATTCCGTGAACGAGCGCGTGATCGTGCTCAAGCTTACGCCCGAGCTACAGCCGACCATCTTTGACCTGCTCAAGCGCGACTACGATGCCATCATCCTCGAGACGTTCGGCATCGGCGGTATCCCGTCCTACGGCGACAACTCCTACGAGAACGCGATTCTGGACTGGGTGGGCTCCGGCCGTACGCTCGTTGTGACGACCCAGGTACCCGAGGAGGGGCTTGACCTGGGTGTTTACGAGGTCGGCCGTGCGTATGCGGACAATCCCGGCATCCTTAAGGGCGACGACATGTCGACCGAGGCCCTGGTGGCCAAGACCATGTGGGTCCTTGGGCAGACGCGCGACCCGCAGAAGATCCGCGAGCTGTTCTACCGCGAGATCAACCACGACCGCATGCCACGGTAGCGCGACGCGGCTTGAATGTCTTTCCAAACGGCGGGTACGGGGAGGCGCCGGGTCCCCGGAACCGCCGGTTTTTTGGGAGGGGGGGGTTTTGTCTAAGGACGAAAGAGCGCCCTGGGCCTCCTCTTGGAAGCTCAAGGCGCTCAAATCGCGTTGCGATAAGGTCGCTGCTTACGAGAAAAGGGACTTGAACCAGGCGATGATCGCGGCGAAGAAGCCTTGGTCTTCCTGCTGCTCCTGGCTAGGGGTATCGCTTGCGGTGTCGGCGGCCGTCGAAGATGTCGATTCGCTCGCGTCCTCGGTCCCAAAGGCCTCGTCGTATGCCGTCCGGTCGATCCCGGTGACGTCCGCGGAACCAGCGGTTGAGCCGTCGTAACTGGTCGAGTAGCTTCCCGTCACGGTTACGGTCAGGTCGGAATCGCCTTGCACGACGGTCTGGCCACCGGCGACGATCGTGACCGTGCGGCCTTGCGCGTCGACGATCTGCGCGCCGTCGGCCACGTTCAGGTTGCTCACGGTCGAGTTGTCGGTGACGACCCACGTCGAGGTCCCGTCGACGTTCACCGTAATGGGGGACTCGGAAGTGCTCCCGGCAGCGTTTTCCTGGATGCTCGCGGCGCCCGTCCAACCGGAGCCGCTCGTGAGGTGCAGGTCGACGCTCGAGATCGTGTCGGCCACGATGTCGCCGCTGAGCGTCTGGTTGATGCCCGTGAAGCGCACCGTTGCGCCGTTCGACCCCGCGTTGCCCCAGTTGTTCGAGTCGTTGCCGGCGGCGAGCAGCAGGTCGGCGGCGTTCGAGTCAAAGTCGAGCGTCGTGTTCTGCAGCACCACGTCGGCCGAGGTGTTCGTGAGGTAGAACATCGCGCCGGAGGAGATGGCGCTCTGCAGCGTGGAGTCGACGGCCTGGAACGTCGCGGTTTCGCCCGTGGTCGCCTCGGCATCGCCCGAGGTGGACTGATAGATGATCACGCCGTCGGCGATGGGGTCGGAAGCGGTCTTCTCGGTCTGGCTGCTGCTCAAGGTCGAGTTTTCGATGGAAACGGTGTTCAACCCCTCCATGCCCACGAGCTGGCTGCCCGAGGCCGTGCCGGTGACGCCGCTCACCTGGATGTCGCCCGTCGAGTAGATGATCGGCGAGCCGGAACCCTCGGTGGCGATGGTGCCGCCCTGAACCGAGATGGTGCCGCCGCCGCGGTCCGTTGCCACGCCGCCGGAGTGGTCGCCCTGCGTGCGGATGTCCACGTCGCCGGCGAGGATGGTGCCGCCGTAGGTCGCGTCGAGACCGCGCGAGTTGCCTGCGGTCGTGCTTATCTGCACGTTCTTGGCGAGGACGCTCGCGCCGTCCGTGGCAAAGATGCCGTTGGAGCCTTCGCTCGTCGCCTGGAGCGTCGAGTCCTTGACCGTTGCGGTCGAGCCTTCGCCCACAGAGAGCAGAATCGAGTTCAGACCATAGAAGTTGCAATTATCGCCGTTGGTATCGTCGCCGGATTTGTCAAGCTGGACACCTGTGAGGGCGAGCGCCCCGCCGTTCTGGGCGAGCGCCGCGTTGACGTCGGCCTCCGTTGCCGAGAAGGACTCGTCCTGCGCGCTCACGGACTCGCCGTCCGCGCCGATCGTGCCCGAGTAGGTGCCGGAGTAGTCGAAGCTCATCGTGTCCGCGCCGCCTCCGGGGCCGCCCGCGCCGTTGCCGGGCGCCGATCCGCCGTCGGGTGCGGAGCCGCCGGGCTGGCCGCCCATGCCGTCCCCGGAACCGCTCGGCGGCTCGGGAGGTTGGCCGGAGGCCGTCGTTTGGCCTTGCGCCTCAGCCGTTCCCTCGGCGAGCGCCGCGACGGGCACCTGCGCAAAGACGAGCGTTCCCGTGATGGCCGCCACGCCCGCACGGCGCATCAGGTTGCTTGCGTCGATCTTCTTCATGGGACTCTCCTCTCGATGCGCGTCTCGTGTCGGCGCGCCTTGTTGAGGAGGAGTATGGACTTTCAGGAACCTAGATGCCTGAAGGAAAGCTGCAGGTCAAAGAGTCGCCGCAAGGCTTTTGTGTTGCTGAAAGCCATGCGGTGAATCGCCGAAGGGCCCACTTGCGCCACCCATCGTGACCGTGCTCGGCATCAAGCTTTGCGCGCCTTGCAGCGGCGAAGCGCGTCGATGAGCTTCTGCTCCTCGAGCGGTTTGACGATGTGCCCGTTCATGCCGGCGTCGAGGCTGCGCCGCACGTCGTCGGTAAAGGCGTTGGCCGTCATGGCGTAGATGGGAATCGCTTGGGCATCGGGGCGCGCGAGGCCGCGAATCGCGCGAGTGGCCGCAATGCCGTCCATAACGGGCATCATCACATCCATAAAGATCGCGTCGAAGTCTCCCGGCGCGCTCTTCTCAAACGTCTCGAGCGCTTCTTGGCCGTCGTAGGCCTCGGTCACGCACACACCGTTTTCCTCAAAGAAGAACCGAGCGATCTCCATGTTCAGGTCGTTGTCCTCCACCAAAAGCACGCTCATGTCGGGGTAAAGACCGTCCTCGGTACTCTCTGGGAGCTCTTCGGGGCGCGTGGGGGCGCCGATGTCGGCCGGCTCGCCTGCAGCGCCCAAATCGACCTCGAACGGAATCTCGATGGTGAAGGTCGTGCCCACGCCCTCGTTGCTCGAGAGGTTGATCGTGCCGCCCATTTGGTCGACGAGCTCCTTGGCGATTGCCAGGCCGAGGCCCGAGCCGCCTACGTTGTTGCGCAGGTCCTGACGCTTTTCTTGCTGGAAAGGCTCGTAGACGTGCGACTGGAATTCCGGGCTCATGCCGATACCGGTATCGCTGCAGGTAAAGCGATACGTTGCCCGCTTCCCATCGAACCCGAGCTCTTCGACGCCCACGCGGACGATGCCGTGGGGCGGCGTGTACTTAACGGCGTTGGCCCCTATGTTCATGAGCACCTGTTTGAGGTGGGTCGGGCTACCGATGAGGTCCCAGTGGGCGACACGAGGGACCCCATCCCCGTTGCCGCGCACGTAGCTTATGGCCTTTTCGGACGCCCGCATCTTGCATACCGCGTTGAGCTCGTTCAAGACGTCGAGAAGCGAGAAGGACTTGTGCTCGAGTACGATGTCGCCGCTCTCAAGCTTGCTGATGTCGAGGATGTTGCTCACGAGTGAGAGGAGATAGCCTGAGGCCTTCCAAATCTTGTCGCGGCACTCCTGCTGGCGCTCGAGGTCGTCGGGGTAGTGGTTGGCTATCTCGATCATGCCGCGGATGCCGTTGATTGGCGTGCGGACGTCGTGGCTCATGCGACGAAGAAAGTCCGTCTTGGCGAAGTTTGCACGGCGCGCCTCATCGACGGCGGCCTCGAGCCGGCGTTGATGCTCCTCGAGCGCTTTGCGGGCGCGCAGGTTCTCGTACAGGCTGCCCAGGTGGCCGCCCACGGCGAGAAGGAGGTTTGCCGCGAGGGCATCGCTGCTGGCCTCGCTGAGGTTGTCGACGCCCACGAAGCCCCCGAGCGACTTGCCGACGAAGATGGGGAAGGCAACGAGCGAGCTGATGGCCTGCGGCGCCAAGATCTCGTACTCGCTCGGCATAACCAGGCGTGCCGCCTTGAGGTCGGAAATGACGATTGCCTGGTCGTGCATGAAGCGATCCATCCAGTACGGCAGGTCCGAGGCGGAGATGTGTTGAAGGTTGTCTATCTGCGGCTTGATGCCCTCGGCGCACCACTCGTAGGTGTTCGTCAGCATCGTGTGGCTGTCGTCCGCCCAGGAGAAGATGTAGGCGCGGTCCGCCTTGGTATAGCGGCCGATCGAGGCGAGGAGGGGGTCGATGGCGCAACGAAGCTCGGGGAGGCTCTCCACGCGGTCGAGCCCCGCGAGTTTGGAGAAGAGGTCTCCCAGGTCGTCGTCGCTATATTCAACCGAGTAGGTGCTGCCCATTGTTGCCTCCCGTCGCGGCACGGTGCGTTGCACAAGCGTTTCTCAGTGTACGGGGAGGCGTCAAAAACACTTGTTGTACAGCGTGAACGGTTAACCAGCCGTTGACACGCCCAAAGCGGACCCGCGCTAGGGGCGGCGAAGGCGGCTCTCGAGGAGGTCCCCGGCCGCGGAGAGCGCCATCACGATCGCGTAGTAGACGACGGCGACCACGAGGAACGGCTCGAAGGCGCGGTAGGTGAGCGCCTGCACGCTCTGGGCGGCGCGCATCATGTCCATGAGGCCGATCGTGGCGACGAGCGAGGAGCTCTTGAGCACGGTGATGACCTCGTTCACGAGCGACGGGGCGATGGAGCGGAGCGCCTGCGGGATCACGACGAGGCGCATCATCTTCACGTAGCCCAGGCCGATCGAGCGCGCGGCGTCGTACTGACCGGCGTCCACGCCCTCGATGCCGCCGCGGACCGTCTCCGAGACGGTGGCCGAGCCGTTGAGGCCCAGCGTGAGGACGCCCGCGGCGAACATCGAGATTTTGTAGCCCGTGAGCTGCGGCGTCGCGAAGTACGCCAAGAAAAGAAGCACGATGAGCGGCACGCCGCGGAAGATCGACGTGTAGAAGTCGAGCACGGCCCGGAGCGGCCGGCACGGCACGACCTTGAGCACGGCGATCGCGAACCCCAGGGCAAACGCGATGAGAAGCGCGGCCGCCGTGACCTCGCACGTCACGGCGAGCCCGCTTGTGAACATCGGGATATAGGGTTCTAGCAGGTCGAACTTCATGCTGCGCGCCTCTGGGTCAAGGTCTTCTTTGTGCGTGTGCGTGTGCGTGTGCGTGGTGCGGGTAACGGACGAGTGCGGTGCGAGCGCGGCGGGCGGCGCTAGGCGCCGGCGACGGTCGAGGTGCCCGAGGCCGAGAAGTCGCCGTTCCACTTGAAGTCGGCGCCCACGTATTTCTCGATGTAGCCGTCGATGGTGCCGTCCTCGAGCATCTGGCCGATGCACTCGTCGAGCGCGGAGACGAAGCCCGCGCCCTTCTTGGCCATGAGGCGGTAGACGCCCACGTGGTCCTTGGTCTCGGCACGGTCGAGCAGGCCCAGGATCAGGCCTTCGTTCGCGTCGCGCATGGACTGGCCCTCGGCGCCGTCGCATAGGTAGGCGTCGATGCGGCCGGCAAGGACCTCCTGGAGGCACTGGTCGCCGCCGTCGTAGGTGTGGATGTCGGCGTCGG
>ERZ808240.3885-NODE-3885-length-13958-cov-11.201539_pt1 | contig 13958 bp, 19 predicted proteins | sample MGYA00521084_ERZ808240 | MGnify/ENA primary metagenome ERZ808240 (study PRJEB31516, sample SAMN03275571) | gut metagenome | biome: mammalia-associated habitat; material: feces | host: Papio cynocephalus | place: Kenya | collected 2012-08-06 ... | reverse complement strand
CCTCCGGCATTCCTTCGATATACAGGAAATCTTTATATTTTTCCTTTACATATTCAATCATTCTTCCGGCAATTCCCTGTCCCTGATAATCCTGATGAACAAGAACATAATGTATCTGCGCCAGCATCGCAGTATCATCCAACACTCTTGTGAGACCAACCAGTTTTTCATCATCCCAAACGGTCAGAACCGTTGATGAATTCATAAGTGCTTTATATAAGCGTTCCGGGTAATTTCCGGAAATCCAGTTAACAGACAAAAACAACTGCTGCACCTGCTCCTGTGTAAATATCTTCTCTTCTGTAAATTTAAGCATGATTCTCCTTATCTGTGATAATCGCATTTTTGGCATTGTACCATTTCATTTTCACTATCTTCTCTATAAAAAATATCGGACCACTGGCAGATACTTTGCAAAATAGGTACAACGGTTTTCCCCTTAGGTGTCAGTGAATATTCCACCTTCGGCGGAATTTCATCATAGGATTTCCGGTCAACAATTCCGTCTTCCATCAGATCTTTTAAGGTCGCTGCCAGAACCGCATCGGTAATGTTGTACATTTCCCTGCGGATCTCACTATAGCGCAGCTTTTCACGTGCCGACAACACACATATAATGCGGGACTTCCATTTGCCACCAAAAACAGCAAGTCCATATTCAAGCGGACATCGTATATCGTCATCTAATTTCTTCTTATACTTTGCCATAAAAAATCACCTTCAAGCTTTTTTATCATTATAGCCTGAAGGTGATCTTTTTTAAAGTTACTATGAAATTTAATAGTTGATTTTTACTACATTTCTTTTTTATTATCTGCTCCAGGTGTTGTTACGATTACCTTTGAAGGAGTGATAACAAGGGCTCCCTTTGCAGTCGCTGCACCGTTAAACATCTTTTCAACCATTGCCTTAAAAGTGTTTACCAGTTCACCCTCGGTCACATACTCTGCAGTTCCCTTGATCTGGTATCCTTCCAGGCTCTGGGCATCATATGCGGAAATAGCGATTTTTCCATCGTTTGCTTTGATATTGTTTAATGTAGTATCAAGAAAAACATCTCCTACAACCAACCTGCCATCCTCTGTAACGTCCTTAAATGCAACCGGGACTACATTCGGTTCTCCGTTTGCGCAGGTTGCAAGATCCCACATACCGTTTTTTAGTACATTGATTACTGATTCATTTAACATTCCATATTCCTCCTGTTTCATGCTGTATGCAGCAATTACTTTATGCTTTTATGTTAATGAATCTGCTCTCGTTTTGAAAGATATTAGCAAATTTATAAGTCACTTTTAAATTTCTTAGCGCTGCCAATCAATTGGTATTTACCAGATTTTCATTATATGCTGCATAATAAGACTTACAATCGTAATTCCATACCAGCATGATGCCCCAACTACAATAGGCTTTCCGCCTGTTTTGATAAACTGTACCACATTACTGTTTAGTCCGATTGCCGCCATTGCCATAATAATCATAAACTTCGATTAATCCCAATGTAATCGGTATGATTGCAAGCGTTCTTGTAAGCTTCACCGTAACTGCCTTATTTAAGGTTTCACTTCCCAGATTCCACATACTATCCCATGTTGAAGCGGCGGCCGTTACAGATGATGTATCATTAATTGCCGTTCCCGCAAAAATGCCAAATGAATCGCCATGCACAGTATCAAATTCTATGGCTCTTCCAAGTATGGGAAAGAAATTTGATTCCTGCTCCGGCTGTTCCTTTGTCATTCCAAAACATCGTGATAATCATTCCCGCTATAATTGCTATTACTGCCCCTCCTGCCACTGGAAATATCTTTCCAAGGAACCATGATGGAATCGCAATGATAAAACAAATAATAATACCTCTCCCATTTTTTTCCATAAAATTCATTTGATAAATGCCTCGCTTTCTTTTTATGTATGGGATTGTATCACTGGATAACAATAAAGTAAAATCTTATACATCCCGTATAAACCGCATAAATGTCTTCGCTTCCACAGACAGCGCCCGCTTGTCCTTCATCACCAGTGCCATGGTTCGGAGAACCGGTTCTTCCAGCAGGCGCACAGCGATGTCATAGGCAGTCTTCTGCAGGACCAGTTCCGCCAACAGGGAATATCCCAGTCCCTGTTCTACCATGGACAAAATAGAATAGTCATCGTGCATGGTCAACCGGATGTCCGGTGTGATTCCCTCTCTGCGGAAAGCTTCCAGCGGTTCACTGTAACTGCCCTCTTCCAATAGTAGATATGGTTCCGCTGCCAGTTCCTTAAGCGACACCGATTTCTTCTGCGCCAGCGGATGTGCCTTGGGGAGAACGGCAACAAAAGGATCTGGCTGCAACAGCCTTTCTCCTTCCGGGGTCAGACGGACACCGTAGCGGGAACGAAACAGCTGAGTAATTTCTGTTTCCTTTTCCGGCGACGTAATCATCTGGCTGAGAGCAGTCTGCTATAAGTTCTCCAGCAGTCCGCTGATCCCCTGCTCCTCATAAATGCCCTTATAATATGCTACTTCTTCCTGAATGATCTGGTCGATGACCTGCATGCCGAGAAGTTCCACGGGCGCTTTGTCATCGGTCATGAAGTAATCTCCCGCCTCGTAAGCCACGCTGTTATCGGCTACCCGCTGCATCATATTCTGCAGGTCCGCATCCGCCAAAGCCTCCACATGATCTGACAGCACTTCGATCATATCGCTGCGCTGTGAAGCAAACAGTTCGCGGTTAGTAGAGCCTGCCACATCCACAGTGTATACATTGTCAAACACGTTGGCAATGGTGTCAGCAAGATACTGGTTGATATCCCCTTCCTTATTGCCATGCATGTTCATGTTGACCACCATGACACCGCCATCCTTCAGATGATTTTTGACCATGGTGAAAAATTCCACAGAAGACATCTGGAACGGAATGGTAATGTCCTGATACGCATCCACCATGATGACATCATAGGTAGTATCCACTGCCTGTAAAAAAGCCCTGCCGTCATAGGTCGTTACCTTCACATCTTCCGGCAGGGAAAAGTACTTTCTCGACAACTCCGTGATCTTCTCATCGATCTCCACGCCCTCAATATTCATATCGCCGAAATATTTCCGGCACTGAGTCGCATAAGTTCCGGTTCCCATGCCAAGGATCAGCACATCCATGTCCTGTACCGGTTTGTCCGGCACCATAAGGGGTGCCGCCATGGCATAGTCATAATACATACCGGTAAGTCCCCCTTCTTTCATATAGAGGGACTGGACACCGAACAGCACGTTGGTGGACAATACCACCTGCCTGTCGTTTTCCGACACCTGTAAGTAATTGTAGATGGACTCGCCTTCGTAGGTCAGATCTTTCTGCCAGAAAGCAAAGGAATCCGAATATCCCAGACCACAGCATAAAATAAAAATCAGCACGGAAGCTGCGATCTTTTTCTTTCCTGTATGCTGACAGATAAAATAAATCGCAGACAACAGGATCAGAATACCGGAAAAGATCAGAAGCGTAATGGAGGTTCCCACCGCCGGAATCGTAACGAAGGTCGGCACAAAGGTTCCGATGATGCTTCCCACGGTATTGAATGCGCCTAACGTTCCCACTGTCTGTCCACTGTCATCCAGGCTGTCCACGGAATATTTTACGAGCGAAGGGGTTACGGTTCCCAGTAAAAATAAGGGAAACACAAAGATCACCATGCAGGCTGCAAACGCCGCAATGATGAGAAAATTGTTGCTGACGGTAAAAATCAGCAGTGCGGAAATTCCGAGAATAATGTATTTACCCACCACAGGAATCAGTGCGATCCAGATTGCGGCAATCAGGATCCTGCCGTAGAGCTTGTCCGGATTCGGAGACTTATCCGCGCTTTTACCTCCGTAGATATTGCCCAGTGCCATGGCAATCATGATGGTGCCGATGACAATGGTCCATACGATCTGGGAAGAACTAAAATATGGTGCTAACAGTCTGCTGGCTCCCAGCTCCACCGCCATGACGGACATACCGGCGAAGAACTCCGTGAGATACAAGAACAGCTTATTTTTTAAAATTCCCGAATGATTCATAGGTTTTTTTATTCCTTTCCACATTGACAGTCCTGCTGTCTTACGCTATGATTTTATCACACGGTAGTAACTACCGGTCAATACTTTTTGTAACTATTCGGAGCCATGCAAAACTGCGTTCTGCGAATGCTTGCATTCAGGCAGATAGGCAGTTTTATATGGCGAAGTAACCACCATGAGCAAATAACATGCAAGCATGTTATTCAAGAAAGCCTCGTAGAGGCGATTTTGCGAATGGGGGCTGAATAGTTACCCAGATTTTTATAAATTAATGTTTTTCCAATTTCTGATACCTTCCTGACGGTCGATAGATCATCAGGGCAATAAAGATCAATACCGTCGTGGCGGCGTTTATGCAGCTGTTAAAACAACCGTAGCTGCCCATCGATCCAGGATTCCTGTGCCGCCTCCCGGATCCGATCCTCGGGGTGACCGGTGCCGATCAGGAACGGGGAATGGGGATCATGATGTCGGAAATTCTGTAATACGGTCTGTTTGTCGTAATTGGCGTAGCAATAAATGCAGCCGTGGGGACAGGTATTGTAGGCGCCGATGTCTGCTCCGAGGAGGCAGTTGCATTCTGCTCTCGGTGCTTTTTTCTTAGCCGGAACCGATAGCAGGCATCCCGTGCCCCGCTCCAGCACCTCCTGCGTCATACACCCGGAAGTATCCACACCGTATTTTTCCAGTTCCGGATTCTCACAGCAGGTCCGGATTGACATCCGGTATCTGCGCCCGATCTCTGCAAACCGCTTTACCAGAAATTCCTGCTCTTCCTTCGTTACCGCTCTTACCTGCGGAAAATTCCGTCTGGTTTTCTCATACAGATCAATAAAACTGATCACGCAAAAGGCTATCTTCCCCTGCAGGGCTGCCGCCATTTTTTCAAACTGCTCCACATGATATACCGCCGTATATTTTTCTGAGAGAAAAATGGGATCGTAGCGCCATGCTACCGCCTGTTGTCCCACGATGGCGGATAGCTGCCGTACCGTCTCTATCACCTGAGCACTTTCCGGCACATTCGGTTCGATCTCTTTTCCGTAGGGAGTGATCGTGACGAACCAAAACTGTCTGTACGCCTTGATTTTAGGAAGCCCGGTGAGCATCGGTTTCGGATTCTTGCTGCAAAAGCACAGAATATCCACCACCTCCGGAGTCAGACGATATTTTGTCACCAGCTCCGGATGATAAGGATTGCGCACCGGTACGAAACCGGCTTCTATTCTGTTGTAAAACCATTCGCTGTAATACGCCGGAATGTCCGTCCGGCAGCCTGTGTTGAGGATCATACTTTTGTTACCAGAGTACCTTTATACTTTCTGTCCAAAATTTTAAATTTGTATCAATTTTTTACGAAATTAGCCAATCTATGAGATTGATGGATTTTATGCCATCGTAGGAAGAATCCAATCCCGGATTTAGGGATAGTATTATTTTCTCATAGTTATCATTGACTTTTTGCAATGGAGCCAATTCTCTTTTTCGAACATCTTCACTCGCCATCGACTCAGTTACCTGAACATACATCTTATCATCTGCTTTTGTCGCAATAAAATCTATTTCAGAGTTATCTACCTTGCCAATCGCTACATCGTAACCACGATGAATCAATTCAAAATACACAATATTTTCTATTGTATGACCACTATCACGATCTCTAAATCCAAGAAGATAATTTCTAAGCCCTATATCAACGATGTAGTATTTTCCCAGTGTACGCAGATATTCCTTCCCTTTAATATCAAATCTCTTAATGTCATAAAAGAAATAACTTTCCAATAATGCATCAACATATGCCTGAACCGTATGCGCACTTGGAGTTCCCTTTCGTCTTCCATTTTCGAGCAATCCCTCATTTACGAGTGTATTTCCAATGGAAGACACCGATATGCTGCTACCAATGTTATCCGCAAGAAACATAACAATCTTTTTCAGTAAAATAGGATCCGTAATATGTTTTTTCCCTCTGCGGTTTTCACGTTCGAGAATATCTCTCATAATTACCGTTGAGTAAATTCCCTCAAGTAAAACAAATGCTTTTTCCTGATCCAATCCAATATCAACAATACCCGGCATTCCACCAAATCTCATATAGGCATCAAAAACTTCTTTAAGTTCATAATGTTCTCCATTTTTATCAAATGCCTGTTTTCGGGTACCTCCTAATGCACTTTGAGTTTCTCGGACTTCAAAGTTGTAAAAAGATATGAACTCGGAAAATGACAACGGCAACATTTTTATTTCTACGCATCTTCCTGACAAATATGTGGCATATTCAGAAGAAAGCATATATGCATTTGAGCCAGTGACATAAATATCGCAATCAAAATCCACACGAAAGGCATTGATTGCATTTTCCCAATTTGGGACACGCTGAACCTCATCAAAAAAAAGATACATTCTCTTACCCGGTACAATATGCGCCCGCACATATTCATAAAAAGTATCACTGGTCATATCTTTAAAGGCATACGATTCAAAATTCATCTCCAGAATCTGTTCCGCTGCAATCCCACACTCTTTTAGATGAAGTGTCATTAGTTTGAGAATGCTGGACTTTCCGCATCTACGAATTCCAGTTACAACTTTCACCGGTTCTGTATCCTGAAACGCAATAATTTTGTTCAAATAGATATCTCTTTTTTTAAGTTCATGCGTATTGATCATCTGCTGTTCCTCCTTATAGAAAAAGCTTAGCACAAACTTTTTTAATTTTCAACTTTATGCTCTGAAATGCAAAAGCTTTTGATTTTTGACATTTTTTGCATTTTAAATAACGCCGATCCATCCGGTATCGACGTTACATAGTGTATCATTATCTCTTTTTGTAAATAAGTAATTCCGGATTTTCTCCGTTTTTCTCATAGGTGCAGACCAGAATAAAATCCATATCTGCCAAAATGCCAAAGCATCGCTCTCCGCCGAATTCGGATTCCAGTTGGTTGCCCAAATAGGTTTTCCGGTCATCCAGAAATTTCACCTTCTCCCCATTTGGCAGTGTGTATTCCAGATTTACATATTTTCCTACAAGAGCATTCAATCTGTCAACCCTTGGAAGCCCTTCGATCGAAAGATCATTGATCTCCCGGATCAGCTGTTGCTTAAATTCCTCAAACTGCCCGTTGTCACTGAGTTCCTCATATCTTTTCCAGTAATCCAGCTTTGGAAGCATTTCCTTCAGATAGGCGCGCGCCTGCTCTTCTGTAAAATTCTCATTTACCATATGCCTGACACAGACATCGATCAGTTCATCCATATCACTGTAGGTGTATGTTCCGTCCGCATAGCACCATTTGCAATATTCTTCATTCAACGTACCGTCTTTTTCACGCCCTAAGATGGAATCATCCTCAATCGGCATTCCACAGCACTGACATACCAGCTTTCTGGGTTCTCCCAAAAGCGTATTGATCGAAACGTCAAATTCCCGAGACAAGAGTTTGAGTGTATCGGTATTGGGAACCGTTTCCCCGTTTTCCCAGCGGGATACCGCCTGTCTGGTTACCATGATCTTTTCTGCCAGTTCATCCTGTGACATTCCTTTTTTCGTTCAAAGTTCCAAAATAATATTCTTTGTTTCCATTGTCTCCACCTCCTGTATTTCTATTAGTAATGAATCACCAGCATCCTGCATTCTTCACAGCACTCTGCTTCTATTCTTGTTCTGTGACTGGGCTTCAGCTTTGTGATCTCTACAAAACCATCTGCATTTTTAGCATTTTCAAATACTCCGGGAACCTCATTTGCGAAACTGAAAGCCCCATCCTTACTGCTGAATAAATAGCCTTTTCTCATTTCTTTTCCACAATTTGAACACTTCATATTCTAATCCTCCTCAACCATTTTTCTACTGAGCTCTATCGCATTTTTTAGCTGGCTTTCAAACCTTTCCGCCTGTACTAAGGCAATGCCTTCTTCATCGCCCAATACCACCAGCCGGGAGCCCTCCTGTAGTCCGTACTTGTCTCTCGCTTCTTTCGGTATTACGATCTGTCCCCGGTTGCCCAGTTTTACCGTTCCCCATAAAAACTTTCCTTCCGGTGGCGGAGCCATTTTTGTGTTCCCGACTTTTTCTGCGTAATGCATCAGATCATCCAGCCTGATTCCGTAAAAGGATGCAAGCCTGTCACATTTTTCAATATCCGGAACCGTCTCTCCCTGCTCCCATTTGGCATACGATTGTCTGGAAATCCCAACAACTTCCGCCACCTGTTCCTGCGTTAAGCCTTTTAAATTACGTAACATCACAAGATTCTCTGCCAACATGATCATCACTTCCTTTCTGTTACTTCCATTATAGATTCTGTCAGTTTAGGTTTACACCATACAAACTTGTCATCTTTTTTGGATTTATGTTAACTTTAGTTGCATCTGTTTATAAACTTTTCAGCGCATTCTTTTGCCTTTACGGGATAGTCATATCCAAGCATTTCTGCCACCCCTCCTGCAATTCTGTCAAAAAGGTCATGCGTTGCCCGGAGCGACCGCATAATGTCGTCTTTCTCATAATGTGCAAAACAATTTTTTAATTCTTTCAATATGTTATCCTCTGCCCATTGATCGAGGAATCTTCCTTCGTGCCATACGTCTCTGCCGTCCTGCAGAAAGCAATACAGTTCCATCATTTTCAACAGATGATTCTTCAAATATCCATCCACACATATCTTTGCCGCCCAGGTTTCTCCCCGCCTCAATTTTTTGCAAGCCCAGATATTATGAAAAAAGAAATCATTTACCATGTTCCGATATTCTGCTTCCGACATTTCCGGATTTGAATGTGTATGACTGACATACTGTTTTATCAGTTCTGTGAAACCTACGGAATCATACATCACCTCATATCCCCGGTTCATCACCCATTGCGCCACACCGCTTTTTATATTATCTGCGAATTGCTCCGGCGTAAAAATAATCATATCCACATCTTTATCTTCCTCATAGATGATACGCCTCTCTTTTCCACCGCCTAATGTCGGTTCGATAAAAGAAATACTCACATTACCAAACTTTTGTGGATATTCTCCAATAATCCATTTTTCAGTGTTATCAGTTGCTATGATGAGATCCAGATCTGAAAACGCATCCACCGTTACCTCTTCTCTTACAAATGAACCGATTACGACAATCGCCTTAATGTCCGCATCCTGATTAGCGTATTCCAAGATATTCTTTTTAATACCCACATATTTATCCATTTTCCTCTTTTCACTCATTTCAAAAAATCTGTCCCGGCAGTTTCTTTTTCTCTTTCTGTGGAAACTGCTTATCGAACTCTTCCGCTTCCTGCTCATCTACCAGATAACCTGCCGGTGTCGCATACTCTCCTGTAATTCCATTCAGATACCCAGGTATCAGTTCCTTGCACAGAAAAAACGATGCATCTTCCCCCTCCGGCAGCCCATGATAGCGGATATCATATTCGCTAGCTTGTCTAAACCCACTTTTCCCGTAAAAATCAATGTTTCCTTCGAAACATAAAGCACCACAGCCAAGTTCCGCAGCTTTCTCTAAGGAATAATCCAGCAGGATTTTTCCATATCCTTTCCGCTTATACTCATTTTTGATACAGACTGGTCCCATGGTCATGATAGGAATGCTTCTTCCGTCGTCTGCCGTTATTGTAGCCTTCATAAACATATTTTGCCCAATGAGTTCTTCCTCCCGGTACATGACAAAATCAAGTTCCGGAACAAATGCCGGATCATTTCTCAACTGATGAAGGACATAATGCTCCGGACATCCGGGGCGGTACACATTCCAAAAGCTGTCTCTTACCAGATTTTCCACTGCTCGGTATTCACTTTTTTCTTCCAAACGAATGACAATATTATTCTTCATGATCCGATCCTCCTTTACTTAAGTTTCCGCGCTATATTGCTCAGGACGGATTCAAATTCTTGTTTTACTTTTTCCTTGTCTTCTGCACCATCATAGACGCTGTAATAAAAATACATCGTTGCATAAAATCGGACCGCGTTCTCTTCGGCATTCGCAATCCTCATGCTCTCGAACAAATCTTTTACATAGGAGACCGGACCTGCTGCCAGATACTGCTGATACAATCTCTGCATCTCTTCATTCCGGAACTGCTCGATGGTAAGCATCTTCCGAAACGACGATGCGAAATCGTCCTCCGTCCAGTATGCAAACATTGACTTGCTATATTCGACAAATTCATCCAATGACACTGTCTCGTACTGTTCCGGCATGCTCTCTTTATCATCTTCCGGCATATCATGCTCTGCTGCCTGCTCGCTGTCTCCCTGCTCCATCCGCTCTACAATACAGTCAAAAATGTCTCTTTTGCTCTTGTAGTGGCGGTATAATGCGCCTTTCGTCATATCAAGTTCTCCGGCGATCCGACTGACCGACACAGCTTCATAGCCATCTTTGGCGAACAGATGCAGTGCTACCGTTAATATTTCTTCTTTTCTATTACTCATGTGATACCTCCATAAAATAAACGATCGTTTACGCTTTTATTTTAGTAAACGATCGTTTATTTGTCAAGTGTTTATACGTTTGCAAGATTTAAATTTTTCATTCATTATAACGATTCTTTCCACATCCCTTGCAATAGGCATCCTTTACAGAAATCCTTGTGCCGCATTCAGGACATACGGTATGCAATGCGATGTATCCCCACAGGCACGCCACTCCAAACAGGTTGGTAAAAAATGTCAGTATTCCAAACAGGTACGCATTAGTTCCAACCCGAGATGCCTTGCAGACAACGTAGACCGTTGTATACAACCAGTAGATTCCCAGCAGGATCCATGCCACTGCTGCCAGCGGGCTGTAGGGCATCAGTGTCACTCCCATCTGCTTACAGATGGGGATCAGTTCCCGCTCATCCTCTCCGTACAACAGATTATAATGATTCTCCATGGCAGTAAACGGTGTCCACCCATGGTCTCTTCGATGGATGTCTCGTAATCAAAACGGTGAATGATATACAGATCCAGATAATCGGTGCCCAGACGTTTCAGGCTGCCATCGATTTCTCTGTGGATGGCCTCTCTTGACAGTCTGCCGGGATTAAAATAAACCTTGGATGCGATCACGGATTTGTCACGGGAAATATTCTTTTTCAGTGCTTTTCCCAGATATTCCTCGCTGGTTCCCGCAGAGTAACCGTTGGCAGTGTCGAAGAAATTGATGCCAAGCTCCAATGCGTATTTTACGACCTTTTCCGTCTCTGCTTCATCCAATGTCCAGTCATGCATGGTGCCCGCCTTGCCAAAGCTCATACAACCCACACATAATTTTGAAATTTCTATATCAGTGCTCCCAAGTCTCGTATATTCCATGGATCTGTTCCCTCTTGTTTAGTCAAATATTGTTTTCCAGTCCGGATCCTCATTGGCATCAAAGCACAGCAGTATCTGCTCTCTGGTGGTCTTCTCATTCGCCAGGTTGTCCGGCAGCTCTTCTCTGGAAAAATACTGTATTCCCGTGGTCTCGATATTCTCATGGAATTCTCCGCCCAGTACCTTACACAATACGAAGATCTTCACTACGCCATAAGGCAGATTGCAGGCATTGTGTTTCCGCCAGTCCTGCACGGCGATCAATTTTTCCGCCGCAACTTCCAGTCCCGCCTCTTCTTTCGTCTCTTTTACGGCATTGGATGCCACGGACTGATCCACATCACACCAGCCGCCGGGCAGAGACCAGGTCCCGTTTTTCTCATGCACTAACAGTATTTTTCCATCTCGGAATACCGCAGCCCTGGTATCCACTTTTGGTGTCTGATAACCGGTCTCGTTGCATAAAAAGGTCTTCACCGTTTTCACCGGAATTCCGCTCTCGCAGGAAATCATCTCCGCCGCAATATACCGCAGTTCTTCATAACGTTCTCTGTCGTATACCCCTTCTGTATAGGCAAGTCCTGCCTGTGCAATGCTCTGCACCCGGATCGCCAGCTCTGTCCATTTACTCATGACTGTCCTCTCCTGTCCTCATTTTTAAGTTCTAAAATTACTCTACCCCATACATCTCCCTGCAGATCTTTTTCCCGGCTTCCGTCCGGAAAATATTCCGACAGGCATTCTGCATGGCTTCTTCAGGCAGTTCATCCTCATACATATTTACGAGAAAATCCGCTTCCACCAGGATCTGATAATCGATCCCGTTAATGTTGTTGTAGGTATGGTGATGGGCGATCAGGTATTGCACCCGCTCGGAAACTTCTTTGGAGAAACCCAGATCCGCCAGCAGTTTTTCGGCAATAGCCGGACCTTCTTTTTCCTGTAATTTTCCGTTGCTGTTTCCGTATTTTTCTTCGCACAGATGAATGCCAATATCGTGGGTCAAGGCCGCTGTCTCCAGAATAAATAAAGTCTCCGCATCCACGTTTTCCATCTCCGCGATCAGCTTCGCATAGCTGTGCACCTTGCAAAAATGCTGGATACGTTTTGCATCCCCGCGGTAAAGTTCGATCATTGCCATATGTAATTTGTTGATCATTTTATTTTTCCTCCGTTTTTTCTTTCGAGATGACTGCAATGTCGCAGGGCATCCGTCCCTCCACGATGGTAAATTCTGTCTTTGTAAGATGCATGTCCGCAAAAAAGCGTTGGTAAGAATCCGCATCAAACTGCTGTTTAAAATCCGCACCCAGCTTTTCCAGAAATTTCACAGCAGCCCGGCTGCTTTTTTCGGATTTATTAATGTAAGTGGGGAGAATCACTTTGCCGCCCTCCTTACAGACCCGCAGCAGTTCCTCCATGGCTTTCTGCGGTTCCGGAAGCAGATGGATCACATTTCCCGCCACCACCGCGTCAAAGCTCTGCTCTTCATAGGGAAGGTGCATAATATCCACCTGGGCAAAAGTAACATTTTCTTTCGAAGCCAGATGCTTCTTCGCCTGCTTTAACATGCCTTCCGAATAGTCCGTTGCCGTAAGGTGCTTACATTTGTCGGCAATATACCTGCTGATGGCTCCCGTTCCGCAGGCACATTCCAGTACCTCATCCGTCTCCTGTAGCCATTCTGCCACTTTCTGTCCCGTCTCACGATAGACCTTTTTGTTATAAATATTTTCAAACAGATCATACAGACCTGCGACTTTATCCCAAAACACTGCGCGCTGCTCTCCTTTCCCGCAAGTAATAGATTATCACCGTAGCCACAGTCCCTCGAAACCCACTACTGAATTTTCGATACGATGCCTTCCTCTGTCAGTGTCTGCAGACACTCCTGTGCATCCTCGTCATGCATCATCTGCCACACCTGTTCCATGCCCGGTGCCAGCGGCTTCTTCAGGAATTCTTCCCCTGAGATCCAGTAGACTTTTCCCTCCTCGGAGGAAATCAGTTTTCCTTCGTATTCCGCCGTCTTATATAAAAATCCCACATTTCGTATGTCCCCTGTCATCCAGTGATAGATGCCGGTCAGTCTGGGATTTCGGATCGTCAGCCCGGTCTCTTCATAGATTTCCCGGATCACCGATTCTTTGAAGGTCTCCCCGGGCTCCACATGTCCGCCGGGAAATGTCGTTCCCGAATAGCTCTTTCCTACCTTATCCAGTGCCAGCACATTACCCTCGCTATCATAGACCATGCACATATTCATAAAGATTACTTTTTCGATTCCCGCCATTGCATGCACCCTCTTGCGCTTATGTCTTCTTACATAAGATTAATATAACATAATCTTACTATGGCAGCAAATTATGATGCCAGGGTCAAAAGGTCTAAACCCACATGAGCTTGCTCATAGGTGGGTGAAAGACCTTGGGACCCGCCACGATATGCGAATATAGGGTAGAATTGTGGGAGTGCGTAGCACGGAACAATTCGTACGCATCAAAGTCGGGGGCTTTTGACCCCGACATCAAATTATGTTAACATAAATGGAAAGTTACGCGTGCAATGAGCCGCGCATAGGCATAGTGAAGACAGTG
>ERZ808240.3884-NODE-3884-length-13958-cov-15.962238_pt1 | contig 13958 bp, 17 predicted proteins | sample MGYA00521084_ERZ808240 | MGnify/ENA primary metagenome ERZ808240 (study PRJEB31516, sample SAMN03275571) | gut metagenome | biome: mammalia-associated habitat; material: feces | host: Papio cynocephalus | place: Kenya | collected 2012-08-06 ... | reverse complement strand
ACGGTATCGCTACCGAGGGATTTTAAGTCCCTTGTGTCTGCCTATTCCACCACAGCGGCATATATTTAATAATATATTATTCAAGCCGTTTTGTCAAGATTTTTTTATTAAAACTTGATTTTAATTTTGCAACAATAAATCAGTATATTTTAAATTTTTGCTTGACAAAAATACAGTTATGACTTATAATATATGGGTCGCTGAATTTATGCTGCTATGGCTCAGATGGTAGAGCACATCCTTGGTAAGGATGAGGTCACCGGTTCGATTCCGGTTAGCAGCTCCAGAAAACAGGTCTTAACCCGAAATTGGGTTAAGACCTGTTTTTTTGCCTGCATTTAAAAATAATGCCGATTGGCGTATTTAAGCTCATACCCGTTACGGCATAAAAAATCTTTATCCCATCATATCCGATCGCAAGCGTAACGGTTTGTTTGATCAGACAATACAATCAGTCCGGCTTATAAACCGGATACCTCGTTTTGTCTTCTTCTGTAATCTTGCGTAAAACTCTGCACGGAACGCCCACTGCAACCACATTTTCCGGTATTGATTTTGTAACAACGCTTCCCGCGCCGATAACGGTATTATCCCCAATCTCAACGCCCGCCAATATTGTAGAGCCGGCGCCTATCCACACGTTATTGCCTACCGTAATGGGCTTTGCAATTTCTATACCCGCCTTACGCATTTCCGGATCAATGGCGTGCTCTGCGGTGGTAAAACAGCAATTCGGCGCAATAAAAACATGATCTCCGAAGGTTACCTTTGCCCCATCGGTAATTATCATACCGTGATTTGAATAGAAATAATCGCCGATGCTTATATTATAACCGTAATCACACCAAAAAGGCGGTGTAATAACCGTATTCCTACCCATTTTACCCAAAAGCTTTTTAAGAATTTTAAGTTGCGCTTTCCTGTCGTTCGGGCATAATCGGTTATATCTGAAGCATTTTTTCTTACATTTACTTATCTGCTCTTCATAGGCGGGATTATAACATCCCTGAAAAAAGCAATTGATCGGAACCGTCGGTTTTTTATCCATAATATTCACCATTTTTCCTGTTCGTTAAAGCCATTATAACATAAGTATAAAAAAAAGAAAAAGCCGATATCCTCGATTACACGAAAATATCGGCTTTCTGTTTTGGCGCGCTGAAGAAGATTCGAACTCATTATATACAACGCTAAAATGCTTATAAATAAAGCGTTTTCGGAATTTCGTGTGAATTTTCGTGTGAATTTGCAAAAGAAAAATGCCCTTACAGGCTGACTTGTAAGGGCGTAATTTTTTCTTCCCTATTCTTCTTTAACCTCCTACGGACGGTTTTTAGATATATAATTTTCTTTTTATTAAATAATTAAATATAAGAAAATTACTGAATAAAAAATCGCCAACCTAATATATTAAAAAATGCCTTGTTCAAAAGAACAAGGCAAATTGAATTTTGCTTCGGAAGCTACGCCCAATCGTCCTCAAAACAAACCTTTAGCATAACAATCATCCTTTCTTAATATATTATACTCTATTTAAAAATAATTTGCAATACTTTTTATATTTATTTTTTTATCATTGTAACCGCTATACCGTCATTAGGGAAAATCCAATCGTTAAATTCTTTAAAAATTTCCGGATCATTATTTTTGTGATTAGGGGTATTCTCAGCATCGTCTATAAAGCCAAATGATGGTGCATTTATTAAATAATCACTTGCATTTTCTCCCGAAATCTTATATTTAAAAGATGTTTTTTTGCACGGATACCTCATTCGGCACACATATGTCAAATCATTAAGAGGAACCTTTGTTGTATAAGTAAATTCTATATTTATTGGCTTTTTGTTTGAAACATCCAAAACGCGGGTGCAAACATAATCTCTGGAGGCATTATAATCGCATTTTTTTGTCGCTAGCTTCTTGCGCTGTCCCTGGCCTAATATTTATATATTTTGTCCAATCTTCTTTATTAACCAATAAGCTTTTACACTCGCAATTATTTTCACCAGGGATTTCTTTAAACTTGCCTGAGCATAGGATAAACTCTCTAATCGGGTGGGGTCTTGAAAATGTCATTAATCGAAATGTTTTAACTATGGTCTTTTCAATATAATTTTCCCTTATATTACAAGTAATTAAAAAACTACATTCCTCGTAAAACAAACCGCTTTTTGTAAGTTCATTATTTACTTTATTACGTATATTTTCAAATAATAACACCTTATTCTTGTCGCCGTTAAAGTTTTTTTCTTTTTCAATAGTATCTAATATTTTCTGTTTATTTTCTTCTGATAATATATTATAAAATTCTTCAGATGAAAATACATCATTTACTATTAACTCATTTATGAAATTATTTTTATTTCTCAACTCTATCAAAGGCACGGAAATTAGTGTAGAGGCCAAAACAGAAATTACAACAAGAGAAAAATTGGATATCACATCGCAAAATATTTTTATTTTATCAACATCGTGTGAATTTACGTTAGTTGAAGCCTGTACAGAAATATCATTTCCATAATATAAACACAACAAATACATAAGAGTAAATACAATTAAAACGAATATCATGGCACAAATCGAAGGCTTATGCATTCCAAATTTTACAACTTTTTTATTTTTCATTTTAACCTCTCCTCAAAGAGATTATACACCATTTATTTCCAAAAATAAAGTATTTTGTAAAATAATTATAGAATTTGTAGAATACGACATTCAACGACAAAATTAAAAGAACGCCCACCGTAAGGTTTTATACCTTGCGATAGGCGCAGTTTTTTGTCTCCCTTATTCTTCTTTAACCTCCGGCAGACCGGCGACGGAAGTAAGAACCGAAAGCAGTCCGGCAAGGAGTGAAGCCGAAACTACCACCTTCCAATCGACCTGCGAAAGGATAGCCGACGTGCCGATTGTGGCGGCGGCGGTCTGCGCTGCAGTTTTAACAGCGCGAACACCGGCAGCCTTAAACCAAAGCTTTGTTTTTTTCATATGCTCACCACCTTTTTATACTCCTAAAATCTTTTTCCAAGTGTTTATACCTACACAGCCGTCCACGGTCAAACCGTTGCTGCCCTGATAAGCTCTTACCGCCCTGTCGGTATTCTTACCGAAAAGCCCGTCTACGGTTACGCCTACAGTACGCTGAACTATCTTTGTAAGGTTGCGGTTTGTGTATGTAAGGCGCTTTTTGCATATCGCACCTTTTGCTACGCTTTCACATTCCGCGCCCCATATTCCGTCTGCGCCGTACTTCGGGAATTTATACCCGTCCGCTATGGCAGCAAGCTGCCAATCCTTAACAGCGGTGTTAATCGGTTTAGGCTGCGGTGCCGCAGGCGCGGGCGTCGGCTTTTCAAATATGCTTTTATAGCTTATATTCATATCAACATTACCGTTTATGCCGTTTACCGTGCCCTTTGAGGTATACTGCCAAATATCGTAAGGGCGGTTAAAGCCGTTTACCTTATCGCCGTATTCGGCAACCCACTTGCTTATGTTGTCATACCACGGATCGGACATCTTTTCGTTCCAAAACGCCGAACGGCTTGAATAAATGCCCATTTTATAGCCGATTGCATTTAACTGCAAATTGTACTCCTGCATAATGCTGAGCATAAGCGCGTCTGAGATACTGCGCCAGTCAAGACCTCTTGTGTTCTCTATGTCTATATATACCGGCGCGTTTAAGGTCTTGCCGTTAAGCAGCCTTTTTATGTGGGCTATCTCTTTGGCAACCTTAGCTTTATTTACGGCATATGAGAAGAAGTATACCGCAACCGGAATACCGAGCCGCGTACATTCGGCATAGTTTCTTTCAAACTGCTTATCGTCCTGCGACGGTATATCGTCGCCGAGCCCCATACGCAGTATTGCAAAATCTATCTGCGGCTTTACCTTGTCCCAGTCTATATTACCCTGATAATGTGATACGTCTATTCCTTTTAACATTTTCATTTTATCCTCCGTTATTTAATTATTCGGTTTGTGCAAATCCTCAAGGTCGGTAAGCCTGTGATTTGCCACTTTTATCTGTTCCTCAAGAACGGGTATGCGCCGCGCAAAATCATTGTGCATACGAACCTCGCGCGTAAGCTCGCTCAGGCGCTCGTCGGTTACGGCTTGGGCGGTTCCTATGCTGTCCTGCGTTTTTTTATTTGCACGGTTGTTTGTTATTATTACGCCTATAAGCGAAAGCACACCGACGGTTATCGCCGCACCTGCTGCAATCAGAGCTTCTGTCATTTTCTCTACCCTCCGTAATATATTTGCTTATGCGTTCGTCGTCCTCGGCAAGCATTTCTCTTATTCTTTTAATCCCTCTGTTACTGAGCTGTGAGACCGACTGACGGCTGATGCCGCGTTTCTTCGCGATTTCATCAAAGCTTAAGCCGTATACGTGGCGCAAAACTATTGCTTCACGCTGTTTTATTCCGAGCTTATCAAGCAGATCCCGCATTGCGATCGCTTCAACAAAATCGTCCTTGGTATAACCTGTATATTTATCGTCGGTCAGCTCTACCTCAAGGAGCTTTCTTTTTTGTATTTCCTTGCTGTATTTTATATACTGGTTTCTTATAGCGACCGCTACGTATCTTTGAGAAATGCCGCGGCCCGACGCTATAAGTCTATAAAGAAAGCTCCACAGCATGTCCTCTATTTCTTCGCGCTCTTCGGGGTATTCGATTTTATTTGCATAAAACTGAATAAGCTTTTCAAAGTCCTTCTTTATGCGTTCGGGTTCGTTTAATTTATACATATCTCAACCTCCCTTGTGTTACGGTATTTTAATTATATCTTCATCTCTTCCAAAAGCAGTGTTCAAGGCGTCCGCCATTATACTTATTGTGTTTACAGAGGTTCGTATTACTTCCCACATTCGTTTAAACTGCGCATTAAGCTCAACTATGTATTCAAAGCTGATTTTAATTCCGTCCGCGTCCGAAAGTACAGTTAATGCCGGCGAAACCGTAGATAACACCGGTTCGGGATTTTTGGGATCTATCGATATGATTTTCGGCTGTTTGTAAGGCTCGTAACCGTATGAAAAGCTGCCGGCTTCCAACAACGGCTTAAACACAAGGTTATTTGCGACAACGCCCTTATTTATCCAAATCTTAAAGTTCATTTTCCCGGAAGCGTTTATTTCCCCTTCGACAGCTTGATAATCCGAAGAGGTAAAAAGAACGGTCTGACCGCCGATTTCCGCCATCATGACGATATCTTCAATACCTTCGCTTTCGTAAGCAGGGCAGCCGCTGAACATATACTTCCCTTTAGGAATTGTAATTTCCTCCTGCGCGGCGAATTCAAAGACAACATTTTCCTCGGCGGTGCCGCTTGCTGTTATGGTGCCGTCGCCGTTGTCTGTAAATGTAATTCCGTTTACGGTTGCGGTTTCGGGTATATTATACGGATACGGTATAAGATTTCTTCCGTACATATAAAGCTTTACGGGCGAATCAGGTATGGTGCCGTCCTTGTTTTCGACTTTAATTTCCAAATACTGAGGTTCGGGCGATACGTCTTCGCCCCTTACCGCATTAACTCCGACGGCTGTATTCGTAAGCGGATTCACAGGCAATCTGTTTACAATAGACACCAGCTGTTCATATTCTGACGGCGTAGGCTTTGATGGTTGATCGCTTTCGTCTCCGCAGCCTTTTATTACCCTTATGACAGCCCACGAAGACGTTGCTTTGCGCTCGCCCGAAACACCGTACACCGCAAAGCTGAACATAGGTGTTTTAATCACCTCAAACGGTACGTAGCATTCATCGGTGCCAACGCATAATTCGTTCTTTTTATTAAGAATTACAGAGCATTTTGTGCTGCCGTTTTTGAATACAACGGTTTTAGCAAATGAAGCCCACGTTTTCGGAAAAGAAAAGTGTATCTTTATAAATTCAACGCTGTTGCTCACGGCGGCGCCGTCTATATTAAGTATGTTGTTTTCTGTTACTGTTGCAAAAAAAGTGTTATTTTCCAATTTTGCACCGCCTTTCGTCAATTAGTGTTTTCACTTTCGGTTTCCTCGGTTGTTGTACCGGAGTTTTTATTTTTAATTTCGTCGCCGTACATTGAGAAGGTATAGTGATCTGCTTCCTTGTCAAGAGTAATTTCGCCGTTTTCGAATTTTTCTCTTATTCCGGTAAAGGCTTTTTCTTTCGTATCAGCTTCAACCAACATAGATTTTTCTACCATTTCTCTTATATGTACTCTGTATAACGCCATTTTTATCACCTCCCCTAAGCTACGCGCGTCCAGATGTAGAACGTCATAGACGGCTGAATGTTGTTGTGCGGTTGATTGCCGCCGGACGACTGCACCGCATTAGCATAAGTGCCTTGCGGAGTATCGGAATTTGCAAACCCGACACATTCTATATAAGCCGGAGTGGCCGTTGAAGCATATGCCATATGCAAGCCGTGAGTATGCGCCGGAGCTTCGTTGTTAGTTAGTGTGTGCTTCTTTTCACCGAGCGTTAAGCCTGCCGTTGCAAAATCCTCATCGTCTTCATCTACGCCCACAATAGCCTTGCCCTTTGCCGTGCGCTCCCACCTGCCGCCGTAAATATCGTTCGGGTCTACGTCAGAGCTGGAAAAGATTAAGGTTGTTGTTACCGGGAACAATAAATCAATCAAGTTTTCCAAACATTTTATACTGGGATATTTAGTCTCTTTTGCGGCTTCACTTAATGACTTATTGAATAAATTTGTCTTATTAACATTTGATTCTATGTTTCCAACCTCACCATTGAACTGTACTGATGTATTTGCCATTACTACCACTCCTTGAATGCTAAAATTTGATTTCCGTTTTTATCTTTGATTTGATTTCCGTTTTTATCTGTCAAATATACTGTTTCATACTCACCGTCGCAGTGTTTCTTGGCGTCATTCAGCCATTTTATCCATCGTTTTACACCGCTCTGCAGATTTTTATCCATATCGGTATCAATACTCCATTTAAAGGACGATACGTAATAAATATCCGAATAATTTGCCAACTCGTGAAACTTATTTATATTTTCTTCAACAGCATTAAACTTACCTAAAATATCCGTTTGGCTTATAGAATAACTCACACTACAGTCCGATAATTCAGGTACGGACCGACCTGTTGCGGACATTTTCTCAGATATGTAAAGAAAATCATTATATATGCTGTTCATAACCGCAACTGTCAAATACCTGTTCACAGTAAGGTTTATCCATTCTGCCATTCCAACACCTCAATATCCGCTATATCCTCATAACCAAGGCTTATATTCATACTTGTAATAATACCTGTCACCATTCCGTCGTATGCAGTTTCAATTTGAATCAAGTCGCCTACCTTTTCATTTCGCAATCGTATTTTGGCTTTAACAGTACCTTCCGATTCAATATACTTTTTGATATGTTCTCTCTTTGAAATATCTAAGTTTTTGCCATACACAGTAAATTCATTAAACTTTTTTACATTCTCGTTGCTATGTTTCAAGATCTTATTATTATAAATAACATCTTGAATGATTTCGTCAACATACTCTGAACCTATAAATTCGTAGTCGCCGTCATTCATGATAATCTCTAAAACACTCGGCGTTTCCAAAGCGATAATTCTGTTCCCACCATTTATTTGATTTATCTTAGTAGGCTTATCAAAATAGAAGACACCATAATATCCATCATCAGGAGCAGTTCCTACCGAGAAAGTAAAGAGTGTTTTATTAGCCGATGTCGGTTGCTCCGAATAATTATGTTTTTCCCACTCTGCCGATGTAATCACTTTAGAACGATTAAAAATTGCGTTTCCTATTATTCTTTTTGAAGATGTTTTTATCACGCTTGTTATACTCGTCGGTATCTTTCTTATTTTCAGCTTGCCCGGCAAACGACTGCCGTCAATCATTCCGCCTATCGCCCAACCAATGCTGCATAACGCATACCGATTACTGCTTTTAGGCAGCCAACCTATAATGTTATAGCCCGAAAAGCCTTCTTCAAATTCAATTGGAACTTTTGAACCGTTAACAACCCTGGTTACAAGCTCGTCAGCAGTAGTTTCAAATGCTGTTGTGCCTAAAAAATCAGTATCATCCATTTTTTTAATACAATTGAGTGATTTGACCGAATAAATATTTTTAGCAATTCTTTCTGTTTCATCTATGTAAAATGTACCGTAATATTTACGGTTATTATAAACAGTGACCGGACTGTCGTTTTTTATTTCGCACCCATTATTTATTATTGCCGTAAAATTCAATGAGTTTATCGGCAAATCGTAGGACAATGGATTTATTTCTTCCAAAAGTTCTATACTTTGCAGTTTATCCAATACATTGATATTTCCGATTTTAACATCTGAAATTTTAATTGATTGATACGGTAAAACTGTTTTTGTAAAATACAACTCTAAGGAAGAAAACGGCATAGACGGGATAAAATTAAAAATTTCCCTGCCGACCTCAATTTCTTCCTCTAAAAAGGCTTCTGTGTTTTCATTGCGATACATTGCGTATATCTTCGCACAGCAATTTCCGTAAAAAGTAAGCGTTATTCCTTTTTTCAGATTGAGCATATCGCCGGTTCCCGTTCCGCTTAATTTCAAATTAAAACCGTTCAATTGACATTCGCTATCAGAAACATCGACCGATATCAGACCGGCATAATCACCTGCAGAATAAAACTTTTTGTTTTTTTCCTTTAAATCTATTCCGTTGCCGTCAAAAGATACAAAATTCGGGGTTATATAATTTTCAAGCAAAAACTGTGCGCTAAAGGTATTATCCGATACGTCCGACAAGTCGCTCACCTGACCGTCAGTGAATAAGCTTATTAAGCTTTGGTTATCGCTGTCAAGATCATAATATCTTATTGTTGCCGCCAATTTTACGTTTCCTCCGAATATCCTTTTATTTCATCATCACCGGCAAGCCACTGGCTGTCGATCGCCGTGAATGTGACATCATATACTTTTTCCCACAAAGTGCGCCCGTGCTTGCGTAATATAAGCTTTCGCTTTACCTGTGATATATAAATATCCGTTTCAAGTGTACCCTGTCCGAACGGTAAAATGACCGTGTGAGCGTTTACGGGGTCTGCAAGGGTCAGATATAGGCTGTCCCACTCTGTGTCAGTGCAGGCTGCCGTGCGCCGTATTTGACCGCTTGTATTGAAGAATGTGCCGATATATTCAAGGTACATTGATTTTGTACCCTGCAGTCGTCCTGAATTATCGCCGTTAAGTATATCTGCCGTTTGTTCAAGTGAACCGCCTACCCACTCGGCATTATATTCTGTTCCGTCAATCTTAATCATCTCGCACCCCCTAAAAGAGCGACGCGCGGTTCTGCTCGCGCTGAATTTCAAGATTAAGCATTTTTATAAGCTGTGCCATACTGCCCTTAGCCTCAATACTGAATTTCGGCTCGCCTATTGCAAGCTTAACCGCTTCAACAATTGTATCAAGGGGAGCTTCTATGTTCGTCTGCCCTGCTCTTTGGTCGCCGAGTATTGCCGGGAACGGTCTGCCGCCCGGTATTACCGCACCTGTGGCAAGCTTCGGAATCGGAATATGCGGTATAGCAATTTGACTAAACTTTATATCGCTTCCAAAAGCCTTAGCTATCCCGTATACAATGCCGCGCATAGGTATAAGCAACGTATTAAGCCCGTCAATCCAAATATTTGCAATTTTAATAATGCCTATTACCATTGCCTTAAACCCGTTTTTAACTCCGTCCCAACATTTGCTAAAATATTCTCCGATTTTACCGACAAAGTTTTTAACCCTTGTAAGAAAACCATTCGGATCAGCTGCGACTGCCGACGCAAGGCTTGCACATCCGGCTAATATAAGTCCAATACCGAGCGGTATTCCGGCCCCGGTAAACAACAGAATTATACCGAGAACAATCAACGCACCGCCGAGTATTGCCATAATAGTCTTTATAATACCACGAGTCTTTTCCGGCAAAGAATTCCACATTGTCCCATATTCAGCCGCCATTCCAATCGCTCCGGCAATTAACAAGCCTATACCGAGCGATATATTTGCGCCCGTGAAAATCAGTATTATACCCAAGGTAAGCAACGCAGAAGACACGATAGCAGTTATAACTGCTATTTTACTTTTAAGAGTATCGCTAAAGCCGTCCCAATTGGCGGCGCATTCAGCCCAAAGCCCTAAAGCGCCTGCAGCTATCATACCAAGTCCTAACGGTACATTTACGCCCGTCAATACCAAAATAACGCCCAATGCAAGAACGGCAGCGCTTACAATTGCCATTATTTTGTCGAGCTTTGCCTGCAATTCACCAGAAAGCTCGCCGATATCCGAAGAGGAAACACCCGAAGAGCTGCTATTGGCTGTGTCGTTTGAATATCCTGCTGTTTGCAAAGTATCAAAGCTTGCCGTTGCTTTTTTTGCCGCCTGCGCGGCTTTTTTGGTGTTTTTCTCTGTTTCTTTCATATTATCAGCCATTTTTTGCATTTCCGCCGTGCTTTTCCCCAAAGCTCGGCTTAAAACATTCTGAACCGCCTGCGTTATTATAAGAACTTTATCTAAAATCCAACTAAGATAAGGCTTAATACTCTGCGCAAGCGTTGTTGCGATTACCGTAAGATTATTCTTAAGCTGTGCATATTGCCCCGCGATTTCCTTATCATTTCCAAATATTTCCCCTACGGTATTACGCATAGCAGTAAGCACCTTTGTTAAAACCGAGAATATAAGAGCGGACTTTGCAAGCTCTTTTATACGTCTTAGGTTTTTATCCAATGCAGAACGGTTTTTTCTGATATTCTGATTTACTCTTCCCCAAGATTTTTCCTGCTTTTTAATACCGCTGTCTTGTTCCTCAATTCCGAAAGTATTTTTTTGAATGTTCGCACCTATTATTTCAAGATTGCTTTTTTCAATGCCAAGATCAACATTTGATTTTGCCAATGTGGCCTCACAACGTAATAGCGCTTTTTCATTTTTATCATATGCCTGCTCAATCTGTTTTACCTTTTCCAATGCTTCACTATATTGCTTATTTACATCAGCAATTCCGCCCAAGTTAATATATTCCTGCGGCGATACTTTCCCGCTGTTTATTCTTTCTATTATTTTTTCAAGTTCTGCTGCCTTACTTACGGCACGCTGTTCTTCTTCGCGCATTTCCGCCTGTTTTTCCTTTAAAGCCTGCATTTCAGTGGTCGTATCGGCGATTTTCTTTTTTATTTCGTCGATTTTATATTTTTGCTGCTCCCACTGCGCGTTAAGCTTACGCTGCTTAGCTTCTGCTTCTGATATATCAAAATCAACATTTAACACTAATTCCTCAGCCATATCATTCACCCCCGAATAGTTCGTCGATTTGTTTTTGCTGTTCTTCTGTATATTTGTCTTTTAAAATAATCTGTTCGCGGTTAGCATTCAAAAATTCTCGCTCATATTTCTCTAAGTTCCTTCCGCGCGCCATTTTATCGCGTATTTCAACAACCGAAGAAAAGGCGCATTCGCCACGCTCCTGTAAATATCCGTTAAAGGTCCACCAATGCATAAACGGCAGCTCGCGAACATCAATTACATTCGCATTTTTGTTTACTGCCGGTATAATAAGGTTATAATCCTGCTCCCAGTCCATAAGACGGGGTGAATTTTCTGTTTCCTTATACGCTTTTCCGCAATCCACAAACCAACACGCTTGTTTTAAAGCTTCCTCAAAATCTTCCTCCGGGATATCTTCATCATTGACATAAAGATTGTGCACCAAAATGTAAGATTTTTCGTAATTTCCGAGCTCCGGATCAGAGTATGCGCAAATAGCATTTATAACGTCCCTAAAATCACAGTAAATCTCATACTGCTTTTTATTTACGGTTAAGCTGTACGGTAATTCTGTAATCATTTTTTTACTGCCGGGTGCATTCCCTTTTTATCGGTATAGCTTTTAACGCGTTTATTAAGCTTTTCAAAACGCTTTCCAAACTCTTTTTCTATAACCGGCATAATAGCGGATATAAACTTTTCAAAAAGATAAAATCCGTCTTTATCGAGCGACAGAGCCGAAACACACCCGAAGGCTGTATCACAAACCGGATATCCGAATGCATAATCAAGTTTCTTCTTTATAAATTTGTCAGCCGCGCGGCTTTGACTGATTTGATTTTCAATTCCGTCAACTTCCTTTAAATCAGCGGTATACTTTTCTATTTCATCATAAGCTTGTTGAAGTCTGTCGGGGAAATTTGCGTCTGCCGGATAAAAAAGTATATATTTGTCCGAATTGCCGAGTTGGCATTTAACACTTTCTATTTCAAAATCTGCTTTCATAATTTGCCCTCCTAATTTATCTGTCTTCATCATAACACGCTATTTGAAAAGTCAAGGGCGAAACAAAAGTTTTGCAGTTGAGTGCAAAAAGAAAAGCGCCCGCAAAAGCGAACGCTTGACAAAATGAATTGTTGTTGCTATAATAAGGGTGGATAAGGCGAACCGATAGACGGTTAGCCCTCATTTAAGTAATCTAAAAGGATTAGACCGCTTGCTTGGAGGCTGGGCGGTCTATTTCTTTTTTATTGTCAGTATGTAACCGGTCGCAAAGATAATAATTAAAATTATATATGCCGCCTGTTCCATTGGCAACGCCCCCTTTCGAGGGCAAGACTTAACCGCCTATCCGTTATTGGCTCACCTTATCACGAAACCTATTATATCAGCCCTCGACAGATTTTGCAATATTTATCTGCCGGGGGCTTTGTGTTTTTTATGCGCTTATATCACGCTCTATAACCGGCAATATACCATAGGACTTTAAGAGATTGTAGATAAACAACCGCCCTTTTTGCGTCCACTTTGTATTCATGACTGTGCCGGTTCTGCCGTCTGAATGTGTTATTGTCACGGTTTCCGAGTGCGTAAAGCCGTTATTGTGGTACTTTGAGTATAAAAGCCATTGTCCGCTTTGCTTATACTGTATGCCGTAACGGTGCAGCATTTCATTCATTGCCGTGCCGCTCATACCGTAATCTTTTGCAATCTGAGTAACGGTCACAAGGCTTTTGCTCTGCAAGATTATATCCGTATAGTCCGCTTTGGGCTTTAATTCGCCTATAATCTGCTTCTGCTTGTTGCACTCAAACTGTAATAGCTGCCTTTGCTCGCGTTCCTCTTTGAGCGCCTGAAACGCTGCTATCGCTATATCGGGGTTTGCTATAAGCTCGTCGGTGGCATACATTCCGTGCTTTCGGATAGAGGGTAATACCTCGCTTGTAACCCAGCGCTTAAACTTCTTAGCGGTTGGCAGCTTGCTTGAAAGGATAAGACTGTATAAGCCGCTTTCGTTTATGACAAACATATCACGGCTTTGACCTGACGTAACGATTCGTTCCGTCAGCCTATCTTCATCATCAATATGTTTGCCAAGTGCATCGCGTGTATTAGTGTTGTTTTAAAGCTTTCTTGCTTTGTTTTAAATATCGTGATATAATTATAATAAATCAATAAAAAGAGGAGAGTCGTTATAATGGATTTTTCAGAGAACTCAGTTTTTAAACTAAAGAAAATAGGTATTTCCGATGTTAATCAAAATGTGATTAAATTACTACTGCCCGGCGAAGAAATTGTAAGTGTATATAAAACCGTTCGCGATCAGGTGGTTTTTACAGACAAAAGAATAATTCCAATCAATGTGCAGGGAATAACAGGGGCAAAGCAGGAAATTTTTTCATTGCCTTATTCTAAGATTCTTTATTTTGGTATTCAAACCCCCGCACTTGTAGAATGGAATATTAGAGACGCAGAATTAGCGCTGTTTTTTGCCAATAAAATGAAAGTTGTGTTTGAATTTAAAGGCGATAGTGATATTTTAGAAATTGGCAGAGTGATAAGTCGATATGTATTATAAATGCAAACCTCCCTTTTTTGGGAGGTTTCAGTCTGTCGAAAAACCCAAAATTCAAGCTGAGATTGGGATTAAAAATTTT
>ERZ808240.3883-NODE-3883-length-13960-cov-5.435671_pt1 | contig 13960 bp, 10 predicted proteins | sample MGYA00521084_ERZ808240 | MGnify/ENA primary metagenome ERZ808240 (study PRJEB31516, sample SAMN03275571) | gut metagenome | biome: mammalia-associated habitat; material: feces | host: Papio cynocephalus | place: Kenya | collected 2012-08-06 ... | reverse complement strand
CGGTGGCCATGATGTGGTACTCCTCGCCGATCTTGACGAAGGAATACTCAAACTGACCGTTCAGGCAGATTGCCTCGTTTGCCGGCAGGGTCCAAGTGGTCGTAGTCCAGATGACGAAGTAGGTCTTGTCCATCGGGATACCGTACTTTGCCAGCACACCGTTGGGATCCTGAGAAACGTGGAAACGGACGAAGATAGAATCGCAGTCATCCTCGCCGTACTCGATCTCAGCCTCAGCCAGAGCAGTGCGGCAGTCCGGGCACCAGTAGACTGGCTTCAGACCCTTGTAGATATAGCCTTTTTTTGCCATCTCGCCAAAGATCTCGATCTGACGAGCCTCAAACTCGGGCTTCAGGGTCAGATAGGGATGCTCGAAATCACCGATGACGCCCAGACGCTTGAACTGGTCGCTCATGATGTCGATATGCTCGGTAGCAAACTTTTCGCAGATCTGGCGCAGCTCCAGCTTGGAGATGTCCTTCTTCTTGTCGCCGACAGAGGACAGAGCTTTCAGCTCAATGGGCAGGCCGTGGGTATCAAAGCCGGGAACGTAGGGAGCCTGAAAGCCCTCCATGTTCTTCTCACGGATAATGATATCCTTGATGATCTTGTTCAGTGCAGTACCCATATGGATATTGCCGTTTGCATACGGAGGGCCGTCATGCAGGATGAACTGGGGCTTGCCCTCGTTATGCTTCATCAGGTTGTTGTACAGGTCGTTGTCTTCCCAATCCTTGAGCATGACCGGCTCCTTTTTGGGCAGACCGGCACGCATCTCGAACAGGGTCTTCGGCAGATTCAGGGTACTGTCGTACTGAGACTTATTCTTAGCCAATGGTTACACACTCCTCTAATTTTTTCCTAGAAACTTTGCTTTGGGGAAGATTTTTATTTTATTCGCTGAACTTCACGCCCTGAAAAGCAGTGTAGTCCGGCGCGGTGGAAGCATCTGTGGGGGCAGTGGTAGGTGCAGCAGCTGCAGGTGCATCGGTGGGAGCCGGCGGCGGATCGATCTTGAGTTCACTCTCATCCTTTGCCCAGAAATCCTCGCTGTTCTCCTCTTTTGCATCGTCGACGGTATCATTATCCGATGCAGCGTCATCGGCGGCAGTCGCTGCATCGTCCAGCTCTTCGGTCAGCTCAGCGGCCACCTGCTCGGCAGGTTCCTCTTCCTTGGTGCTGCCCTCGGCCTTTCCGTCCTCAGCAGCATCGTCGCCAGCAGGCTCTTCTTTCTGGTACTCCGGCAGACGGCTCAGAGACTCGACATGGCTGCGATAGAGATTCAGCACGTCGGATTTGAACCGGGTGACTTCCAGACGGACGCGCTCATATTCGCGCTCTTCCGACAGCTTCTTCTCAGTTGCCTCGTTGATGATCTCATCAGCACGGTCGCTGGCTTTCTGGAGCAGCTCGTTTGCGTCACGAATGATATCGTCACCGCGGAGATTCGCACGGTGAAGGATCTCCTCAGACTTCTGGTTTGCTTCACGGATGACGCTCTCGCCCATCCGCTGCGCGTTGATAAGCGCGCTCTTGAGCATATCGCCGTCTGCTTCATAGCTTGCCATCTCCTTATGGAGACGCTCATTTTCCGCTGTCAGGTCTGCGATCTGCTTGCGAAGTTCCTCGGCATCCTTATCGTTGAGGAGCAGCTGCTCTTCAACTTTATCGAGAAATCGGTCAACATCCTCAGTACGATAGCCGCGGAGGTTCTTCTCGAACTGCACGGAACGCACATCTTGTGGGGTCAGCATAATGGTTTCCTCCAATTTTACTTAAAATTCAATACTGGAAAAACTCGATAATGGCACGGTCTTTCCGGCTCTTTCCCGGCAGTGCAGTCAGGCAGAAGCGGCCTTTGCCGCGCACGGTGAATACATCGCCCTCATAGACGGGGGCATGAATGCTCTCCGAAGGCAGGTGGTTGATCTCCACCCGGCCTGCGGTGATAAGGTCTGCGGCCATGCCGCGGCTGCACCGGAGCATCGCGGCAAGAACTGCGTCCAGACGAAGGGAGGACACCGTAGCGGTGCGCGTCTCCCGTTCCGCCTGCGGAAACTCCGGCAGCTCATCCAGCGGCAGAAGCTCCGTTGTCAGGTCCGTATGTCCAGCCTGATAAAGCTCCTGACAGATAAGGTCGGCGGCAGTCTCCAACGCGAAGACATAAGCCACGCCGGGCTGGTCGGCAGGCAGGACGATATCGCCCAGAGCCTCCCGTTTGAGTTCCAGCCCCATCAGACTGCCAAGGTAATCCCGGTGAGTCGGCGGCTCGGCTCCGGGCTGTATCCGGCATCGCAGCCGGACACAGCTCAGCGGATTTCCCAGGAAACATCCCTCCGGCTCAAGGCAGAGCAGCTTTCGCTCCGCACCCGGCCAGCCGCCATCGAAATGATATTCCTCTGTGCCAAACCGGTTCAGGGCTGCTCTAGCCAGATCCTGTTCCCGGTCGCTCAGAAAGCTCGAATATCGCGCAATGCCCCGTGACTGAGCGGTACGCGCCAGATCCTCGATATGGCGCATAAGATACCGCTCTTCATCATTGCGAGCCGGGATAAATCCCCGGGCCGCTTTGGGCACAGGTTCGGTATCAATAGAACGCGCCATTGTTTTCCAGCTCGTCCAGCAGGTCGCCCATAATGTCAACATTGTACGGCGTAATGATAAAGGTGCTGTTTGCGACACGCTTGATCTGGCCGTTGTTGGCATAAGCAACGCCGGAGAGGAAATCGACCAGCCGACGGGAAACTTCCTTGTTGGTGGACTCAAGGTTCAGCACCACGGTACGCTTGTTGTTCAGATGATCGGCGATCGTGCTTGCATCCTCAAAACGCTCCGGTTTGACCAGAACGACCTTGAGCTGGGTGGTTGCGTGGATGTTTACCACTTTATTCTTTTTGGAGGCACTCTCTGCGGCGTCCTCATCCTCATCGTCCACAGGCATGTTGACACCGTTGTTGTTATTCACCATCTGAGGGGCGTCGTCAATGTACTGATCGTCGTAATCATCGTCCGTACCAATAAGGCCTTTTTTCAGACTATCCAAAAAAGACATAAGATTTGCTCCTTTCATTCGGACAGTATGACACTGTCTGGCAACTTCTGCAAAAAAGAGTTGCAATAGCTTTATCTATTATCGGATTTTTTGCGCCGGATGTCAATAACTACAAAAGCTTTCCATCATACAAATTTTGTCCGGAGACTATAATTTCATCATAAAGCCGGACCTGACTGACCGAATTGTCCGTTCCGCTGGGCTGAATGAGGGTATAATCGCCCTGTGTGATGAGCGGATGCTTCTCGTCCACCGGGTCGATCTTACAGAACCGGGCAATGTTGCCGTACTTGACGTAGACACCCGGGATGTAGTTCTCGCCTTTTTCCTCAGCCTCGGTGCCGTCCTCTTTCAGGTAGTGGATGGCAGCGGTGGGGACCAGCAGACCGGTGCTTTCGCCGATGATGATCCGAGCATTCGCTACATTCAGCCGGAGGATGTCGCCGCTGGTGACCTCACAGGTAAGAACGAACCGGGCAAGACCGCTCTCCTCGTCGATGCTGACTTCTTTCACTGTGGCCTTGAGGGGTGTCTCGACCTGACCCGGAAATTTGATCTGCACCGACTTTTTGAGGGGTTTCCCATCCGAGAGAAGCTTTTCGCCCTGTTTGGCGGAACAGACACCGGCGTAGTACCATGTAAAGCCCGAAATAATTTTACCGGAGCATCCGTCCAACGCAATGGCCGGACTGGACTCGATATAAGCTTTCAGCCCCGACGGATCGAGAGCCAGAATATCATCCGGGCTGGCATTGAGCCGCCCGGAACTGCTGCTCCAAATGAAATAACCAGTTTGAGGTGCCGTGATCTGGGTCGGCGTACCAAGCTGCGTCTGCACATTGGACATCTGCTGAATCAGGGTCGAGATCTGATTCGAAAAGTCCGTGACTTCACCGGTAATGACCCAGAGCTTATTCTGCGCCAGAAGATAGTTTTCCCTTCCGGCATCCGTATCTTCATAGTCCCCCTGATCAATGGCATCCAGAATATCGTAAAGCGCAGAAGAACGCTCCTTGCGGAGAGATTCCAACTGGGTCGCAGAGGTGTTCTGAGAACGCTGAAGCAGGTCGATCTGGCTGCTGAGCTGCGTCAGCTGCTGGCGAAGGGTCGCCTGCGTTGCGTCGCTGTACACCTCAGCCACAGCAGTTCCGGCTGAGACACGCTCGCCATCTGCCACGAGATAACCCAGTGTACCGGTGCTGCCGGAGACATAAGTCTCATTGAAGAGCAGCACGCCTTCGGCATCCACGCTGTTCGAGACGGTAGCGAGGATGGCCGACTCATATTTATTGGGCGGAAAGAGAATATGCAGAGCCTGATAGCCCACATAACAGCCGACCATCACCAGAAAAGCCGCCACAATGCTGGCAATGACTGTCAGAACATGCGCACCATCTTGTTCAGATCGAGAACCTCTCATCGGATATTCACCCCTTCGCTAAAAAATTCTGCGTTTCGGCGCAGGCACGCTCGATGACGTCGGGCGCGGAGGCATCCAGCCAGATGACTCCATCCATGTGACGAAACCATGTCAGCTGGCGTTTGGCGTAATTCCGGGATGCCTGTTTGAGCTTGTCTACGCAGGCAGTCAAATCGGAATTTTGCTCGAAATACGGAAAAAATTCCTTATAGCCGATAGCCTGCGCTGCCGTTTTGAAACGTTCCCGGTTCTGATAGACGTACTCGGCTTCCCTGAGCAGGCCAGCGTCCGTCATCTTATCCACACGCAGGTCGATGCGGCGGTAAAGCGCGGCTCGCTCCGGGAAATCCAAACCCAAAATCAGACTGCGGTAAGGCTTTTCCGGTGGGAGCGATGCGGCTTTCTGGTCGCTGAGCTTTTTGCCGGTGGCACGATAATGTTCCAATGCGCGCAGGACACGCACCTGATTGTTCGGATGAATGGCGGCAGCAGCTTCCGGGTCGACCTGTTCCAGCTCGGCGTACATGGCCGCTCCGCCCTTCTCGGCGAGTTCGGCTGCCAGCTGTTCACGCAGACCGGCAGGCGTTTTTTCCTCGGCAAAGCGGACACCGTATAAAAAGCTCTGGACATAAAGTCCGGTGCCGCCGACCAGCATCGGCAGATGACCCCGGGCGGTGATCTCCTGCTCGAACTGACCAGCCATTGCAGTGAAATCCGCCACGCTGAACAGGCGGTCAGGCGGAAAGAGGTCGATGCCGTAGTGCGGAATTCCCTGCGTCTCTTCCGGCGTCACTTTTGCTGTGCCTACGTCAAGACCTTGATAGATCTGCATCGAGTCCGCGCTGATGATCTCGCCGCTGAACCGCTGAGCCAGCGCGACGCCCAGCGCGGTTTTTCCGGTCGCGGTCGGGCCGACAACGGCAACGACCGAATGTTTTTTGTTACACAAGCCGTCCAAACTGCTTTTCCAGCTCCTTTCGGGTCAATTTGAGGACACAGGGACGTCCATGCGGACAGAAGGGCGGCACCTCGCCGGAGAGAATTTTTTCGGCAAGAGCCATGAGTTCCTGCGGCGAAGAGCGGTCTCCGGCTTTGATGGCAGCACGGCAGGAGATGGAGTGCAAAACCCACTCGGTCTTTTCGCTCAGAGCATCACGGCTCCCCTTCGCCAGCTTATTTGCCAGCTCAACCAGCAGATCCTCAGCATTCCCCTGCTCGACATCGGCAGGGACGGAACGCAGGAACACGGTACTGCCGCCGAAATCGTCAATTTCAATGCCGGCATTTTCGAGCAGCGAGATGTTATCCATCAGAGCCTGCTTTTCCTCAGCGGAGAGGTCAACAGCTACCGGTTCCAGCAAAAGCTGGCTCGGCACATCACCATAGGTCGCCGCAAGCTTTTCATAGAGCTGACGTTCATGCGCAGCGTGTTTGTCGATAAGACAAAGTTCGTCGCCGCGCTCAGCCAAAATATAAGTTTTGAAAATTTCACCCACATAGCGCAGAGGTTCTGGCCCGTCCTGCGGCACAAAGCCCATCTGTTCCGGAATGCCGGTGGGCGTTTCCCAATCCGGCTGTTTTGTGGGCTGAGAGGTGGGAGCTTCCTGTTTTGGGCTCCATGCCACCATGTGGTCCTTTGCTTCTGGCAGATCGTCGTCCATCTCGACATCAAGATTTGATTCACTCCCTGCCGGGCGGAATGCAGACGGTGCCGACTGGGCATCCGGCTCTTTTGCAGGAGAGGTTTCCGGCGTATCCGGAAGGAAGAACGGCAGCTCATCCTCCGTCTGATTTTCAGTTTCCGGCTCTGGGCTGTGGAGAGTGACATCCGAACGAATAGGGGCTTTGGGTGCAACTGTTGTCCATGAGTGTCCGGCGTCTGCTTCCACTGCTTTTTCTGTTGTGGGCGTCGGCAGGATATCCCCAAAAGCAGTGCTCTGCGCTTTCTGTGCCAAAGAGCTGGGCGCAGGAGTCGTGCGGCTGGGAAGTGGAGCAGAGAAAGGCTTCTGGGAATGATTTTCGAGGGTCCCGGGCTCTGCCTGCCCCGAAATCACAGCGGAAAGTCCTGTAAAGTTGTTCTGCTTCACAGTGTTTTTATTCGCTGCATCGTCTTGTTCAGAAGTGTTGGATATTTCAGCGTTTTCTTGCTTCGGGGTATCAGCAGTGTTGTGGAAGGTGAACTGACGCTCCCCTGTGCCGGGCTGAGCAAGCGCAAGCTTGACCGCGTGATACACCAAATCGAAAATATCGTTCTCGTGGGCAAAGCGGACTTCGGTTTTTGCCGGATGAACGTTGACATCCACAAGGTCAGTCGGCATCTCAAGAAGCAAGATTCCTCCAGGGAATTTTCCCTGCATGGTGGTGCCTTTGAAGGCCATTTCCATACCGGCCATCATCGTTCGATTGCGGACGTAGCGGCCATTGATATAGAAATACTGCATACTCCGGCTGGCACGGCAGCTCTTGGGCTGAGTGATAAGACCATAAACCCGGCAGGCTCCCTCGGTGTTGTCCAACTCGATCAGACCACGGGTAAATTCCCGGCCAAGGACGGAGTAGGCCGCACCCCGGAGGGTACCGTCGCCGGGCGTGACATACTGGAGCTTGCCCTCCCGGACAAACTTGAAGCTGATCTCCGGATGGCTGAGGGCGACATGGCCAACGATGTCCGCAACAAAGGTTCCCTCGCTGGAATCTTTTTTCAAAAACTTCATCCGGGCAGGCGTATTATAGAAGAGGTCGCGCACCCGGATGGTGGTGCCGATACCGCGCGCGCCCGGCTCGATGGACTGTTCTTCCCCACCCTCAATGCGGTAACTGGAAGCACAGTCCTCGTTTTCGGTACGGGTCAGAACTTCGACACGGGCTACGCTGGCGATGGACGCCAGTGCTTCCCCACGGAAACCGAGGGTGTGGATATGGTTCAGGTCATCCTGTGTCTGAATCTTGCTGGTGGCGTGACGGATGAACGCCGTGGGAATATACTGCTGTTCAATGCCGCTGCCGTTGTCGCTGACCTCGATGAACTTGACGCCGCCCGACTCGATGGTGACGGTTATCTGGGTCGCACCGGCGTCGATGGCGTTTTCGAGCAGCTCTTTGACGACCGACGCAGGCCGTTCGACGACCTCGCCGGCGGCGATAAGTTCAGCAGTGTGCTTGTCCAGCACCCGAATCACTGCCATAAAGTTCCCCTCCTATCGTGATTTATTCGTTGTTCAGGCTGCCTTTCAGAGTCTTTTTGAGTTCGTAGAGGAAGTTCAGAGCCTCAATGGGGGTCAGTGTCTCGACGTCGACGGCTTCCAGCTTTTCCATCATCTCACTGGGAACCGCCGGAGAGCTGTAATCCTGCAGAGCCTCGAAATCCATCTGTTCGATTTTATTTTTCGGGGTGCTGGCCTCCAATGCGCGAAGGACTTCGTGCGCCCGGCGTGTAACAGTACCCGGCAGACCGGCCAGCTTTGCAACCTCGATGCCGTAGCTGTCATCCGCCGGACCGCGGATGATGCGGCGCAGGAACGTGATATCCTCGCCTCGCTTTTTGACGGCGATGTTGTAGTTCTTGACGCCCTCGATGGCACCTTCCAAATCGGTCAGCTCATGGTAATGGGTCGCAAAAAGCGTCTTGCAGCCCAGACCCTTTTTCGGGTCAGAAATATGCTCGACCACTGCACGGGCGATACTCATGCCGTCGAACGTAGACGTACCACGTCCAATTTCATCCAGAACGACCAGGCTCTTCGGGGTAGCGTTTTTCAGAATTTCGGCAACTTCAGTCATCTCGACCATGAAGGTGGACTGTCCAGCGGCGAGGTCGTCCGACGCACCGATTCGGGTGAAGATGGCATCCACAACACCCACATGGCACTCCGTGGCCGGAACAAAGGAGCCAATCTGCGCCATCAGCGCAATAAGGGCGTTCTGACGCATATACGTTGATTTGCCAGCCATATTCGGACCAGTGATGATGAGACAGCGATCTTTCCCACAATTCAGGGCGGTATCATTCGGAACAAAAAGGTTGCCTTTGAGCATCTGCTCGACTACCGGGTGACGGCCTTCGACGATACGGAGTTCGTCGCTCTCGTCCACGACCGGGCGACAATAGTTGTTCTCGGCAGCGACCTGTGCCAGTGCCGCCAGAACATCCAGCTCAGCGACAGCGTTAGCAGTCCGTTGGATACGGTCGAGCTGACCGCCGATGGTGCTGAGCAGTTCAGCAAAGAGCTTGTGTTCCAGTGTAATAAGCCGCTCGTGCGCACCCAGAATCTTGCTTTCCAGCTCTTTCAGCTCCTGCGTGATATAGCGTTCACCGTTGGTGAGAGTCTGTTTCCGGATATACGTTTCCGGAACCATCTCTTTATAGGAGTTGCTGACCTCGATGAAGTATCCGAAAACATGGTTGTAGCCAATTTTCAGTTTCGGGATTCCGGTCTCCTGCCGCAGACGCGTTTCAAGCTGAGCAAGAATGCCCTTCGTGTTATCCCGGATAGAGCGCAGCTCATCCACTTCGGGGTGATATCCCTTGGCGATAACACCGCCATCTTTCAGAGTAGAGGGTGCTTCCGGGTCTACTGCCGCGTAAATTTTCGTTTTGATATCGTCCAACGGGTCGATTTTTGACGCAAGCTCAGTCAGTTCCGGGCAGTTGCAGCTCTCGGCCAGCTGTTTCAGGCTGGGAAGACGGTCACAGGTCTGCGCCATTGCGTAAATTTCTTTCGGGGTGGCAGAACCGTAGACCGCCCGGGTCATCATGCGCTCAAGATCGGAGATATACCGCAGTTCCTCGATGAGGTCGCCGCGCTGCATGGTCTGGCGGACAAGGCTTTCGACCATATTCAGACGGCGGTTGATGGCTGGGCTGGATACCAGCGGCTGTTCGATCCAGCTGCGGAGCATCCGCTTGCCCATTGCGGTACTGGTCTTGTCCAGCACCCAAAGCAGAGTCCCTCGTTTTTCCCGGCCGCGCAGGGTCTCGGTCAGTTCGAGGTTTGCCCGGGTCACCGGCGAAAGGCTCATGAACTGGGCCTCGTTATAGCTGATGACGGTTTTCAGACGCTCCACACCCTTGATCTGGGTGTCGTGCAGGTACTCGAGAAGGGCCGCCATCGCGAACCGCACCAAGCCATCCGGAGCGATGCCGGTCTTTTCCGCCCAGTCACGGCCAAATTGATTCTCAAGGGCGATGGAGACAAGGCCGGGTGCGTAACGTTCTTCTTCGACCAGCTCCACAGAACAGGACATGTTCTTCTTAATGTAAGCGGTGACCTCCCGGCAGTCCAGAAGACCCGGGTTCATCAAAACTTCGCTGGGATGGTAGCGGCAGAGTTCCGCAATGACCGCCGGGGCGATCTTCTTCGCATTCGGGGCTTTCAGCTCGGTGATGTGCGCCGTACCAGTGGAAACATCAGCAAAGCAGACACCAGCCTTGCCGTCTTTCAGAAAGATGCTGGCGATGTAGTTGTTTTTATCGTCCTGCAGCATACTGCTCTCGATGACGGTACCCGGTGTGACAACCCGGATGATATCCCGTTTGACAAGGCCCTTTGCTTTGGCCGGGTCTTCGACCTGCTCACAGATAGCGACCTTGTAGCCTTTCGAGATGAGCTTTGCTACATAACCCTCATAGCTGTGGAACGGCACGCCGCACATGGGCGCACGCTCTTCCATGCCGCACTGTTTGCCGGTCAGGGTCAAGTCCAGCTCCCGGGACGCCGTTTTTGCATCGTCAAAGAACATCTCGTAAAAATCGCCGATGCGGTAGAATAGAATTTCATCCTTATGCTGTTTTTTGATTTCAAGATATTGCTGCATCATAGGCGACAGCTCAGCCATGACGTACACCTTCCCTCTCCGTATGTTCTGCCCGGTTTGCGGACAAAAACTGCCTTTTGCAAGCAAAACGCGGCCTGCATAGCATAGCCGCGTTTCTCATTTCTGTTTCCGTCAGGCTCAGTGGCAGCCGCCGCAGGTGGAGCAGCTGCCGGTGCAGGAAGCGGACGGCTCCTGCACGGTCATCGGATCGCCGCCGTTCATCGCGGTGTTGATGATGGCGTCGATATAGTTGACGAGGTTCTCGCAGTCACGCTTTGCCTCATTGTAAGCGACCATGCCCTCATCGGCCATGATCTGAGCATAGAGGTTGTTCACCTTCTCGTTCAGCTCAGTGATGCGCTGGTCGTTGCGCTCGGACTTGCCAATCTCGTTGTTCAGATCCATGCGAGCAAGGTTGAACTCGCCGATCATGTTCTGCAGCTCTTCGTCGTTGTCGTTGGCCTTGCGAGCCTGGTCGAGAACGAGGTAACGGGGGTCAGTCTGAAGTGCCATCGCAGCACGCTTGAAAAGATCAATGCAATCCATAATAGGAATCTCCTTTTATTTTTTAATCAATGATAACACGTTTGTGTCCGGTTTATTCGGCAAGTTCGCCCAGCAGGACAGTCGCCCGTGCGCCGGTCAAATTCACCATGGCGTACTGCCCCATCAGGGAGTCGTCCGCCTTGAACTCGACGGTCAGATTGTTGTCCAGACGACCGGACAAGGTGCCGTCGGCACGACCATAGCTCTCAACAAGGACTTTCACGGTCTGGCCGACCTGCTCTTTGACGAGGTTCATGGCAATTTCGTCCTGAATCTTGAGCAGGCGGCTCATCCGGTCGGTCTTCTCCTTGCGAGGCGTCGGGTCGGGCATCTCTGCCGCCTTGGTGCCAGTGCGTTTGGAGTAGATGAAAGTGAACAGCTGCATGTAACCGACCTTCTGGATAAGGTCAAGCGTCTGCTGAAAATCTTCTTCCGTTTCACCGGGGAATCCGATGATGATATCGCTCGAGAAAGTGATGCCGGGAACCGTCTTTCGAGCGTACTCAATGAGTTCCATGTAATGCTCGATGGTATAATGGCGGTTCATCAGCTTCAGCAGACGGTCGGAGCCGCACTGCACCGGCAGATGCAGGTGTTTGCAGATTTTCGGCTGCGCCGCGATGGTGTCGATGAGCTTAAAGCTGGCATCCTTCGGGTGGCTCGTCATGAAGCGGATGTGATAATCGCCCGGCACAGTGCAGAGCAGGTTGAGCAGGTCAGAAAAGTCCACCTGTTCTTCCAGACCCTTGCCGTAGCTGTTGACGTTCTGGCCCAGCAGGGTGATTTCCTTATAGCCTGCCTCAACCAGACCCCGGAACTCAGCGAGGATATCGCAGGGTTTGCGGCTCTTCTCCCGGCCACGGACATATGGCACGATGCAGTAAGTGCAGAAGTTATCGCAGCCGTACATGATGGGAAGCCATGCCCGGAACTCACTCTCCCGGCGGATGGGAATATTCTCCACGATGACCGGACGCTGTGCCGGCTCCATCAGGACACGTTTATGCTTCTGCAACTTCTGGGTAATGAGCTGGGGCAGAGTGTCGATGCCGTCCACGCCGAAGACGAGGTCAACGTAAGGGTAGCTCTGGCGGAGTTTTTCGACGACATGCTTCTGGTTCGCCATGCAGCCGCAGAGACCGATCATCAGGCCGGGCTTTTTCTCCTTCAAACCTTTGAGCGCGCCGACATTGCCGAAGACACGCTGCTCTGCATGTTCACGGACGGCGCAGGTGTTAAAGAGGATGAGGTCGGCGTCCTCGGGCTTATCGCAGAGGCCATAGCCGATGTCGACGAGAACGCCCTTGATGCGCTCGCCGTCATTCACGTTCTGCTGGCAGCCGTAGCTGTGAACGAAGGCCAGCGGCGGCGTATCATACGCCTGACGCACCAGCTCAGCGGCGGTGCTGTTGTGTTCAAATGTAATGTATTCCAATGAAACCATCCTTCAAATTTTTAAAATGCTCATTTCAGTATACCCTGTTTTGTGCCGGAGGGCAAGAGGGCAAACACATTTTTTACAGAAAAGGCGGGCACTGGGCGGCTTTTTCCTGCTCAAGGCAGTGTTCACAGACGCCAAACAGGACAACAGCACAGTCTTCGACCTTGCCTTTCTGTTTTTTGACCAGCTTCATCACCTGCTTTTCGTCCACATCAGCATCCACGACACCGCCGCAGACAGTGCAGTACATATGGCTGTGCCAGCAGAGGGTGTGGTCGAATCGGTCGGCCTTGCCCGGGATGGATACCCGGCGGACACGGCCTGCATCGACAAGGCTGTTCAGGTTACGGTAAACGGTGCCAAGGCTCAGATTCGGGCAGTCTTTGACGGCCTCATCGTAAATCTCCTCAGCGGTGGGGTGGTCGCAGAGCTGTTCCACTTTTTGCAGAACGAGTTCACGCTGTTTCGAGTAACGCATATCTTTTCTCCTTTATCTTCTGATCCTGCTGTTTAAATCTTATCTTCACCTTTGATTTTTGCCCAATATGCACGAGCTGCCTGTTCGGTGCGGTTCTCGCCAAAGTGGTAATATTTCGTATCTTTGAGGACGTCGGGCAGATACTGCTGGTCGACCCAGTGGTTTGGGTAGTCGTGGGCGTATTTATAGTTTTGACCTTTTACCAGTGCGTCCTCGCCGTCGAAATGCTTGTTCTGAAGCTGGCGAGGGATGGGGCCGGTCTTCCCTGCCTGCACATCCGCAATGGCGGCGTTGATGGCGTCATGGGCACTGTTGGATTTCGGGCTGGTGGCGACGAGGATGACCGCATCCGCCAGCGGAAGCCGAGCCTCAGGCAGGCCGACCATGTTCGCCGCATCCACCGCCGCTTTGACGATAGGGATGATTTGCGGATAGGCCAAGCCGACATCCTCGCAGGCGCAGACCATCAGACGTCGGCAGGCTGAGGGCAGGTCACCTGCTTCTAACAGACGAGCCAGATAATGCAGAGCGGCATCCGGGTCAGAACCACGCATCGACTTCTGGTAGGCTGACACGATGTCATAGTGGTCGTCGCCGTCACGGTCATACCGCATAGCTGTCCGCCGGGTGACTTGTTTGATCATCTCGAGGTCGATATGCTTTCCTGTCTCATCGACGGGAGCCGCCGTGACTGCAAAATCAAGACAGCCCAATGCTTTTCGCAGGTCGCCGCCTGCACTCTCGGCAAGATAATCGCAGGCATCTTCATCCATCCGAACGGGATGTCCCTCCGATTCGGTGAGCTTTTGCAGAGCATTATTCAGACCCTGTTTGACATCAGCAGCATTGAGGGATTTGAACTCAAAGACCGTGCACCGGGACAGCAGCGCATTATAGATGTAAAAATACGGATTCTCGGTGGTAGAAGCTATAAGAGTCACACTGCCGTCCTCGATGCATTCGAGAAGGCTCTGCTGCTGCTTTTTATTTAAATATTGAATCTCATCAAGATAGAGCAGGATGCCGCCTGCTCCGGCGAGGGTACCGATGTCCTTCAACACAGCCTTGATATCGCCGGTGCCGCAGGAGGTGCCATTGAGTTTGTGCAGGGTCATGCCGCTGTTCTCGGCGATGATGCGTGCAACAGTGGTCTTTCCGGTACCGGATGGGCCATAAAAGATCATATTCGGGATGCGTCCGCTCTCGATG